>ENA-OWND01000662-OWND01000662.1-metagenome-genome-assembly--contig:-NODE-662-length-23456-cov-7.683432_pt1 | contig 23456 bp, 23 predicted proteins | sample MGYA00245342_ERZ651119 | MGnify/ENA primary metagenome ERZ651119 (study PRJEB26857, sample SAMEA4031756) | metagenome | biome: human; feature: oral; material: saliva | place: Philippines | collected 2014... | reverse complement strand
AGATAAGTCCGGTTGCCAATGATAATGGACCTTTCCAAATATCTTAATCATGAGCATACCCCCATCTAATAGTTTAGCATAAAATCAACAAAAATAGAACAGGAAAACCTGTTCTATTTTTAATAATTTTAGCAATCAAATAACTGAATGACAGATTGATGAAAGATGATCTCTTTCCACTAATTTTTCGCCAATGGTATCTCGAAGAAATATTGGGATAAGCGTTTACTTGTTTCGAGCAATCGAATAATATTCGGATATTTTTTTCAATATTTGTTTTTTCTTTATCTGGCACAAAACTGATCGAACTGTCATGAGTTAAGCGATAAGTCAACTCAGATACAAATAAATGAGAATAGGGGTCATTTTTAGAAAACAAAGATTCGCCTAGGAAATAATTTCCTTTTGTTAATAATGAGAGAGATGTGATAATGAGAGAAAAACGGTATTTAATAATTGTTAATTTTCTTAATCCTAATATCTTTCTGATATTGACAAACCTTTTCATTTTATTTCGTTATCTTTCTTTTAATTCTCCTTAAAATATACTTAATAGCTGTACCAGGTCCTACAATTATATACTTCATTGCCCCTTTAATTCCACCAATATTGTCAAAATTAATATACGTGTTTGGAAGCGTATCAGGACGTATATTTAAGACAACATTATCAACAAATGGTGTTATATAAAGATCATTTCTTGAAATAGCATAATCATACCGTTTTGCCCAAGCTAGATAGACAAGAATACGTTCAATTGAATGTAAAATTGTATGCTGAGGAATTGGTTCTGCAGGAATTTCCTCATCCTGTAAATCAAGTTCAAAAAGTGGTTTCAAGGCATCGTATTTAAACCACGTAAAGGTACCATAACTCATGATAAAAGTGTTCATTTTATCAAAGTCAATACTCCTGTCAAGATTCATTCGATTCCAAAGTTCGTTCATCCCTTCAGCAAAACGATTTTCATTCCACGGATCAACAATTTTCGTATAGCGGAAGAAACTTGGAATATCAGCAATTACAAGCCCTAATCGATCATCAGCTTCTAAACTTGCTATAATATTATCTGCAGGTTTAATCAACATTTGAAATAGCTCATCACGCCATGAATCCCCCACCCAATACGGATATTCTGGTGATTTTTTGGTATGAAAATGCCCGATAAAATCATAAGACGAAAGTTCATCTTTCAGCTTCAGCATAGGGATCACATCACGACCACGATTTCCCGTAATATAAATTTTAGCTTCTTTACCTTGCTTATCTAGAATAGATTGAATTTCACGTTTCTTTTCCTCAGAGTCAGTGGTTAGAAAAAGATCATAGGAAAAATGGAAATATTCAAACTGCTTTAAAAACTCCTCCAGCAAGTCGATATAAAAAGTATGTAAATGAACTGCAATTTTTTTGGTATTTGAGTATGTTTTTTTACATTCTTGAAGTACTTTTCGATCTAATAAATAAGGAGGGGTCGGTAAACTCATATCTGACATATGAGAAAGGATAAACTCTACAGGATAATCTGTCCGTTTCTCAATATCTTTGAGCAGATAAGGAGAAAGATGTTGTGTTAAATCAAACGCCTTTATTTTGATAAATGGGACGCCCGCATCCAGCAAAACATGAGGATAATGGATAGTAAAGTTACTATGGAAAAATTGCTCATTTAAAGGAAGTGTATCTAACACTGATGCATACTTAAACCCAGCATCTACAAATCTCTTTGTATATTGAGTTTCGTAATTATCAATCACATTTTGAACATCTTCATAATTCTCCACTGCTTTCCAAAAGGTCTGAAAAACAGAAGACTCCACTAAATTTTTTTTGAAAGATATAAAGTATGACTGAAGGTGTTCATTTATATTAAGATTACCAGTTTTAATTGACTGATGATTTGTCATTCCCCAAAAACTGATTTCTTCGTTTAATTCATACTGTTTATAAATGGGTTCCATGTCCCAAAGGGGACCAAAACAGGTATCATTCATAACAGTTACGGAATCATATTGTTTAAGTTCTTCAAATCCAACAAACTCCATACCATCGTGCCAAGCAGCAAAATCATAGCCTTTGTTATCCCGTTGGATAAAATCATCAATAAGATTACGTTCTCGAAGCTTATCCACTTCTCCTTGGCTTAATTTACTATTAGAAATAAAAACTAATTTTTCAAATAATGGCCTCATATGTTCAATTTGATAAATAACATGTCGGCTAATATGGTCGTATTTATTAAAGTGCACATAAAGTAGTAGACGTTTCATTTGCTTCTCCTAAAGAAATTAATAATTTTACTGCTTATTTTCCAGCGTTTGCTATTTATAATTGATGAATATGTATCAGAAAGTCTTTGATAGTCAGAAACTAATTGATTATGCTTAGAATTCAAATTGGAGATTTCTGATAATATCGAATCTTCTCTCATAAGTTTAAAAATATCTTTTAACTTGTATGTGAAAACATAATCGGTTGAATCAACATCATCAATTGAGTACAGTATTTGAGGATCATTTTTATCAAATAGTAACCCTGTTTCCGTATTAATTCCATTTGTAGCAGTTATAAAAACATCTTGCTCAAGATCAATTGAAGTTTTTAAATTTACACTTTCCAAGTATATAGGTAACTCCGAAAGATCTATTCTTAATTTCCCAGTATCTTTAGGAACTTGGAAAAAAATTTGATCCATATATTGAAGAGGAAACTTATAACAATTATCTTCTGTGAAATCTTCTTCTTTCTTAGAATAAAAAATTGAAATGTACTGAGATTTGATATCAAAAATCTCGTGTGATGGAATGACACTTCCTAATAACGAATCTAAAGCAGTCAAAGACTTCTCATTATTCTCTTGTAGAGACTCAAGAGAACTAATAATACTGTGAAAACAATTTTTAACGGTATACAATTTTTTTGAATTGTTCTTTATCGTCAAGGAACTGCTCTTATACTCATCAAAGTTATCAAGTAATTCTAATATTCTATCCTTTAACTCATCCGTATCATTCAAGGTATATGATTTACCAGCTTGAAAATATTCACTTACCGATTGATATCCCTTGATATTTGAAACTATTGAAGGGACCCCTTTTAAAATAGATTCAACAAATACTAGAGAAAATGCTTCTGATTTAGAGGTAAACACACAAATATCAGCATCTGTGACCTCACCCCAAGGTTTCTCTCTAAATCCTAAAAAGTGAACGTTCCTTAATGAATGTTCTTTAATGAAGGCATCACATTGTTTTTTAATGTCTTCCTCCCAGTCCCCGATAAAAACTAGGGGAATCTCTTGCCGGTTTAGCTTTTCATAGGCTTCCAATAATTCCAATTGATTTTTATTTTCATTAATCTTACCTATCGAAATAATTCTTCTTTCATTGGATGGAATTAGATTCTCATCCAATAAATGAGAATAAGGAACAAAGCTATTCAATTTAGAATTTTGGTTTGTCAATTCTGAAAGTGTCTCTGTAAGACCACCTTCAACTGAAAAGACCCTATCTGAATTGTCAAAAATATAATTAATTTTATCTTTATAATATGCAAATTCCCGGTCTGGAAATTCATGGATTAACCAATAATGAGGGATTTTCTCACATGCGGCTGCAATACTTCCTTGAAAAACATTAACAGTGTTAGAAATCACTAAGTCAATCTTTTCATTTTTTATAATATCACGAATCTGCTTTATATTATATTGGTAGAACAAGCTTCTCTCTTCTTTTGAGAATAGTAAATCTCCTGGAGCTTCCTCCCACCACCATTTAATTGTTTGAAGTGGATATAACTTAATGTTCTTTTTTAAAAGAGATTGGATATACTGATGATGAGTATAATGACCATTTTCAGGATAGACATTAAAAATTTGATAGCCATTTTCCGACAAATAAATCATCAAATTAGTAATGGATTTTTCTGCACCATTATCGAGTGTCCCAGTTGGTGACACAAATAAAATACGTTTTACCATTTATTATTCCTCAGGAATGCTTCTCAGTCCACTCTCCATTTCTTAAAAGAAGGCCTGTAGCAGAATCTTTAGCAGATTCGTCTAATTCAGACAAATCTGTTCGCTCAACAAAGAAAATTGGTGCCTCTGCTGAAGACGCAAAAGCTAAAACCCTTTTCTCCACATCACGAACGGTAGCTTCCAATCTTAATCTTGCTCTATTTATGTATGGAAGGGAACAACGATATACGATTTTCTTCTCCCCTGTTCCACTAATAGATACATTCATCGAATTATCGTTATAATAGCCATAATTGGAGTCAATATCAACAAAAGACATTGCAATATGAGTATCAATATCTTTTATTTGATTAAATGTAAATTCAAATACAAGATCCTCATCTGGAGCGACTTTATTGTTAGTTAATAACTTCACTTTAAAATCTTGCACAATTTGAATATCATGCTCTCCATTTTCAGAATTGTCATAGGCATCATTAACAGACTGGGATGCATTATCAAAACTATATTGATTTGCTACATCGTCAGGATTACCTATAATTTTAGTTAATCCATCTTCAATCAACACAGCTTTATTACAGTATTTTTTTACTGCTCCCATATCATGAGTGACAAGAATCGTAGTTTTTCCGGATTTCTTACGTTCCATAAAGTAGTCGTTACATTTACGCTGAAAGGCCTCGTCCCCTACTGCCAGAACTTCATCGAGAATAAGAACATCTCCTTGCGCTTTAATAGCAACAGAAAAAGCTAGACGCACTTGCATCCCAGATGAATAATTTTTGAGTTTTTGGTTCATGAAGTCAGCAAGCTCTGCAAACTCAACGATATCATCGTACATCGCATCTACTTCTTCAGTAGTAAAGCCTAACATTGCTCCATTCATGTAGACATTTTCACGACCAGTTAATTCAGGGTTAAAACCTACACCAAGCTCGATGAAGGAAACCATTTTACCGTTTACAGTAACGGTTCCTTTTTCAGGAACATAAATTTGAGAGATTATTTTTAGAAGGGTAGATTTCCCAGATCCATTACGACCTACAATACCAAAAAAATCACCCTCCTCAACTTCAAAGCTGATATCTTTTAAAACATGTTGTTCTTTGTAACCTTTAATTCCCTTAAATCGATTCACTAAAGCTGTACGTAGGCTTTGCGTTGATTCAGTTGGTAATCTAAAAAACTTACTAACATGATCTACTTTTACTGCAATTTTCTTTTCTGTCATTATAATATCTCCGCAAATTTCTTAGCTTGTCGATGGAAAATAGAATAACCTAATACAAACATAATAAATGGTAACACATAAGGAATCAAGGCCAATCCTTTATTCCCAATTAAATCCCATCCTCGCAAACTACCTGAATATACAAGAAAATGTCTTAAATCTTGAATAATTTGAGCTAAAGGATTCAACATCATCAACTTAGCTATTTTGATCTGACCACGTTGTAATATAAAGGTCAAAGAATAAATGATCGGTGTAGCATACATACCTGCTTGCATGACCACTTCCCAAATGGGACCAATATCACGGAATTTAACAAATAATGTTGCTAATACAAAGGCAATCCCTGCTGAAAAAAGGAACAGCTCAATAAATAGTGGAATAACAACTAACCAATTAACAGAAAATTCTACACCATTAATAAGGGCAAATACAATCACCACAATGAGATTAATTGCATAGTTAATCGCAGCTCCAACTACAGATGAAATAACAATGATTTCTTTTGAAAAATTAAGTTTTCGAAGTAGATCACCACGTGAGACAATTGACATCATCCCCATACTGGTAGCTTCTGAAAAGAAACTCCACGTCACCATACCAATCAAAAGGCCAATTGCATAGTGGGGGGTTCCATCATCAAATCGTAAAAAACGAACAAATACAAGATACATAATGGTAAATAACATCAACGGTTTTAAAATAGACCATAAATGTCCAATAAGAGACCCCTGATAGCGTAGTTTGAAATCTGTTTTAATCATTTCTCTTAAGAGAATTCTATTTTTTTTACTAAAAAAATCTAGCATTATTTTCTACCTCTATTAGCAAACTTTGTTAGAATTAGCGTCGTGAATACAAAAGTGTGAAAGGCACGATTCTTTCGATATCCATACTTACGAATACGAGCCAAACGTTCTTTGAACGGGACGTCCATTATTGTCACAAAGTTTTCTATAATTTCTCGATTTTCTGAATCTAATGATAATCCCAATAAATTTTTCGCTTGTTCTTGACTAGATTCGATGAGATTCCAATACTTGGCAAAAAGAACATGAGGACGAACCCAATTCTTGACCCGTTTTCTAAGGGTACGAGCCCCAAGAACGTTGCTACTGTGCTGACGGTACAATTCTGTTGGTTGATCGATATAAATGAGCTTCCCAAAGGCAGCTGCCAGCAAGGCCAAGTACCAATCATGCATAAGGGGGGCATGCTTTTCTTGACCTGTCCATAACTCAGCTAACGCATGGTTAATCATAGCTACTCCGCCAGTTACTGTATTTTCGGTCAACTCTTGAATCAGTTCCGTATTGGCATGATCAGACTGGGTGCGAATCATACTTTCGTGCTGCACATTCAAGTTCTCATCGACCACTTTTAAATCTGTGTAGACCAGCAAAGGCTCCTCTTGCGGATGCTTCCGGGCTTCTTCAACTTGTAGGGCAATCTTTTCAGGAAGCCAGACATCATCTTGATCACTAAAGCAATAGAAATCTGCTTTCTCATATTTCAGGAGCGTGTAAAAACTCTTAATGACACCCAGATTTTCGATGGCTCCTTGATTGATAAAGCGAATACGCTCATCCTGAGCTACCAACTCTTGAATGATCTCTACCGTAGCATCTGTTGACCCATCATCTCGGATCAATAGGTGCCAGTCCTGATAAGTCTGGTCTTGGATACTTTTGACCTGCTCTTTTAAATACTGTTCACCATTATAGGTGGACAACAAGATATTTACTTTCATGATAAGAATAATTCCTCGTACTCACCTACAATTTTTTCCCAGGTAAAGTTTTGTTTCATATTAGCTTTGGCTAATTGCCCCCATTGAGATGCATTCTCTAGAGAATCTATTTGATCAATTAAATGAGCTAAATTTCCTGTTTCTTTGGTCCAATATTGGGCTGTGTCCTTTGCAACCGTTTGGTTAAAGGAGACTCCTAGAACCAAATTGAGATCCGTATGAGCAAGAGCCTCTAGGAGTCCTGGATTGGTTCCGCCCACTTCATGACCATGGATATAGGCAAAGGCCTCTTTACGGATATACTTCAACAGGTCTTGGTCATAAACCGTTCCTACAAACTTGACGCGTGGATCCTGATCAAAGCCTGTTCGAGCTCGGAGCTCTTCAAAATAGGGATTACCTTCATGATTACAAATGATGACCAAATCCCGCTTACTTGAAGAGGCCATAAATTCACAAATGGCGGTCTCGTAATTATTTTCTGGAACAAAGCGACCCAAGATTAGGTAATAGTTTTTCTCTTGTGTCTGCCACTTATGATAGAGTTCTCTGACTTTCCTATCCCGACTGGTCAATGTTGTAGGAGACAAGTCAGTCCCATAGGCAATATAAGTTGTCTTGGACCAGGGATAGGCTTCCTTGATATAGGACTCGATCCCTGGATTGTCAGAAATCACCAAATCTGCATGGCGCGTCATGATTTTTTCAGAATACTTGAGATAGGCTTGAATCGGTTTGGCCCACTTGGCCCTCTTCCACTCCAGTCCATCTGGATTGATATAAAATTGCCCACCCATCTTATGAATCTTGCGCGCAAACGGTGCTACGAAGGCCCCAATTGTATTGCCCAAAACATAAAAAATCGGCTGTTCAATTCCTTGCTTCTTGATAACCTTCAAGGCATAGCTGATGGCCATCATATCATAGGCAATGACTCGCGCTGGCCCAAGTTTCGGTGCTTTAATTGTAAAACAATCGACACCCTTATACTCAAAATGCTCATAGGCCTTTTCATCAGAAAGGCAGGCAACATGGTATTTAACTTGGGATGAAATTTGGTTGGAGACTAATTGCTCTACAAAGGTCTCAAAACCACCGTATTTTGCTGGAAGTCCACGGCTTCCAATAATGAATACGTGTTGCATAAATCCCCTTTCTAACAAGTCTATAATCTAGTTAATTATACCATTTTACAAGGCTTTTGCCTATTGAAAACAGAAAAGCAGCCACAAAGGACTGCTTGAAAAAAAAGTTAAAAATTATTGTTTCACACCATAGTACTGAAGGATTGTCAATACTAATGACATCAATATAAATATATTGGCGATCACATAAACAAAATATTCTCGTTTATCTATTGCTTCCTCAGAATCTATGTTATTTTGAGGGTAAAATACGTTGGAACAGTTGATAGATAAACCTAATAGAATTAACACACCTGTAAAATAACGACCTTGTACACCTGCAAAACTAATATCAGCAGTTTTTCCCCACATTAAATACGAAGTCATTAAAATACCAAATGAAATCCCAGTCGCTATAAGTGCTGTACCAACTTTACTAATTTTTGGTAAAGGCAAAGGTTGGGGAATCATTAGGAGAATAGAACTTACAAAGATAAGATAATACCAAGAAATATTACCCAAACCGTAGGTAAACCAACCAAAAGTAAATAGCGATCCCATCTTGCTTGGAATCAAATCAATCCATTCTCGGAGGAAGGTCTTGAAAAAAATATTGGCATGAGCAATAGTGAATTTTATCTTTTCCACAGGGTTTACACCATGCGTTACCTTACTTGCATTAATATCACTTGACTGCTTCAACCATAAGAAACTTAAAACTGCTGTAACAAATATTAATAGAGCTGCGTAAAGATAGTTCTTCTTAACTTCCATTTTTTCCTTTGGAATAAACAACAATAAACCCACTAAAAGAACATAAGGTAATTTCATTGTTGCTAAAACCAAGCTCAATACAGTAAAAATAATCATGTCTTTTAGACTTACTTTTTGCTTTCTATTAATCAAATAACAGAATTGTGCTATCAGATAAAATGTTACTGCATTAACCATTCCGTCAGTACTGAAAGAAGCCGCTAAATAGACACACATTGGTAATAAAGCAATTGCTCCGAAAAGAATTTCAAAACCTTTGGCTTTTTTGATAGCAAGACGAGTAATTAAAGCATAGCAAACTAAGTTACAAAACCTTCCTAAAATAACTAACCAAAGGAGACTAAGTCCTAAGATTCTCGCAATCCAAATGCCAATTGCTTGAGGAATGTATGGAATAAATGATGACGCATTCGTAAAAATAAAAAGCGAAGAATGTACTTTTTTAAAAGATACTTTAATCCTATCTAAACCAGTTTGCATTAAAGGAACTTTGAACTCTTTCGTAACCTTCTTAACATCATCTGAGACTTTTGAATCTTTGTCTTTATTCGGTAAATAAGCATGAAAATCTGCTACATACAAAGCACGAGCAAAATGCGAATTTTCATCTGGAATATCAAGGTTAGGAGAAGAGACAACGAATAAACTCCCTGATAGTACAATAGCAATGGCTATTTTATTATAAAATTTTCCTGGTAATAGAACTATGATAGAAAAAAAGATTCCTGTCACTAATAATAAACTTTTAGGTAGATTAACAAGACTCCCACCTAAATATATATATATTACCCCAATCGTAAGCCAAACAAGGATAACTTGTATCCAGTGTTTACGTAAATTCTTCAAAAAATCAGAAAAAACTTCCTGTATTTTTGAAGCAATTAATTCTGTTCGCATTATTACTCAACTACCTTTCACTTTTTTGATAATAGGCCAAACACTAAATCCGCCATATTTCAGAAATTTCAAAAAGACGGGGACAACATAGGATAGGGATGAATTGATATTCACTTTTTGAACGCCACGTTTAACATACTTATTTTTATCCCAGTGTTTCCCAAAATATTTTTCCATAAAGAAGACTATATCTTTAAAATCTTTCTTGCTTGCATTTGCATAGTGTAGCAAACGATAAGTGTGTCCTACACATAGATGCTCAATTGCTAAATATTGAAGTTCTTCTTTATAAGTGTCAAATTGATCACCAAACAGATCAAACAAATAAGTTAGAGAATCATAAATATCAAAAATATTCGACTTACTTGAATTCATGATTGAACCAGGAGTATTAATAACGTAATTAATGAGAGGTTCTTGTATGTAATATATATTATTTGCTTTGCAAGTAATATAAGGCATCACTGCTAGGTCTTCATAAAGCTTACCTTTTGGGAACGTGATACCATCATATAAGTTAGTTTTACAGATTTTTGCCCATGCAGCATGTTTAACAACCATAAAATCATTCTTACTATTGTACTTACGTACATTTGGATTAACTTTTAATTTTTTATATAACTTACCTTCAAAATCAACCAAATTAATATCAAAGAAAATCAAATCATAATCATTTGATTTAATTTTATTGAATTCTACCAAAAAGGATTCACACCAAAAATCATCTGAATCCAGTGAAACTGTATATAAACTATCATTTAAAAATTGTAGCCCCTTATTTCTAACATCTGCAAGGCCACCATTTTCCTTATTGAAAATTTCTATAAATGGATATTTTTTAATATATTCTTCAATAATCGTTTGCGAATCATCCGTGCTACCGTCATTTATACATACAACTCTTAAAGCACATTGCTTTAATCCTTCTTGATTAATTATACTTTCTAAACATCTACGAAGATACTTTCCAGTATTATAAACAGGAATAATCACTGTTAAATCATATTTCATTCTTTTTATTCAATTCTTTCTCTAAAATATATAATAGAAATCCCAAGTAAATAAACAAACATTACAACAAGAAATGCTAGCGCAGCACCAAGCATGCCCCAATTAAAAATAAAGGTCTTTGTTATTAATAGTGTCACCACTAGCATAATAACATAGATCGCTATTAGTAAGCGTTGTTTTCGCATAATAGTCAGTATATTTTCAAAAATAATGGCTAACGCGTACAATACACCTGCTAAAATCAATATTGTAAACGGCAACTGATAATCGCTTAAATCAACACCAAAAACAAGCCCTAAAACTTGTACTCCAAGAAGATACGCTAAGACAACTATAAGCATACCACCCCCAGAGATAAAGAGAATTAGTTTATGAACAATGGAATTAAATCTCTCATGCATCTTATCAACGTAGAGGAAAGCTAATTCGGTTATCAAAGGACGCACCATTAAAATGATTAGGCTCATAAAGAAAACTGGCATAAAAAGGATATTAAAATCTCTCTGCATTCCCGTTTGTAAGACCCCTTCTGATAACCCGCGTTCAATAATTAGTTTTGGCTCATTTAACACATATAATAAAATAAAACCGTTTAAAAATAAAGGGAAACAGTCCTTTAGAATATTCATAGCCTCTGACAGATCTTTCAGGTTAAGAATTTCAGCCCACTTAAAAGATTCAAATTGATAAACAAACGGTAGCTCATATAAGATAATAAACAAAGCATTCCATATTACCAAAGATATTAAAGCTATCAAAAGACTATTTGAGAAAAATAAAGCTAACAAAAGAATAACCGCGCTGGTTGAATAACGATAAAACATTGCTCGACCAGCAATGTCCATGCGTTCCCTCTGTTGAAATAATCCTTGAAATAGATCTGAAATAGAGTCCCATGCTCTATATAAAATCATTAAATAAGTCAATGAAATAATGGAGGTTGTATAACGACCTCCTCCTACTATTTGCAAATAGGGGAATAAAGTTACTATCATGACTAGATTGGTTAGAATACGAGCTTGGAAGTAAGATCTGAAGGAATACTTTTGTCGAACATCTGTTCCATGAAAGTTTCTTACTTGAAATAATCCAATAACCACCCATAAAGTCCCTATTGACCAAATCAAACTAAATTGGTCAGCAATGGAAGCAGATGTAAAACGAGTGACAATTAAAAGATACAGAACAGATACTCCTGATGCAGCTAAATTTCCAAGTAAATTCCAAAAATAAATTTTCTTTGCACTAGGCGTATCTACCTTATTATTCATCTTTTCCTCTCAAGGCGATGGTTTGAACTAGATTTTTAAACTTGGTATCCAGTTTAGACAAACGAACTGTCATTTGATATTGATTGATGAGTAAAAGGAAAATAATAAATAAGAAAATAAAATTAACAGCTGAGACAATCCCTAACGCTTTCGCTATCAATTCAGCTAATGATGGAAAAATACTAAATACAAGTAGGACTAATGAAAAGAAAATCCAAAAAAGGGAATCATTAATCTGAACCTGAGACTTCCGAATACCCCGTAATATAAAACTCACTGTTGCAAGTGAGACAAAAATTAAAACAATTTGAAACCAAATAGTCATCGTTTCTAACCACGCTTTCTAAAGTTTTGAATCAATAAGATAGACATAAACATATGAGTCATATATTTGATTGAACGAGAAAGGGTTAAATAACTTTCTCCAGCTTGTCTATCCTCCATCCTCACTTGCGCTTCAGCTACTTTCACACCATTTCGAATCAGGTAAGAAACTGTATCTGGTTCTGGACCATAATTAATATTTAGCGCAAATTCCTTAATAAGGTCCTCAGAAAACATTCGCATTCCAGAAGTAGGATCATTGATTGTTTTTCCGGTTGTCAGTTTGATAGCCGAACTGATTAATATGTTCCCCAGCATACGTAGAGAATTTGGGCGTTTTTCAGTTACAAATCGCGAACCAATAACCAAATCAAATCCACTATCTAGTTTTTTTTCTAAGACCTGAATAAATTCTGGAAGATGTTGACCATCTGCATCGAATTGAACAGCTTTTTTATAGCCATGAATATAGGCATAACGAAGACCAGTTTGAAAGGCTCCCGCTAAGCCTAAGTTTACAGGTAAATCAACAATATTATATTGGTTTTCATGGCAAATCTGAGACGTTTTATCCCTTGAACCATCATTAATGATGACATAATCATACTGTGGATAATTCCGAATGATATTTTGGACGACATTTTGAATTGAACCTTCTTCATTGTAGGCAGGAATGATAATGAGCAAATCAGACATTTTATTACAATTATTCTCCTAAAAAACTACTAATAGTTAACCTAAAAAATCTATTAGTAGAAAACTAATTCTCTATTTTTTCACTTCTTGTTTATAGAACTCTTTTAGAGCATCCTTCCATGACGGAATGACGAATCCTGTGGCCTTCGCTTTTGCCAAACTCATCGTTGAGTTAAGCGGACGTTTTGCTTTAGCTGGGAATTGACTTGAATCAACGGGTTTCACTTCAACATCGGTATCCTTGAGGATTTCCACCGCAAAGTCATACCAAGTTGTATCTTCTGCTGCATCATTTGACAAATGATAGTAACCATATTCCTTACGATTTTCAGCTAGATAGGTCATAAATTCTGCCAAGGTACGTGTCCAAGTTGGACGACCATGTTGGTCATTAACGACTGTAAGCGTCTTGTGAGTCTTAGCTAAGTTTTGCATCGTGAAAACAAAGTTCTTACCGTAATTACCAAATACCCAAGCTGTACGAATGATATAGAAGTTCGAAACATGCTTCTCAACCAATTCTTCTCCCATGCGTTTTGTACGACCGTACTCTGTTTGGGGATCTGGTTGATCGTCTACTTCCCATTCTTGTCCGACTGGTTTTTTACCATCAAACACGTAGTCCGTTGAGATATAGACCAAGGTCGCTCCATGCTTTTCAGACGCCTTCGCTACATTTTCCGTACCAGTCACGTTGATGGCGTAGTCCAACTCTTTTCCTTCATCTTCAGCAGCATCAACAGCTGTATATGCAGCACAGTGGTAAACCAAGGTTGGTTTTACTTCTGAAAATACTTCATCTACTTTCTCTGCATTTGTGATGTCCATTTCAGCCACATCAACAGCTACATATTCTTCATTTCGTTCATCTAACAAATGGCGAAGCTCCGTTCCAAGTTGACCATTTGCTCCTGTAATTAAAATCATGGCAATTTCCTTTCATATGCTTTATCCTTATCATTATAGCAAAAAAAGCAGAAGTTTTCTGCTTTTTACTTGCTTTTCTCCTTGATAATATAGACTGGTCGATTCTTAGTTTCTAAAAAGATTTTACTAATATATTTACAAAAAATTCCAATGGTTAGCAATTGGAATCCTCCAAGGAAAAGAATCACCGTCATGAAACATGGCCAACCTGAAGTTGGATCTCCAAACACCAAAGTACGAATTATAATCAATATCATCATTACAAATGCTAAAATCCAAGATAAAAGTCCACCAATAACGGCAATATTTAGTGGGGCATCCGAGAAATTGACAATTCCTTCAATAGAATATTTGAAGAGAGACCAAAAATTCCAAGATGTTTCTCCGGCTACTCGCTCGACATTCTTGTATTCTAAATAGTAGGTTTCAAAATCAACCCAGGCGAAAATTCTCTTAGAAAATCGATTGTACTCGGATAACACCATTATGGAATCGACCATTGGACGGCGCATCAAACGGAAATCACGCGCACCGTCTACCATTTCTACTTGGCTAATATGATTGATCAATTTATAAAACATCCGTGCAAAGAAGGAGCGAATCGGCGGTTCTCCATCACGAGTCACCCGACGCGTTCCGACACAGTCCAGATTTGGCTGCTGATCTAACTTCTGCTTCATTTCAATTAATAGTTCAGGAGGAGCCTGTAGATCCATATCCATAACAGTTACAAAGTCTCCCGAAGCGTGCTGAAGTCCCGCATAAAGTGCAGCTTCCTTTCCAAAGTTCCGTGAAAAAGAAAGATAATGGGCATAAGGATTCAAGAGATTGAGTTCACGTAAAACATCTAATGTTTTATCAGAAGACCCATCATTAATAAAAATATATTCAAATTCTTCTCCCATGGATATACGAACCCCTTCCATCTCTCCAATAAATAATGGAATCGATTCTTCTTAGTTAAAACATGAGACTATAACTGAAATGGTCTTTTAACTCTCTCCTTGATTGATTCATTCATCTTCTATTGTAACGAAAAACTAGGATAAGGCACTGCACCCCAATAATGGGACAAGAGAAAAGCCCTCTTATGCGATGGTTTTCTGAACTCTACAGGAGACTGGTCATTTAGTTTCTGTTGAATTCTAGTTTCATTACAAAATATGATGTAAGATTGACAATATCTGTTATACTATCTTTAGTTAAGTTTCTCCACTTATGGAGATAGAAGGTTTCAGACTTGAGAACAGAATGGAACCATTCGATACAGGCTTTATCTGCTGGTGTTCCTTTTCGGGACATGGAGCGGGTGATGCCTTTTTCTATACAAGCCTGATAGTAGGCTTTTGAGGTGTAGACAGATCGCTGTGTAAAAGTACCCCTTGAGGTTGCTCAAGTTGATGAAGTGTATCGAGCACAAAGTTAGTATCTTGGAAATCGGAGATGGTATAAGCTCCAATTTCGCGATTATAGAGATCCATAATCGAAGACATATAAAGTCTACAGTTTTCAAAGTAGAGGTAGGTGATATCTGTGAAAAGCTTATCCATAGGTTTGTCTGCCTGAAAATCACGATCCAGCTTATTGTCTGTGACATGGTAAGGTTTCCCTAGTTTAGGTCCCTTCTTGGGACGGACACGGAAAAGGCAGCCCTTTTCCTTCCTACTAGAACCATGTCTCCTTACAAAATGCTTCCATTAATCGAATAATTGTGACTAACAAAATCCATTCGGATGTTTACTCTGCCATCTCCAAGCATCTTGGCACATCCGATGAATATCAAATTGGGCATTCCACCCTAGTTCTTCACGTGCTTTGGATGGATCTGCATAACAGGTTGCGATGTCACCAGGTCGTCGATCAATAATCTTGAATGGAATAGGTCTTCCAACTACCTTTTCCATATTCTGGATAATCTCTAATACCGAGTAACCTCGACCTGTACCAAGGTTATAGATATTCAAGCCTGAGTCAGGGTTAATTTTTTTCAATGCAGCAACGTGTCCTTTTGCCAAGTCGACTACATGGATATAATCGCGTACACCAGTTCCATCTGGAGTTGGATAATCGTTCCCAAACACGTTAACAGTCTCTAATTTTCCTACTGCTACTTGTGTTACATATGGTAATAGATTATTTGGAATACCATTTGGATTTTCACCAATGTTACCACTTTCATGAGCACCAATTGGATTGAAATAGCGTAACAATACAATATTCCATGAAGAATCCGCTTTGTATATATCTTGAAGGATTTCCTCAATCATGAGTTTGGTTCTACCATATGGATTTGTAACGGATAAAGGAAAGTCTTCCAAGATAGGAACAGTATGCGGATCACCATAGACAGTTGCTGATGAACTGAAGATGATATTTTTACACTGCACCTCTTCCATCACCTGAAGCAAAGTCAACGTTCCACTAATGTTATTTTCATAATAAGTAAGTGGAATTTGAACTGACTCTCCAACTGCTTTCAATGCAGCAAAATGAATGACACCAGTCGGTTTTTCTTTTAGAAAAATTTCTAGAAGTTTTGATTTATTCCGAATATCCTCATTATAAAACGTAATAGATTTACCTAGGATTTTTTCTACTTCTTGTATACTTTTCTCACTACTATTTACTAAATTATCAACAATGACAACTTCATGACCTGCATTTACTAACTCAATGGTGGTGTGAGAACCGATAAATCCAGCCCCACCAGTTACTAATATTTTATGATGCATGTAATCTATCTCCCGTCTGAATCAACTTTTTCCCATTATCCCACAATTATAGAAGAATTTCAAAAATTTTCCTATAATAATTTTTTTCTTTTCTAGTTTAGAGGTAGTGTAAAAAAAGCAGAAGTTTTCTGCTTTTTACTCACTTTTCTCTTTCACAACATAAACTGGTCGTTTCTTAGTTTCCATAAAGATCTTACCAACGTATTTTCCTAAAATCCCAATGGTTAATAATTGGAAGCCTCCAAGGAAAAGAATCACCGTCATGAGGGATGGCCAACCTGAAGTTGGATCTCCAAACACTAAGGTGCGGATCACAATCAAAATCACCATGATAAAGGCTAAAATCCAAGATAAAAGTCCACCAATAAAGGCGATGTTTAGTGGGGCATCCGAGAAATTGACAATCCCCTCGATCGAGTATTTAAAGAGGGACCAAAAATTCCAAGACGTCTCTCCTGCTACACGTTCAACATTCTTATATTCGAGGTATTCTGTCTCAAATCCAACCCAGGCAAAAATTCCTTTTGAAAAGCGATTGTACTCAGATAGTTCAAGAATGGCATCGACCATGGGACCGCGCATCAAACGGAAATCACGCGCCCCGTCGACCATTTCCACTTGGCTAATATGGTTGATCATTTTATAAAACATCCGAGCAAAGAAAGACCGAATCGGAGGTTCCCCATCCCGGGTTACGCGTCTCGTTCCAACACAGTCCAGGTCAGGCACTTCATCCAACTTCTGCTTCATTTCGATCAATAGTTCTGGGGGATCCTGTAGATCCACATCCATGACGGTTACATAATGACCTGTGGCATGTTGGAGACCGGCATAAAGAGCTGCTTCCTTACCAAAGTTCCGTGAAAAGGAAAGATAGTGCACATTCGAATCTGTAATATGTAGCTTCCGAAGGACAGATAGCGTTTTATCTGACGAGCCGTCATTTATAAAAATATATTCAAACTTTTCTCCCATCTCCATCCGAACACGTTCCATTTCTCGATAAAACAATGGAATCGATTCTTCTTCGTTAAAACATGGGACTACAACTGATATAACCATTCATTGCTCCTATTAACATCTGCTACTAACTTATCAGTAAACTGTATATCTTCTAACTACCCTTTACAATACAGTTTTGCAAACAGTTTTAATAAACCGAGCTTTTCAATCAAGTTCATTGTAAAGATAGCTAGTTTAACCATAAACCTCTCATCTCTAATTTCTCGATCAAAAACAGAAAGAGTGGACTTCATTCCATTTATCCTGATCCAATCATTAATTTCTTTATATTGATGTAAAAACTCTGCACTTGTAGAATGTCTCCCACCGTCCAATAACCAATAAAGAGTAAATTTTTTTATAAAAAATTTAATTAATTTAGTTTCAGAAAAATCTTTAGGGATAATCGCTGCAATTTTATCAAGTACATTCTTGATATCTAAATTTGGGTTAAATCCTTTATTTAATGTATTAGAGGCACTATTCTCATTATAAAACCAATTATATCCACAATATGGGATAGTTCTTATATTTTCAGATTTTGTATATACCGTTAAGCTGAATAACAAGTCCTCAGCCAGCGGAATATCTGGAAAAGAAAGTTCGTGATCTACTAAAAATTTTTTTCTATAGATGCGAGCACATGGTGAAATCGATCTATATTTCGACCATTTATCTTTACCCAATTGGATAGAAAATAGTTGTTTACCATCTTGGTTTACTCTCTGAAGACCACCAATAACTGCATCATCTATCCCACTTGATATTTCATCATAAAACACCTGCAAGTAATCTGGGTTTATATAATCATCACTATCGATAAACATGATGAATTCACCTTTTGCAAGCTTGATACCTTCATTTCTAGTATAGGCTGCACCTTTATTTTCTCGACTCAAAGTTCTAATATTTGGAGAAAATTGTTGGTATTCATTCAATATTTTAAACGAATTATCCTTTGAACCATCATCAATTGCAATAATTTCAAATGATTTAAAACTTTGATTCAAAACGGAATCTATACATCTTTTGAGATATAATTCTGCATTATATACTGGAATAATGACACTAATCTTAGGCGCTTCTTTCACAATCTTATCCTTTATATATTTTAATAGAACCCATAGTTTTTCAAATAATTAAGATATTCATACTTTTATATTGTTATCAAACCTCGAGCACGCAAACTTTAACCATTCGTATCCTGACTCTTTTTATAAAAACGATTTAAACATTTCGCTAATCCGTTTGGCCAAAAGAGTTTAAACATCATGTAATCTTCCTTTGTTCGAGTATTGTCACTAATGGTATTACTCGTTTCAGAGTCTTCATGAATACGATGGCACATTAATTTTTTTGGAACATATACAAATCTGCCATCAAATTTAGCCAAATGGTACCAGGCAAGCCAATCTAGACTAACTCTCCATTCCTCATCAAATCTAAAGCCCTTAACCAATTCTAAATTATAAGTTACAGCAGGGCAACAAATTGGATTTCCAAAAGCAAGAATCCGATTTCTCCACCACTTAGTTTTAGGGAATAATGAGATTGTTTTTAACATTAATGATTTGATTTTTAGATTTGAAGTCGGTTTAATGACCTCTCCGTTTTTTTCTTCAAAATAATCAGAATAAAGAATGATAGCATCTTGATGCTTCTTTATCCTCTCTTGAATTTCCATTAAATAGGTTGGCTCATAATAATCATCTTGATGGGCTATTGTAGCATATTGGGTAGTAACAAAAGATAAAGCATTATTCCAATCTTTTCCAATCCCGCCACCTACAGTTGTATTAAACGGAATGGCATATTTTTGGCAAATACTTTCGATAAATACACTTGGAGTAGAAGTATACAAAATGATATTACTTTTTACGGTTTGGCTTAATAACGAGTTTATACAATCCTCTAAAAAAGGACTATCCCCATAAGCACAGATTACAAATGTATGATCATTCCACTGATTCATATTTTTGAATCTCCTTCCTTCTCATAATTACAAAGACAATCCAACTAGCAATGGTGTAAAACAACATAACAATAACAAAACTAAGCCCTGCTCCAAACAAGCCAAACTCCCTCATCACTATAGGCGTAAGAATATTCGTCAATAACGCCATTGCGACATAAACATAGAGTAGATAGACTTGTTTCCTCAATATAATTAAAAAATCACCTATGACAGAAGCTATAGAATATAAAAAGCCGGAAAGCACTAAAATAGTAAGTAATAAACTATAATTTGATAAATCAATACCACTTATAATATTTAAAATAGGAACCCCTATCAAATAGGCTAGTATTGATACAACCAGTCCCAAAATCATAAGTAATAATAAAATCTTACGAATCATAGCATTAAATGTATAAAATCTTTTTTCTGACCATTGTTTTGCCAAATCGGTTATTAACGGTCTTAGTGCTAATACAAATAAACTCATAAAGAAAACAGGCATGAATAGAATACTGAAATCCCTTTGAGCACCTTCACGTAATACGCCCTCTACTAGCAATTTATCAATCACTTGTTTTGGATAATTCAATACATATACCAATAAAAAGCCGTTGACAAACAATGGAAGGCAAGTTTTCATGATGCTAATTGATTGCTTAAATGTAGCAGATGAAATCTGATTAAAAGGTATCGTTCTTATTTGTTTGGATTGGATGTAATCACCCCCAAAAACAAAAAGAACATTAAAAAAACATAAACAAATTAAAGAAAAAATTAAAGAATTTGAAAGTAACAAACTAATTAGGAGAATGATTGTGCTTAAACTATAACGAAGCACCATTAATTTCCCTGCAATATCTAAACGTTCATGTTGTTGAAATAATCCTTGGAATAAATCAGAAAAAGCATCACATGAACGATAAATAACTGTTAGGATGATAATTAAAAATAAATCCCCTTTTCCAACATTATTTCCACTAAAAAATAAATACGGAAATAGTGAAACTAACATTAAACAAACTGTAATAACCCTAGTTAGCCAATATTCCAAATACGAGTACGTTTCTTTCAAATCAGTCGCCTGATAATTTCTAACTTGAAAAATACCAATTACAACCCATAGGTTTCCAATTGCATAAGCCAAACTAAAATTATCAGCATCACTTGCGGAAGTATAACGAGAGACAATAATCAAATACAATATTGAGACTGCAGCTGCTGCTATATTTCCTGCAAAATTCCAAAAATAAATACTCCTATTTACTTTATTGTTCATTTTCATTCTCACTTCTTAATAAAGCAATCGTTTGTGACAATTTCTTAATCTGTACTGATTGTTTTGATACAGTACGAGTTAATGAAAAAATTAAAAATATTAATAAAAATGTACTTAATAAAAAAATAAAGTTACTTAGTGTCTGAATACCAAGAAATAAAGATATTGCTCCAATCAAATTAGGAAACCAAATGACTGGCAACGATAGCAAACAAAGAATGAGCCAAGAAATGACATTTCTCAGTTCAACGACTTTCTTTGCAACTAGGCGTAGAATATAAACGATAAAAATAATTACAATAAGGGTTAACCAAATATTTAACATGTTATTTCTTATATCCTCCACCAATTCTAGCCAATAGCATTGCCATTGTCACTTTGATCATATAGTAAACAGACTTACTGAATGTAATCGATGATTCTCCGTGTTCTCGCTCGTTCATTAATACGGGTACTTCTGCAACGGAATAGCCTGAGGTTAAGAGGGACACAATCGTCTCTGGTTCTGGATAATCACTTGGATATTGTTTAGCAAATTCTTCAATCACTTTTCGATCAGCCACCCGCAATCCTGAGGTTGGATCTGTTACCTTTTGACCGGTTAAAATCTTAATTAATTTTTCAAAAAATGAAATTCCAATCCGTCGCGCGAAGGAGGATTGGAAACCTTGATTTTCAATGAAACGAGAGCCAATCACCATGTTCACATTCTTCTCTTGAAGGACTTGAAGCATCTTTCTGATAAATTCAGGATTATGCTGACCATCTCCATCCACTTGAACAGCATATTGATAGCCATTTTTAACTGCATATTGATAACCAGTCTGGACAGCACCACCAATTCCTAAATTAATCGGTAAATCGATAACGTTAAAGTTGTTATTGCGACAAATTTCAAGTGTTTGATCTGTAGAACAATCATTGATAATGACATAATCAAATTCAGGTGTATGTTCTTCAATCATCTTGATTGTTTTTTCAATATTTCCACTCTCATTATAAGCAGGAATAATGATCAATAATTCTGAATTTCTCAATCCTATTGTTTTCCCTTCTAAGCATATCACTTCATTATACAATAATCAGTGCATATTTTCTACTTTATACTGTCCCCTCCCCCTTTTCATGGTATAATAGAGTGAATCGATGACGGAAGGACACCTTATGTTAAAGCTGGGAATTATTGGTACGAGTTGGATTTCACATGAATTTATTACAGCTGCTCATCAGACAGGCCACTATCACTTGCAGGCTGTGTATTCGAGAAAGATGAAGACAGCTCAAGAGTTTTGTGAGCCTTATGGAGCGATCTCTTGCTACACGGATTTCATCGACTTTTTAGACAGTGAGCTGGATGTGGTCTACATTGCCAGCCCCAATTCTCTTCATTTCGCTCAGGCCAAGCTTGCTATTCTGGCCAAGAAGCATGTCATCATTGAAAAACCGGCTGTGACCAAGCCTTCTGAATGGAAGGAACTGGTCAAGCTCGCTAATGAGCACCAGGTCTATCTCTTTGAAGCTGCCAGAAATTACCAAGAAGCAGCCTTTCAAGTAGTTAAAAACTTCCTCTCTAACCAGGAAATACTGGGCGCCAACTTCACCTTTGCCAAATATTCTTCTAAATTGCCGGCCCTTCTTGCAGGTGAGATGCCCAATATTTTCTCAGATGTCTATGCAGGTGGAGCCTTGATGGATCTGGGAGTCTACTGCCTCTACTTGGCGATTGGCTTCTTTGGAGAACCGATCTCCAGTCACTACACCGCTCAGCAATTACCCAATTCGGTTGATCTCTATGGTCAAGGTGTCTTGATTTATCCAGATTTTCAGGTTGCTATTCAGGCAGGGAAAAATATCACCAGCCATCTACCTGCTGAAATCTACACCAAGACTGGAACACTAACTCTCAATGCTGTAGCAGCCATCAACCAGGCTCGCTTCGTCAGCCATTCTGGGGAAGTCATCGACCTTCCGATCCAGTCCTGCCCACACCAAATGCAAGAAGAGGCGGAAGCCTTTGCCCTTGCCATCGCTCATCAAAAGCCAGCTGCTTATCTTGAATGGTTACAAACAGCTGAGCAGGTCCATGAAACCCTCTACCAGATGCGTCAAAGCGCTGGAATACAATTTAAGGATGAAAAAGAATGAAAGAACAATTTCCACAAAGCTGGAAAGACCAGTTAGAAACACTCGGATTTGAAACATTCACTGAAATTCAGGAACAGATCTTCTCCCCTATCTATGAAGGAGAAAATGTCCTCGGGATCAGTCCTACCGGTACTGGTAAGACACTCGCCTACCTCTTTCCGAGCTTGCTCAAACTCAAACCGAAGAAGGCCCAACAACTCTTGATTTTGGCTCCTAACACAGAGTTAGCAGGACAAATTTTTGATGTCACCAAACAATGGGCAGAGCCTCTCGGTCTCCAGACACAACTCTTCCTTTCAGGATCTAGTCAAAAACGGCAAATCGAACGCCTCAAAAAAGGACCCGAAATCCTGGTTGGGA
>ENA-OWND01000661-OWND01000661.1-metagenome-genome-assembly--contig:-NODE-661-length-23468-cov-9.197753_pt1 | contig 23468 bp, 22 predicted proteins | sample MGYA00245342_ERZ651119 | MGnify/ENA primary metagenome ERZ651119 (study PRJEB26857, sample SAMEA4031756) | metagenome | biome: human; feature: oral; material: saliva | place: Philippines | collected 2014... | reverse complement strand
TCGAGAAGTTTGCCCATCTAGCCAGCTTTGAAGAGATTGTCGAAAATGACTACAACCTCAACATTCCACGCTATGTCGATACCTTCGAGGAAGAACCTGTTGTTCCCCTCGCCGACCTCGCCGATCAGCTCGCAGAGATTGATAAAGAGATTGGAGAGGTAGAAGTCAGACTCGCACACATGCGCAGCCAGCTAGTAGGCACAACACCAGAAGCCCAAGCAGAATTAACCGCCTATCTCGAAAAGTTGAATGAGATTTAGAGAGTAGGGGAAGAATGAAAAAACGCAGGACGGTCAGTACACTTGAGCCTGCGTTTTAGTTTCCGCAAATTTGGGAAAAGACCATATTATTTCAAAAATTTTTAGGAATGAAAATAAAATATTTAATATTTAGTCATGAAATCTCCAAGATTTTTGATTTGTTGTTTAATGATGTGGTATTGTTCAGTTGAGCTTTTAGGGAGAACATATCTTGTAGATCGTCCCTTACCTTCTATCTCAATATACTTTTTATTTTGTAGAGATTTCAAATTTTCTCTAAATTTATACTCAGTCATTAGAGAATTTTCAAGGATATCATTTTTAGTAATGCTACCATTTTTAATGATATATTCAAGTATAATCTTTTCACTATCTGATGTATCTGCATAAGAAGACAGTAAATCTACTTTCCAGATTGTAACAATAGTACTATCAAAAGTTGTACTTACTTCAGGAATTTTTAGTTTATATTTTTCGGAAATATCAAAAATTTTCGGTCCACCTGACCCAGCTTTTTCTGACATCCCAATTCTACGGAATAATGAAGAGATTGTACTATTTCGCGTTTTGGAAGTTCCACCATGTATAAATTCGGGAATAGAAATTTTCATCTTACCTGGATTTTTAAATTCATAGAAGTCTTGGTATGCTGTAATAACTATAGGTGAATCAAAATCATAGTAAGCATGCATTAAGCAGTTCACTAAAGCCTCACGTATAGATTCAGATAGGTCTTTCTTGAATGGTAAACGATGAGCAGATTCGTTACTGAGCTCAAATCTATCATTTGTTGTAGTAGTTAATTTCTTATATGCTAAATTGAAAAAATCAAACATGTTTAAATCAGGGTACATCATATCCCCTGTTGAAATTCTATCGTTCCACCTAGTTGAAAGAGATGTATCTTTTTCAAAATAGTCTAATTGGAATTTGGGATAACGAGAAATGATAGAGTTATACTTTCCAAAGAATATCAGTCCTCCTGCGGTTAATTTATATATATTATCTGTCCTGTCTTTTTTAAATACGCCAATTTCGATTAGAAAATCTCTCAAAGAAATGCTATTGTATTTTGTTTTACCAGTAAGTTCAATTAATAATTGCTTATAATGTTCTATCGTATCTATATTTAGGTCATTTTCGTCAAAATTATTAAGTAACTCACTATCAATATCATCATGTGAACTAGTCATAAGATATTTGAGTTCTTCTTTATCAAGTTGAACGTCGCCTTCGCCTAACCTTTTGTATGATTTACGATAATCATTTTTAAGATGAACGGGTTTTTGGTCAGGATTAGCTTCTCTTACAGTGACTACAATAAGCTGTTTATTTTTGTTTGGGATATTAACGTATTCGATATCGTTGTCGGTAAGTAGATTACAACTGACTTTTTGTTTGTTTGCGACTAAAGCAAATAGATTATCTCGTATTTTTTGAGGATTATTAACTCCTTGGTAGGGGTCAATATTTTTTTCGTCTATCCCGAGAATTATTTTCCCGCCATTAGTATTTGCAAATGCTGAGTAGGTTTCCCAGAAGGATTCTGGAAGACTGTTTTTAGCTTTTTTGTATTCTAAATCGACTCCTTCAAATTTTAAGTTCATATTTTTCCTTTCTAAAATATAACGTTACTTAAATTTGTTTTTAAACGATTGTCACGCGAGAAAGCAAATTTTACAGGAGATTAAAATCCTTGATTTCATCGTATTTCTGGGACTTCATCTTAAGCAGTTACGCGAAAATCACGCGAAAATCACGCGAATATTGTTCATCAAAATTCAGTTAAAGAATTTTAGAATATAGAATAGACAGATTTAATTAAAAATTTTTTGATGAGATTTTTAAAACCCTATGCATGAATTTGCAATCTATTCCATTATAACACAACGATAAGAAAAATAGATGGTGGAGCGAGAATATAAAAAGAGAAACCTCATAATGAAGTTTCTCTTGCTTTTAATCGTCCGAATCAATATTCTTATTTCAAAAAAGGTAGTGAAAAAGGTAGTGATTCGAATGATTTCCCTTGCAATATAGTGAAATTAACAAAAAGAAAAAACGCTAATCAAGCGTTTTTCTTCTGTATTGATTCGTATTGAATGCTTATTTAACCTCTGTAAGGAGTAGACAGAGTTCTATATAACCCCTCAAAACCTTTATTTTAAAGGCTTTGTAATTTATTGAAGAAAAAATGTAGAGACAAATGTAGAGACGATTAAGTAGATAGTTCAGCTATTTTATCTAAATAAATATTTACTGCCTCTAATTTCTTCTTCGGTGCTAACTCGGCGTATGTATCCATAGTTGTGTTGATAGATTTATGTCCCATACGAACTTGTAGTTCTTTCCAGTTTGCCCCAGCATTTAACATCATTGAAGCATGAGTATGTCTGAAAATATGGAAACCGTAATCAGGTAAGCCAAGAGAAGTTAGTCGTTTTTTTAAAGTAGCACGTTCGTTTCTATCGCACATATAATTTCCATAAATCGTTGGAAAGATTAACTTGGATTGAGGTAGACCTTGTTTTTTGAAATAGTTATTCATTTCTGTGTAGAAATCCCTAAGGTCAGTGAGAGTAGAGTTTGGAACGGGAACCTGACGATTACCAGAATCGGTTTTTGCGGTTGGTTTACAAATCATACATCCTTTAGTACCAAGTTTCTTATTGGCACTTTTCCACATCAATGTTTTATTTACAATAATTTCATTGTTTGTGAAATCCAAGTCATTTATTTCTAATGCTAGAAGTTCATTGATTCGCAATGCAGAAGCGAGTAAGGAATTGCAGATGGTAATAAATCGTCGATTAGCTCTGTTATTAGGTAAAGTTTTTAAGAATGCTAACCATGTTTTTAATTCTTCATCATGTAAGACCATAGTTCTACGAGAAGCTAATTTAGGCTTTGGAGGGATTTTAATAGTTTTCACTGGGTTTTTAGTTAATCCAAAATGTGTGATGCCAAAATCGAAAATATCACTAAGTTTGTGAGTGACTGCTCCAAAGTCTTTTGCACTACCTTTTTCAGCACGTTTTTTCCCTGATTCAATCGATGTTCTAGCTTTTTGGGCGAGATTGTTAACCCATCTTTGAATGTCGGCAGATGTGATTTTTTCAGGAATGTAATCCCCGAATGCAGGGATGATGTAATTATATACGTATCCCTTCACTCTATTGATTGTATTATGAGAAGTAACCCAAACTTGATAATTATTGAACCATTCTTCTGCAAGTTCAGAAAAAGTGGATAATCGTTTATCTTCTTTCCTCGTTCCACCTGCTTTTTCAAAATTAACTCTAGCCGTTAGGATTTTACGGTCAAGTTGCCGTAGTGTTTTAGCTGTTATAGACGTTGTTACTTGTTTGCCTGTTTTTTCATCGATACCTAAGTAAAGGCCTCGTAAAATATAACTAACCTCTCCGTTTGAATTTGTTTTTTTAATAACTTTTTTGTTATTGTAAGTTATAGTTTCAGATGTCATAATGCCCTTTCATTATACGGATATAAAATAAAAAGGCTAAAATAGAACATTTTCTATACATAACAGACAGTTCTATTTTAGCATAATTCATGTTATTTCTCTAAGAATTGGAGAACATTTTCAAGTTTATAGTAAACAGTTCTGGTTCCTTCTATAGGTGGTTCCAGTCGTTTTAGTCCTTTTTCTTCCCAAGATTTTAATGTATTCGGAGAAATTTGAAGGAGATTCAATAGGTCTTTTTGGGTATATAGACCACAATAATTGAAGATGTGGGTTTCCTGTTGTAGGATTTGTAAGAGATTTAGTAGTAGGTTTTTAATTTCAAATAGTTCTGAGTTCATTATTGTTGTTCCTTTCTTTGAATAGTTGTTTCAAACTGTGTGAAGAAGCTATTAGCACGATGTATTGACTGAGACTCAAAGGGGTTCGTGAAAAAGTTGCTGTCATCTTTTTCGTATTCCCGACTCTCATTGTTATAGTGTGTATAAAAGATATTATCCTTTTCAACTAGTATGGCTGTTTGTATTCGTCGTTCTAGCTGGTCGAAACGGTCAATTCGTTTACTGGTTTGAAAATTATCATACAACTCCTTTGGTGAGTAAGGGCTAGTTATGAAGATTAGTTCAGCGGTTAATGCTTTATCTATATATCTAGAAGGTAAGAAAACATCGAAATTATAAGGGTCTAGAATTTTCAAAAGGTCATCATATCGAAAGCTATCTGGTCGCAGTTCGTCAATAATGATAGTTTCCTGGTTTTGATAACTCTGAAAAGGATCGCGACTTGAGCCTGTTACAAAATAAGAGGTATTTTTATTTTCTGCATAAGTCTTAGCCAGTCTTGTCTTACCAAGTCCAGACTCACCATAGATATAGACTACTTGTTTTGTCTTTTGTTCATACTTCATACGATTCAGGAATTCTCTTCCTAATCTTTCTTGCCTTTTTTCGGCAACAGCTTTAAGTCGCGTACTTGCTTTTGCATATTGACTTCCCGTTAGCTCAGATTCAATCTCTTCTAGAGTTAATAAACCGTCATAAAGCATATCTAGATATTCTCGTATTAGTTCCCCTTCTTTTTTACTTTGGTTTCGCTCTACTTGTTTTCGAATGTTTTCTAATTTTTTAGCAAAATCAAAGTTACTTATTACTTCCGAAATAGGGTACTGATATTTATTTTGAGCATCTTTAGTTTGGTGAACAAGATAACTAAAACCATTATTAGGATGCTTGAAGAATTCTAATCGTTCGATTTGAGAATCTTCACGCTTACCATTTCGTTCATTAATTTCCCAAGCTATGCTATGTGGACTACGAGCATGTTTGAAATACATCATGAGATGAATATGGGGTTCTACAGTTTCTCCATCTTCATTAACATCTTTATCATGTAAAATGCCTGCCCAGAGTAATGGCTCTAATAGCTTAACGATTCTATCAATTTCTTCTTTCCAATCAGATAAAATAGCTAGTCGCATTTGTTGTGTATACATGATTGCACGCTGTTTAGGGATTTTTTTATTTGTTTTTTTCTCTGAAGACATTTCAAGAATTTCCTTTCGTTTTGTTTTTGGCACATTGGCACAGTTTGAATGCGAGACAATGCCAAGACCAGTCTCGCAGGATTGTTAGTATTAAGGGTATTTAGAGTAAGTAGTATCATTGGCACAGTTTTGTAATATAAAAAAATGGTGGAAGGACTTTTTGTCTTTGACAAAGTCCTTCCACCGATTTTAATTGTAAGAGCCTGTTGCTTGATACCAACGACCGTCACTAGGCGCTATGTTGGTAAAGAACAATTCGGGTTCTATAGTGTGTAATTTTGCTTTAATAGCAGGGAATATTTCTTGTACTTTCAAGAAACTTTCGTGATTGTTTGGAACTTTCCACCGTAATATAGCCCCATCTTCTGTATAAATCATCGATAAGGTTAGCAAAGAACGATTGGCTTTGTTGACGATTGATTTTTGAGTAGAAATCTGTTTATTTTGAGTATCGAGAATAGAATCGGATTCAAAATGGGCAAATTTTCTCAGTTCGTAGGTTGCTCGTAATCCTTTGAGCATGTATTTTATATCACTTTTAAACCAGTGATAAAGGAAAAAAGAGAAAAGTAGTATTGAAAAAATTATCAAAGGATAGAAAAGAAAAACAACATTTTGATAATTAATTTCAATGTTCAGATTCTGTTGAATCAAGATAAGTATAAATATAGGGAAAAAGCTTACTACAGTTCCTATACATAAGATTTTGAATAGATTATACTTGTTTATCATAAGCACCTCTTGTTATAGTATGGGGTGAGGAGTGGCATGATGTTGCTGTCATGCTTTCCATCACTAAATTTGACAATTCCTGTCCCTATTCCGCTAGGAACAACAATATTTTCAATATGAGCGTTTGGCAATAAAAACTGAGTGGTGTTAGTATTTATCTCTCCCAAAATAATAGAACAGTTAATTTGTTCTCTAACTGCTAGATTTCCTCCAAATGCGGTAGCATCAAAACGTTGGGAAACTAGGATAAGTGAAACTTTGGTAGCTCTACCTAGAAGAGCCACAGTTCCTAATAGTTGTGCAAACGTATCTCGTGCTTGTTTTGAAGAACCCTGAACAAGAGCAAGTAGCTCATCTATGATAATATATTTGCGTTTTAATGTAGCTTTTGGGTTTTCTAAAAGTATTTCTTGACGTTCGTAAATCTTATTGATAGCATCCCCCAGAATTTCATTTACTTCTGTGATAAAACTATTTAAGTTAGCCCCTCTTTTCGGAGACAGGACAGACAGATTTAATTCACGACCTAGAGAATAAATATCGGCACGTTTAGGGTCTACTGCTACAATATCGTCAGTTATTTTCCGAATACACCGAATAAGGTATTCTAGGAAATAACTTTTTCCTGAACCAGATGAACCACTGATAGCTAAATGAACAACATCATTTAGATTGATACTAACTTGGTTTGACATGAGCGGAACCCTAATCTCACTAACTTCTTGATTTATAAAGTGTTGGATATCAGGAATAGTTAGTCGAGTTGGAATACCATTTACCCAAGGGAAGAAAAAACCTCTAGCAAGATTAGGGTCACCTGTCTTGTAGGGGATGAAAATCGCATTACTTTGTAACATAAGCGTTTTATACGGGTAAAGAATGCCAGAACAGATATCTGCTATCTTAAAATACAGGTTTTTATCTAAAACATAGGAAACAGGAAGATTGGGAATGAAAAACATTCCCTTATCTTCTGCTTCTAAAGAAATGGAGAAAGAGTTTGTAAAGCTCGTTTCTCCGTTTATATCTAGTGTATTGTTGAGATTGCTTGTAATGAATTTAGCTAATTCATTTTCAGACATAGGCATTTTAATAGGGATAGTCATAAACTACCCCCTAAGCTTTGTGAATGCCTGTGGCACGGAAATACGCATTTGATTTAATCTGAATTGCTTCTAATTTATCAAATGCTATTTTCTCACCAATGTTAAATTCAGATAAATCTGGTTTGTTATCCGGAAGAAACTTCACTTTAAAAGGATTATGAGTATCCGTAGCAATCCAAATCTGATAACCAATAACTTTATCTGTCCGCTTATCGTCTTTATATTCATACTGTGTTTCTATTTGCAGTCCTACAATATAAGTTGTTTCATTTCCAAGAAGTTTCTCAGCATTTTCTGAGCTATAATAGCTTGATGATTTGACTGTGAATGTCATATTTTTGACCTTTCTTATTAAGGAGGAGAATAATTTTTATTCTACAGGAGTAATAGTTGTATTTAACAACTATATGTTGATTTATCTCATGGTGCCCATCTCTTATATATATATTGAAATGCCACGCGTGGCTAAAGGGAGTTAAGGTCAAGTGATTTTATGTCATCAAAAATTAACAAAAATGTAACATAAAAACACTTGACAGAGTGTTAATTTTTAGATTATACTCCCTTTAGGGAAATAAGATAAGAGATGGGCAAGAGATAAGAAAAAAATTTTTTTCATAAAGAAAAAGGGGATTCGGGGCGTAGCCCCGTTGAGATAAGTTAGTTTCGGGTACCCGAAACTAACTAGAATGGAGCATTGCATAAAATTTTATGCAACATTAAAAATGTAAACGGCTGAGCTTTTCTTGGCTGTTTTTTTGTTTTCTAAAAGAAAAAATGAGAGTTTTTCAACTTATAATTTATAGTAAAGTTCAGGAAAAATAATTTATAAAATCCTCAGAAATGGCTTGACAAAAGCATTTCGGGGGGGGGGGGATAATATAGTAGGAATATTTTAAATGAGTCTATAAATCGAAAAAGGAAGCGCTTGCTTTTTGGTTTTGTTAACGACTTTTATAAAGGAGACAATATGAATAAAAAAGATATTTTGTTAGGTGCTGGTTTGACAACTATTCTTGTTGGGGCTGGTGCTGTAAATACAACTGCCCATGCAGAAGAGGTTGATTCTAGTCAGCCTAAGCCTACGGTGAAGACGACCCCTGTTCATGTTACTGAACAAGACGTTAAAAATGCTAAAGCTGATGTAGATAAGGCGCAAGCTGATATCAACGCAAAACAAGGCACAGTCGACCAAGCAAAAGCTGATAAAGTAAAAGCTGATGGCAAAATTGACTCAATCAATAAAGACATCGACACTGCTAATAACGCAAACAAAATCATCAATGCTCAAAACGATATTATCACTAGCAAAACAGCGGACAAGACAAACGCAACAAACGATTTGAATACCGCTAAAGATGGTGAACGTGATGCACATACAGCATTAGACAATGCTAATACTGCAAAAACAGACGCCGATAACGCCCGTGACGCTAAGAAAGCTGATGTTGATACGAAACAAGCCGACCTTGACGCAATCACAGACGCTAATGTACGTAAAAACATCACAAACACAACTAGCAAAATTTCAAACGTTGATAATGATTTGAACGCTAAAGGTGCACAAATCACAGCTACAGACACTAAAATTGCTGCTAAACAAGGGGAAATCGATAACTATAGAGTTAAAGTTATTTCGACAGATTTAAACCCTGATGAACGTAATCACACAGCTCATGATAATCTTAATGATTATGAGTATAACCATGGATTCTTCCGTAACAACCAAATGGAACCAGTTAACTTCCAAGGTGTTGACATCAAAGAAATTGACGCAACAAAAGACATGGTTGATTTCGCAGAAGCTTTAGCAGCCTATAAGAAAGCGCCATATGATTGGACAACTCGTAAATACAAAGAACGCCCAACATACCGTTACAAGGTAGATAACAAAGGTATTTCAGACGCCTTTGTCAAATTGCTTAATCAACTACGTGTTAATAACAATTTGAAGGGTGATATGGTGGTTGACGATGAGTACCTTGCATACGCGCAAAAACGTGCTGATGAAATGCAGAAAACAGGCCTATTGTCACACCGTACAAGTTTAACAGACAAACCGGGCTATATCAAAGGGGTGCAACCAGACCAGAACGTTGAAAACATCCTTGGCGGACTATCAGGCCAAATTATCGGTCGCGACGGTGAATATTTAACATTTGACCATATCGTGACTAATGAAACGTTGGCTTATGATATGTTGTTGACATACTACTCAGACTACGCAAATGTGCGAGGTTTGAAATACGGACACCGCAAAAACTTATTGACACCAACAGGTGGTAAAATGGGTGTTGCCATTTCAACCATTGACGGAAAAGACAAAACAACTTATTTCGGTTCATTCAATGCTAGTGCGCACAAAGGTTCAACCTATGAATGGAATGAAGATGACCAAATGTTCTATTCCCTAAACCAAAGTCAAGATGAGAAGGATTATTTGGACCATAGTAACAACTTCAAACAAGATGACCCAATGAACCCAACATTCTATGGTAAAAAGATGAAGTTTATCGCAGACACTCATTATGTGTTTGTTAAACGTCAAATCATCGATGACAGACCAAAAATGCAAGCAGAGTTGGACGCTTTGAAAGCTCAAAAAGCTACACAAGAACGCGAACGTGACGTATTAGTTGCGAAGAAAGCTGATTTGACTCAAGAGTTGGATGCTTTAAACGCGCAATTGAATGATATTGCTACAGCACGCACTAATGCAACAACAGCTCTAAATCAAGCAAAATCTGATTTAGCTACACTTACAGCAACAGCTCGAGATAAAGCCGATGCAGTCGTTCAAAAACAAAAAGAGTTGGATAAGGCAACAGAACGTGTAAACGATGTAACTGCACGTATCAACACAATTCAAAGTGAAATTGATGAGGCAACAAGCAAACGTGATAATGCTATGCGTGTCCACGCGCAATTACCACAATTGCGTGCAAGTTTAACACAGGCAGAAGCAGATAGAACAAACGTGGAACAACGCATCACAGTTGCAGAGCAAGACTTAGCGGATGCCAAAGCTCGTTTGACACAAGCACAAGCTGACCACAAATACAAATCAGATATCTTTTCAATTGATAAGATACTAAATGTATATACTGATGGTAACCGTGTCATTTCAGCAACACCGAAAGTTGCTCCAACAGTAGATGAATTGCCAGAATTGGATATCACAGCTGACATTCCAAGTGATTTGACTACAAAACAAAATCCTGACGGTATCGGTGCGACACCAAAAGTAGCTCCAACCGTAGATGAATTGCCAGAATTGGATATCACAGCTGACATCCCAAGTGATTTGACTACAAAACAAAATCCTGATGGTATTGGTGCAACACCAAAAGATGCACCAGTTGAGGATGAATTGCCAGAGTTGAATCCAAGTGCTATCATTGATAAGCCAGCAGATAAGCCAGCAGATAAGCCAGCGGATAAGCCAGCGGATAAACCAGCAGAACAACTTGCGTTACCAAGTACAGGAGAAAATCCTAGGGTAGCAAATTCAATTGTTACAGTTGGCTACGGATTATTAGCAATGATTGGTCTAGCAGGATTATTTATTAAGAGGAAAAACTAAATTAAGGGTGATTAATTATAGGAGATTTGAAGTATGAACAAATATAGTAGAGAACAATTGATTGAAATGTTTGGATATAGTTTCCAAGTTTTGAAAGCTGTATCTGACTTGAATAAAGCTATTTCAGCAGAACAAAATAAAGCATATAGTGGTATTATGGGGAACTATGGCAAGCTTAAAAAAGTATATAATTTAAGTGTATTAGGTTTTATAGCATTTTGTGCCTTATTAGGAATACTTCAAGGAACTGTACTATCATTAACCGAATATATTATTGGAGGTGTGCTTGGTTATGTGGTTTTCCAACTTCTGTTTTCCCCACTTGTTCTGATTGTAAAAGCTGTGTATAAGCACATTGCAAAAAAAGAATTTACAAATGCTGCGAATAATGATGCTTCTAATGCTTATCGCCAAAAAGGTATTGAGTTGATGAAAGATGAACAGTTTTTGGCATATAAAAGAGAAATTCCAGAAACTTACTTTAATATGAATGATCTTTATTTACTTTATAGTTATTTAGAGACTTATAGAGCCGATAATTTTAAAGAGGCAGCAAACTTATTGGCGGAAGAGAAACACCGTGATAAGGTAGAGTATAGTCAAGAAGTTATGCAAAAGAGTCTTGCTTCTATTCAAGCAAATGCTACTTATCAATCTGTCATTCAAACAATTCATCTATTAGAGACTCAGAAATTACATCGTACAGTGAGAATAGGAGTCTTTGGGGAATAAAAAAAGGGAACTATCTAGTTATAACTAGGTAGTTTCTTTGGAAAGGTGTATAATGATGTTATTTTTTAGAAACGTAGTCAATTATGTAACAAAATACTCAGAATTAGAATATATCCTAGAGAATGATAAACTTGTGATAAAGAACTATTATAAACAAAGTGCAGGAGAACGAGAAGCGTTTGAAGAATATGTTAGACAACGTGGTGTAAGAGTTTATCGTATACTTTCGTTCAAAAAAGTGCCTCTAGAAAGGTTTAGTGAGCTGATTAGGAAAATTAAAGACTATTGTAAACAAATAGATACGACTCTTGAAGAAATTGACAATGCAAAGTTCCCAGACTACAAGGATAAAAGTTATCGAGTACCAGAAAGATTATATGCGATAGACTATTATAAAAATGGTAGTTTGTTAGTAAGTGGTAGAATGCAAGATGTGGCAGTTATAATGAGATTTAGGCCTAATCTTAGAGAATTTATAAAGAGTGATAATCTAATAATTGAAGTGGAAGAACGGGACGGGAAACCAATTGGTGAAAGTGTAAAATCTATTTGGTCGCAAGGGTTTACGACAATGACGAAAGAAATTGAATCAAATAGTGTATCTGAAGATTAGTTTGCTATTTATATAAAAATAAATAGTACGAGGTGTTAAAATGCAACTGATAAATTATGAAGCATTTTTAAGTGCTAAAGATGCTCTAACTTTTGAAGAATGTCAAAACATTCATCAGACAATTCTAAACAATATTGGTAACGATGAGGAAATTTTAGAAGTATGGTCTGAGTTTTTGCAAGCTAGTATAAGCTATGCTCATATTCGTAGCCAGTGGTTGCTATGGGAACGTGAAGAGCGTCAACAAAAAGATGAAGGTAGAACAGCAAAGCATGAGCGAGTAATATATTGTCTAAAGCTTCTTAGTCGTTATCTAGGGAAAGAAAGTGTGGACATTTCATGGTTTGATGCTATAGAGGATAACAGAAAGCAAATAGGAGATTTTGCTTGTTATATAGCTTATATTTACTCTATAAATGCTAGATAGAAAATGCAGGCTGATTAATGCCTGCATTTTGGACTTCAATTATTCATTCAAAAGATTTTACTATTTTCATGAATAAATTGAAGTGAAAGAATAAAAAAAGAAGAGCTACTCATCTGTGAAGTAGCTCTTCTCTTATATCCGTAATCTCTTTTTATTTATCTGAAAATGTAGAGAAAAATGTAGAGATTCGGCTGATTTGTATTGCAATACATTGAAATTTGAAATCTCAAGAATCGCTTAAAATCAGGGATTCTCACGCCTGCTGACGTGTAGTGAATCTCTATTTAACCTCTGTAAGGAATACTTAAAATCTATTTTAGTTGTGATAAACCCTATTAAATCAATGTTTATAAGCTATTGATTTGGATAAAACTGTCAGAGGTTGCCAAAAAGGTTGCCATGATTTTTATGAGGTTAGCTCCGCAATTTTATTTAGATAAATATCTACCGCTTGTGTTTGATTTTTAGGGGCAAGCTCGGCATATATGTCCATAGTAGTTTTGATAGACTTATGTCCCATGCGAACCTGTAACTCTTTCCAATTCATACCAGCATTTAACATCATTGAAGCGTGTGTATGACGGAATAAGTGAAAACCATAGTCAGGTAGATCAACTTCCTGTAATCGTCTTTTGAGTGTAGCACGTTCATTCCTATCGCACATATAGTTTCCGTAAATTGTTGGGAAAATCAACTTGCTTTTTGAAAGACCGTTCTTCTTGAAATAAAGATTCATTTCATCATGGAAGTTTTGAAGTTGCTCAATAATTTGGTACGGAACAGCTATTTTTCTATTGCCCGAATCAGATTTAGGAGTATTTTTACAAACAACCTTTCCTTTTAATCCTAACTTAGGGTTTGCATTTTTCCATACAAGAGTTTTAGTGACTAATATTTCAGAACTTTCAAAATCAAGGTCATATATAGTCAAAGCTAATAGCTCATTGATTCTCATTCCTGAAGCAAGTAGACTGTCGCAGATAACTTTAAATCGCCGATTAGCCCTAGTATTAGGTAAAGTATCGACGAAATTTAGCCAGATAGTTAAATCTTCATCATGAAGAACCATAATGCGTTTTTGATTGCTTTTTGGTTTTGGTGGAATCTTGATAGATTGAACAGGATTATATTTGAGTTCAAAATGCGTTATTCCAAAATTAAAAATCTCTCTTAACTTGTGGGCGATTGCTCCAAAATCTTTTGCACTTCCTTTTTTAGCTCGTTTATTACCGGCATCGACAGATTCTTTAGATTTTTGGGCAAGCTCGTTAATCCATTTTTGTATATCGGAAGAAGTGATTTTATCTGGTTGATAGTGTCCGAATTTGGGGAGGATATAGGTGTCTAGATAGTTCCTCACTCGGTTTAGAGTGTTATCTGAGCTGACCCAAGTTTCGTAGTTGGAGAACCACATTTCAGCTAGATCTGACAAGGTAGCAATGCTAAAAGTTTCTTTCCTTGTTGAACCACTTTCTTCCCAATCAATTTTAGCTTGAATAATTTTACGATCTAAGGATCGTAGGTTTTTAGCTGTTACAGTTGTTTTTACAGGTTTTCCAGTCTTTATATCTAAGCCTAGATAGACGCTCTTTACTGAATAACTAATCTCGCCATTGTCCTTTACTTTTTTGAGGACTTTTTTGCCTTTATGGATGATTTTTTCTATATTCATAGTTGCTCTCCTCAATCAATCGAAGAATTGAAAAAAGCTAAAATAGATAGTATCTCACTTTCTTTCTTTTTTGATACTTCTATTCTAGCACATTTCACTTTTAGTTGTGGCTTAAAAACTCTAAAACAGTATCAATATGATAGTAAACGGTTCTAGTACCCTCAATAGGTGGTTCTAAACGCTTTAGACCTCTATTTTCCCATGACTTTAATGTGTTAGGGGAAATACTGAGCAGATCTAAAATCTCTTTTTGTGTGTAGATGCATGCACTTCTTTTTTCGCTGTTCAAATTCTTTAGCATTTCAATGATAGTGTGAAGCAGGAGTTCTATTTGCTTCATTTCAAGGTAATCTTGTGACATACTATTCTCTCTTTCTTTGCAACAATAATCGAAATATGGCATAATGGTAGTAGAGATTAGCCTTGGCTTATCTCGGAATACTTATTTGCTATTACTTTCTGATTTGGATGGTTTGGAAGTAGTAGCATTTTTTCTTCGATCATTGCTTGGGTTCATAGAACTGTGAAATGCATCCTTTTCGAAGTCATAGTTTAATACACTTGGATTAAACTTATCGAATAGGTATGCAAATTTTTCAATTTGTTCCTTGCTGTATCTATCGAACTCTTCAGGTGTAAATGTAATGGTTTTATACTTGAAGCTACCATCATTTTCTTTAGTTTTAAAATGAAAGATAACCTCAGTAAGTCTCCGTTGTAACTGTTTATAGCTATCAACTTCTCGTTGACCCTCTGCTACCATTAAGTCATAAGCTTGTTTTGGAGTGAAAATTGATGTGATGTGGATTTCATTCCAAAGAGCGATTGTATTTGTGTAACGGGCGTGTAGCTGAATAGGGTAAACATCTGTCACCTTAAGAAATTCTTTGTATGGCATGCCCTTGAATTCATCCATAAAAAGTATAGATTCAGCGCAATATAGGTCAAGCCCACCATTGTCAAAGTCAGTCCAGATATATACATTATCCCGACCATGCTTTTTCTTTAAATCAACTTGCGTGTGCGATTTTCCATCTCCAGACTCTCCCACATGCCAGTATACTGCCATTTCTTTTTCGTCTGGAGTATGAGAAAGTCGATACTGAAAGAAGTGTTCACGAATCATTTTAGAGTATTTACGGAACTCAAAGTTACTCCCCATAATTTCTTCAGGAGTAGCTCCGTTCTCTATTTGTTTCTGAATGTAATCAAATTCACTTCGGTGACCTTGATTTCCAGCTCTAAGCTCACCGTGAATCTTCATAGGTACTACAATAGTATGTGCCTTTTCTTCATGCTCTCCGCTTTTTTCAAGGTAAGAAATGACTTGCTCTCTGGTTCCACGGGTAACTTCTATATGTATAGTGGGATAGAGTTTTTGAAGAGCCGAGAAGCGGAAAGCTTGTTTATCTTCAAGTACCATGTGACAATGATGAGTTCCATTATCACCGATTTCATAGTTAACAGCGCAGACAACGTTTTCATTTCGTGCAATCCACCGTTCCATTAAGAAATCGACAATTTCCTCGGGACTGAGAGGTTCATCGGTATCTGGAAGGAGTTTGCGAAACTCTTGAATTCTTTTTTTAGTTTTTTTATTGTATTTATCGCTATCAAAAAAATCTGATTTCTTATCGAACAACTTATCAACGTTGTTCAGAACACAACAGAAACTACGGGCGCGAAAGTCTGATGAAACTTTATAATTTGTCATGAATCTTCTCCTTTGTCACTTTCTTATTGTGACAATTTTATATCCAATTATACTAGTTATAGTAATGTTTTAGTTAGTTTGTCATGTTGTCATGAAGTTCGGGGTAATACTAGCCCGAACTTAGCCAGCTAAAGCTGGCGAGGCTGTAAGCTTATCCTTCGCCTGAGGGGCTACGGGCAACAGCCTCCTCGCTTTTTGGTAGTCCTCGATCTAGTAAGCCAGTTATTAAATATGTTGCTTTATCTATATCTTTAATAGTATAGGTTCTAGCTTCAATAACGAACGAACCATCAAACTGAATATTAACTTCGCCTTGGGATTTATTGCGATTAACCTCGTCATCAGGGAACAGCATCTGTTTAGCTTGGGGACTTAATCTTCCAATTGAAATTTTAGAGGAAAAATTTTCCCTTCCACCAGGAGGAAACAAGGAGGAATCCCCTCTTTGACAGACACATATAATGTGATAATTGATCTGTCTTGATAATCGTAACAAATTCCCCATTTTCTGTAAAAACTCCTCTTTGTCAGCTTTTTTGGGAATGCTTTCAACTGTACTTTGATATTCTTCAAATATCAAAAAGAAAGGAGGATATTTTTGGTTAGGATTAAGTCTACGATTTTCAAAAATGCTATAAGCTTGCCGAAAACCATCGTAAACGGAATCACCAAGATACACATTATCTAATTGTCTCCACTGCCAATAGTCTATTCCTTGTTTGTAATCAAGTATCATAATAGAAGCATCATCTGAATGAATTTTTAATATACTTAGCATATATTTAATGAAGTAAGATTTCCCGCTATTTGTTGGTGCGGAAATGAGGAGATGTGGAAAGCGAGTGCAGTTCCATTCAATAGGTTCGTTGCTACTTTCTTTTCTCAGTATATTCAATTTAAGTGTCATCAAATTTCTCCTTCGTCATCGTAGAGGGGTTTAGCCTGACTGTGCTTAAGACGATTTAAATCTTCTTTAGAGATTAGATTAATCTTGAGTTTTAAATAAGGTTCTTCCTCTACCATGTTAAACATAACATCAAGGTTATCATTGTAACTACGTACCGTTTGACGTAGCTCCATTTTCCAATCATCAAAGTCTTGTTGAACTGGCATTTTTGATAACCAGAGATAGAAATCTTGTCTCTCTCGTTGTATCCCATTTGGGAAATGAATTGTGTTCAGATATATACTGAGCTTTGAAGCTTGATGTATAAGCTCAGCATGAAAATCTGAATAATAGTTTTGTTCTTCTTGAGAGTCAATAAATAACTTTAACAAATGTTGAATTTGCAAGTTTGTGTTTTTGATAGCTTTCGGAAGTAACTCTTCACGAGGCAATGTATAGACAAGAATAATCATATTAACAAATACAAACCCTGAGTATAGTATTAAAAATATGGATATTAAGTAGAGTACTGACTGTAAAATGTAAATCATTAAAGTTTATCTCCTGTTAAACGCTTCGTTATACTCTAACGTAATATTCAAACGTAACTTATCATCTGTCCACGATTCAAAATCGTAGTAAATTATCATCCCATACGGGTAGCTATTTGTTGTATATGAAACCATATCATATAGTTTTTGAGCATGCTGTTGTTGAGCTGTTGTGATAAAAGGGTTTTCTCTTTGTTTTAATAGCAGAGAGTCTTTTTTTACAGCATAACTAGGAACAAGTGCTTGTAAGTCTAGATATCCTCTGCTCTCATAAGATATATATTCAAACTTACTCACTAGATTCAAACGATCTTCTAGACTTAAGTTAACTAGTTGATCGCTCCCCAGTATTCCTAGCAACTTTTCACACTCTTTGACACATCGATCAAAAGTAATCGAAGGATTTTGTCTGATTGCCTCTTCAAAAATTTTTTTCATTTTTTAAACTCTCCTTGTAATTTTTTTTGTCAGCACGAAGAAAATTAAGCAGTTGGTGATCTAGCTCTTTTTAGAATCATACTTATTCCTCTATCGTTGCTTTCTCAGCTTTAATAGATAACGCTGCTCTATTATTAGATAGATAAGCTGAAAATGTTACACGTTGTAATCTTAAATTGATTTTTTCATCTAGATACGGAGTGTATTCTGAAACTGTCGAATTGTTAACTTTTATGATTCTAGTAATATATTTTCCAGAATCATTTCGAAAACCAACATCCAGTTTTACGTTTCCAGTTGCCTGTTTTGTTTCAAAGTCTATTTCTTGACTCAAACCTAGCAAATTTACAGTTATAAGAACTTCTTCACATAAAAGCATTTTTTTTATTCCTTTCGCCAAAATCTTTACATATTACTACTGTGTAGGACTTGTTCAGCAATAATAATTACTACAGAGTATTAGGTTATTTTACATTGGAATCACCACCTTTATAATCATTTTATATTTTTATTTAGATTAAAAACTCGCCAATTTCATAAGATTTTTGAGAAATTTATTATAAGGTTTGACTAATTCACAACTATTATCCCAAAAGAAATAATTATAAGCTTCTATATATCTTCTTTGGAAATGGTTATTTGTAAAAATTTGAAGAACAAATGCTTTATTAATTGTATGTAGAGAAAAAATTCTTTGTAGGGTTCGGCTACTGATAGTTGGATAACCATATTCATTTTCAGGTATTCCAAGATCAGTACGATATTTTCTAAATTCCTCAGAATTATCATACTGCATTAATACATCATAGAATGCATAGTTTTTTGGAGGCTTCCTGGTATAAAATTTACTATAGTATTGAAAAGTGAACCAGATACAAGTTATTTTTGCAAGATAATCAAAATCTTCATTTTTTATTTTCGCGGGAATAACTTTAGGGTTACAACCTATTTCTTTAAATCTTTGTAAATCCATTCTTTTAACCTCTTTATTGCAAGTTTTAGATCGCTGTATAGAACTTATTTCAGAAACATTGATAATAACATTCTAGAATTAATTTTATTACAAACAACGATCTTTTTTTGATTATGTTGCTATTATACATGTTAAAAAAATCACAATATTTTGTATTTCCCCCTCATCCCAATAGCTTTTTTGGTATAATTAATTTATAGTAGTGTATTGGGGAGGGGAATTGATATGCAAAATAATATTTCATGTTTTGAAGTTTTAATAGAATTATATGAAGAAAACAAAGCATTACAAAATGAACTAAGAATTATAGTACATGATATTGAGATTTTAAAACAATATATTTACTATTGGAAGAGTTATAAGTTGTTAAGAGATATAAGAGAAGCATTTATACCTAGGAACTTTTCAAGCTCTAATAAAAGAGGTTTTGTAGAAGATTACTGTGGAGAGAGTAAAAAAACGGATTGGAAAGTTTTTTCAGTTAAGGGAACTACAAAATTTGTAATTTCTTTACTTTTTCAAAAAATTAAAGTTGAGTCAGAAACTATAACTGATATGTTAGAGGGGACAGTAGATGATTTTTTTGAAGACAAAGAATCGGAATTAAGTGAACTATATTTGACTCAGCAAGATCAAAGTTTAATTCGTAGTTGTCTAGCTTTTGCTAATAAATACAAAGCAATAAAAGGTAAAAATACTAGATATAGTATATTTGAGCTCTCTAGTGAGCAACTAGACGATATGAAGTCTTTTTTGCTAAAATTTCTTATGTATTCACAGGATGAAATCGATTTTGATATTGATTATTCAACTCTTGAACAATATCTGAATAAGGCTAATTTTTTAAATATATTAGAAGAATTAACTGTTAGTTTAATTGAGTCTAAAAATAGTAGTGAAGAACAAACCAATATTTGGCAAATTATGCTTTTCCTTGCTAAACTACGTATAGCAGTTACAGATTCGGGACCTTTACAACCGAGGGAAATCACTAAAGATAAGGGTAGAAATAATTTTTTAGAATTTTCAACAAAAATGACTCTTAATGAATTAAAATTTGAAACTGAAAAACTACAAAAGGAACTAGAATTATTGTTCGATCCGCTATTAGATAGTCGTTTTATTCGTAGTAGTTTATATGAGTTCTTTTTTGAATGTCGAGGGAATTTAACAAAATAAAAAGCCAAGTTCAAAAATACTTGGCTTAATTTATTTGTTTTAATATTTCTCGGAGAGCCTTTATAGTAGGTTCTCTTTTTTCTGTCGGTAGATTTCTAATATCTTCAATGAGTTGTGAAAACTCTCCGCTTTGATTTTGATTTTCAATATTAAAAAAAGTATTCATATCAACTTCAAGTGCTTGTATGATTTTTTCAATAGTCTCCAGCTTAACGTTTAATTGTTTATTTTCTAACCTATAAATATAGTTGAATCCCAGATCAGCCTTTTCTGCTAGATATTCTTGTGTCATCCCGCTTTTCAGTCTTAGAAGTCTGATTTGTTTTGCAACAAATTCTCTTAAATTTATTTTTTCAGTCATGATAGTACCTCATAACTATCATACAAGTTTATCTCGTTGAATAAATCGTCATCAAAAGACTGAAATAATTTAAAAAATAATATTTAAAAGACTGTAAAGTATGGTATAATATTGTTTATAAAACAGTCTTTTAAGACATAAAGGAGTTTATACGATGGAATCACACACTCAAGGTCACGGAACCATCAAAAAATTGCGCACAGGCGCAGTCGTTTCTACTTTAGCACTCACTGCTTTTGGGGTATCTACTGGGGTATCAGCTAGTGAGACTGAAGTAGCCGTTAACGAGCCTGCAACTAGGGTAGTTGCTAAGGGCGAGGTTGTCCCTAAAGTTCCTAGTCAAGCTGATGTAGATAAGGCTAAAGCTGAAGCAGATAAGGCTAGTCAGGATGTAGCTAAGCAAAAAGAAGTTGTTGCATCTACTGAAGCAAACATTGCTAATGCTGAAAAGACTATCGCTGATACTACTAAGAAAGTAGAAGAGGCTAAGGCTGTTACACCTGAAAAGGTTGCTGAGGCTAAGGCTGATGCTGACAAGAAGGCTAACGAGCTTGCTACAGCTGAAAAGACTGTAGCTGACGCTGATAAGTCTGTTTCTGCGACTGCTGAAAAGGTTGCTGACCAAACTAAGGTAGTATCTAATGCTGAGAAAACTGCCACTGATACGGCTAATAAGGTAGCTGACGCTCAGAAAAAAGTAGATGCTCTTTCATCTACTACTGATGTTGCTCCCCTTGAAAAAGAGGTAGCTACGCTTACTAACCAAGTTAGTGCTGACACTAAAGCCGTAGAAACTGCTCAGACTAACCTTGATAATGGTAAAAAAGCTCAATCTAACAAAGACCAAGCTATCAAAGACGCTCAAGGAGGGGTATCTCAAGCTGAGTCTAATCTCACTCAAGCTACTACAGCCCTTGCTAATGCTAAAGCTGACCAAGTCAATAAAGACCAGGCTGTTACTTCTGCTAAATCAGCTCTTGACGTAGCTAAACAGGGTGTTACTGAGACAACTACATCTTCTGAAACAATGTACGATGTTCCTAAGGCAACTTACTCTCCAGCCTTGTCTGATGAGTATATTAAGGCAATTAAAGCCTTAGCTAACGGTACAGGCAATGTTCTTGATGTTATGAAAGCCATCAATAAGCCTTATACTGACGAAAAAACAGGTGTGAGTGCCAATAGCCTAGGTGGGTATAACTTTACAGGTAAGTACTTCCACAAAGGTGAAGATATTGCTTACGGTAGTGAAGATACTGATAAAACAGAGATTGTTGATTTCCAACACCTAACTAAAGAGCAAGCAACTAAATTGAGTTTGTATGCAGCGTCTATCATTAACGATTTGCGTGCTAAGGTTGGTACTGCACCTCTTAAGGTTAGTGAAAGTTCTGTTGAATTGGCAACTCAGTTCAACCATTATGCAAATCCTTTTGAAAAAGTGACAGATGGTAAGACAAGTCCAAACTACACAAAACCTCTAGCTGAGAAGTTAGCTATGGGTAAAGATTCAGCTAAGTTTAACTTGGATGCTTTAGGTATTCGAGCTGAGGGTATTCCAGATTACGCAGGCAAAGGTACTCTTTCAACTATGGCTCAAATCAAGCAAGTTATGTATGAGGGTATCGTTCAGACAATTATGTCTGCAACAAGTACAAGTTCTAGTGAAGATCTCTATAGTGGTGCTTTGTCACTTCTAGGTTTCCGTGATACAGATAAAACAAATCTTGGTGTAGGTCTTGGATTTGGTTATAGTCAGCTTGGGGTAAACTATGAGACTAGTTTCACTTTATCTCCTACTAAAGAGGTAACTACAACTACTCAGAAAGTAGACGCTAAGGCAGTTGAAACTGCTCAAAAAGCGTATGATGATGCAGTTAAAGCCTCTCAAGAAGCTAAAACAGCAGTACAATCAGCTCAAACTGCCTACACCAATGCAGAAACAGCTCTTGCTAATGCTCGTAAACAGCTCTCTGATTTGGTAGGTGATAAGATTGATGTTCCGTCACTTGAAAAGGCTCTTGCTGACGCTAAAGATAAACTAGCGCAGGATACTAAAGCTTTACAAACTGCTAAGGAATCGCTTGCTCTTGCTAAATCAAATGCTACTGACAAAGCTAAGGCTCTTGCTGATGCTAAGACAGCTCTTGAGACTGCTAAGGCTGAACAATCAGATGCAGACAAGGTTCTTGCAACTGCCAAAGGTGAATTGGAAGTTCTTACTAAGGCTCATGATGTAGCAGTCTTGGCTCGTAAGTCAGCTGGTCAAGACCTTGCTCGTAAACGTGAAGCATCTAAAGAAGCTACTGACACTCATACAGTTCTTGAACTTGCTCTCACCAATCGTGAAGAAGTCCTTAAGGCTTTGGACAAAGAGCTTACTGACGTTAATGCTAAGCTTGGTGTACTTCGTGCTGAGTTGGAGACTGCTAAGGAAGAGTTAACTCGTCTTGAGGGTATCGCAGAAGCTAAGGCTCGTGGGTATGAGAACTTCAAGCAACTCAAAGCCGACCATGACGCATACCTTGCTGAACAACAACGCTTGCAAGCTTTGAAAGACAGAGCAGAAGAAATCCGTAACGCAGGTGGTCAACCTAAAGAAGTTATTGATGCTAACGGTAAAGTAGTTGATGTTGTGGATGCGAAGGCACAAAATAAGATTGTAGTTGCGACAGTAGGAACTAAAGATGATCGAACATATCAAGCTCCTGCAAAAAATACAAATGCAAAAGCAGAATCTAAGAAGCAACTTCCAAATACAGGAACAAAGGAGACGATGCTAGGCTTATTAGGTTTTAGCTTATTAGCAAGTTTAGGATTAGGGTATACCAAAAAGAACTTAAGAAAGTAAAAAATAAAAAATCTTCTTACTTATTGTAGGAAGATTTTTTTGGATTCCTAAAATTTATTGAAAAGACTGCGCTATTCCAACAATTTTTAGGAATGAAAAAAGTCCTAAAAAATTCTTAGGACTTTACATTCTTCGATTGTTGACTTTCTTTTTTATTTCAAAAAAGGTTGCCAAAAAGGTTGCCATAGAACTGATTTCAAATGATTTGTAATGAAATTCAATATTTTAAAAATCGCATGAAATCAATGTTTTTCAGTATGTACTGAAATGTAATGAAACCTTATTTAACTTCTGTAAACACAACGTGTTTGCGAAGTTTTGGTGAGTATTTCTTCAATTGAAGACGGTCTGGAGTGTTACGTT
>ENA-OWND01000660-OWND01000660.1-metagenome-genome-assembly--contig:-NODE-660-length-23479-cov-4.400956_pt1 | contig 23479 bp, 21 predicted proteins | sample MGYA00245342_ERZ651119 | MGnify/ENA primary metagenome ERZ651119 (study PRJEB26857, sample SAMEA4031756) | metagenome | biome: human; feature: oral; material: saliva | place: Philippines | collected 2014... | reverse complement strand
TGCTCTTCCGATCTGGGAAGCGCATATTTATTTAAAGGAACCTTTCGCTAGATATGGAATCGGGACCCTCTGTATATCAAAGGGGAGTATGTAACCGATAACTTCGGTCGAACGGCTAAGTTTAGACCTGTTATGGTTGTGGGTGCGGGTGATGACGAGTTACATTATATTGCCATCACACATCGCACATCATCAAAAGGTGAGCGGTATCAATACGAGATGCAATCCACAGAGCTTGGCACAATGTACGATACTTCGTACGCAGAATGTGCCAACGTGAGATGTATTCCTATAAAACCATATTGGGCATTCCCACAATTCGGAGTGACGAGTGCAGAGGATATACGAAATATCAAACAGAAGTTCATCGAGAACATTTCGTATATACCGCACGAGCGTGATTATCGCAAGTTCGTACCAGACATCGCACGAGAAATCGTGATGAACACGTATGACGAACTAGGATATGAACGAACACGAACATCCGATAGTTGGAAGTTCAACAAAGGAACCGAAGAGCACACGTTGTATGACAACGGTGTACTCTACCATCATTACTATAAGCCAATCCAACAAGTGCAAGAAGAGCACGGGTATGGACCTATAGTAGAAACCATTATGAAGTTAATAGAGGACGGAGAGTTAAACAATGACATTCAAGGCATTATTACCTGATGCAGAAACAGGGTATTATTCGTTTGAAGGACTTGTATTTGTGGACGGAGAATTCCACCGCACGCATCGTGCTGGAAATCAGAAACAGTATACGAACAAATCAGTCGCAGAACAAAAACCCATATCGACAGCTCAAGCAAAACAATTCGAAGAAGAACTACCGAAAGAGTTCGTTGAGTTATACAAGAAAACACAAGAGGTGCCCGTAGAGCAACTACAGCGCATCATCGAAAATCTCATTTTCGTAGGGAACAGTCTAGGTGTGAAGATTGACGAAGAAACATACATCGACGCCAGTGAAACCGAGTTCGGTGCTGAAGTTGCGTGGGAATTAGACCTATTGCAAACAGCCGTTGAAACGGTATTGGCCTTACGACAATTAAACAAATAAACCGATGACCACTGCTTTGACAGTGGTCATTTTTGTTTGCGGGTTTCACACACGGACGTCAGAGAACCCGTTGCAAACGAGGTATACCTGTGATATAATGGATTGAAACGTTAAAGGAGGTGACAGCAGAAATGTCAGTAAATCACATCGGTACAAACAAGTATCAAATCATCGTGTCAGACGAGACAATCATTGCACTTACATCGGACGATGGAAAAGTCATCAAAATGATTGGAGGAGGGCACCACACAAACACACCAGAATTAAGTGATATCGTGCAACGCATTATCAATAATGTACTATAAAAGGAGGGTGATTGCCCATGGGTGAACAAAGAAATGGGCGATTGTTTTCGTTCGAAGGAATTGACGGTTCAGGAAAAACAACTGTCATCGAACGTGTTAAAACACAGTTAGAAAATAAAGGGTTTAGCGTATGCATCGTGAGAGAACCCGGTACAACACCACTAGGTGAAAAGATTAGAGAGATTTTAAAAGACGATAATACACCAAAAACCAAACGAGCAACAATGATGTTATTCTTAGCATCACGAGCAGATATGGTGGAGCAGACACTGTCACGTGTGCAGACTGCATACGATTATGTCATTTTAGATAGATATACTGATTCAACATTAGCGTACCAAGGGTTCGGTGATGAACACTCAGTACCACTATTACAACAATTCAATGCGTTTTGTACGAATGGGCTACAACCGGAACAAACGTTCCTGTTGGACGTGACACCAGAAGTGGCAAAAGCCAGACGAAGTGGGCGACCAACAGATACCGACCCATTTGATACTGATGAAGAATATGCGTATCGTGTGATGAAAGGGTATCACGAGTTAGCAAGACTATACCCAGAACGAATTCGTGTGATTGATAACTCGGCACCGATTGAACAATCAACGGTCGTATCGGATATCGTGCGCCATATGACAAGTGAACATACTGTTCCGTCGGAAAACCGTTCGTTACTTCGAACGGTTGACCCTGAAACGACCGTGCGTATGACGGTGGAATCGTTCTCACAATACCCAGACAGAAATACAGGAAATCCGCGTGTGACCGTGTTTGTCAAAAATGTGACAAATGTCGAAACTGGTGAGATTGTGACAGACCATGTGTACATCCCATACACGAAAGAATTTGCAAAAATTGGAAACATCGTGCCGGGGGACATCCTTGAAGGGAACGTGGTGCTGAAGACCTATCGTAAATTCGAGAATGGTGCATTTAAGAATTGTGTAGGTGTCAAACGACTCAGAGACGGTCGAATTGCACAACCAATTACAGTACCTGCAAAAGCACGAATGGACTTCAATTTTGAACGCGGACCACTGAAAAACTTATTACGATATGACGATTACGAAGAGTTCATGGCAGCCGCATCACGACACGCCAACTACATTCAGCGTATGGCATACGAACACCTGTATCCAGAGCGCACCAAAACAAAAGTGAAACGATTCGATAAGACGAAAATAAACCAACATAGTGAAAACTACGCAACACCAGAAATGGTAGAGCGCGCAAAAGCGAAGAATGTGTCGAAATACAATCGAACAGGTGTGAGACCGACACCAAAAACACACGTGAGACACTACACCATCCGACAAGGAAACAAGTAATGCAACGTGTAGTCGTAACACTCACAAGAAATACCGTAAAGACAGGTCTCAAATACGGAAACCAAATGATTAACGCAAATGATAGATTACATTACCGTGTCAAACAAGACATCGCAGCGTATTTACGAGAGCTGGGGCGACAATTGTGCCCAGATATCGATAAACCATACGACAAAAATAACCAATGTCATGTGACAATATATGTTCACGCACCGACAGGGCGCTTGCAAGACCCTGCGAACTGGAACCCGACGGTCAAACCCATATTAGATGGGTTCACTGACGAGGGATTGTGGACAGATGACAACAGTGATATCGTAAAGTATGTTACATTTGCGATGGGTTCATATAAAACGACACCGAAGAAGACCTATAAATTGGTTATTATCATCGAACCAGTCGAACCGAACCCAAAACACAAAGGGGTGATTGATTGGAATATTCACTAACAAACACGATAGGTATTTATTGGTTTGGACCCGTCACTATGCGTGAAGTGGATAACATTATCCGCACAGTGGGACAAAAGCGAGTATTATCTAACTACCCCATCCCGACAGAGTTGATAGGGATGTTGGATTGGAAACACATCACCATCGCAAAAGCTACAAAGCAACAAGCATTGGTATATCGACCAAATCAGCAGATACCATACCCGACAACCGTTGAGAGTGACCGTGAGATGATGGACTTATTCAGTAACTGTGAACATTGGTTTGCAGTGTATCCGAAAGGGTTTGTCATCACACGAGGATTACTGGCGCGTTGGGCAATTTACCGCACTCAAAAAGGAGTGCAACTACCACACGTCATTATCGGTGGTCGTTACATTCCAGACCAGACCATCCAGATATTGGTTGACGGACTCATCCAAGAGTCTGACCCGAAAGACGGTTACGTGGCACCAAATGGATTGTCACTGCGACCATATCAATCGATGTTGGTCAACTATCTGTTAGACCACATGCGAGCAGGTTTGTTCGTAGATATGGGACTGGGAAAGACGCTGGTGACACTTCAAACCATTGACGAATTATTCAAACGAAAAGAACTAGACCCGAAAAAGATTATTTTGGTCGTTGGACCATTGTTGGTGGCTTCTAATACGTGGCCACGAGAAGTGGAAGATTGGCAGTTTGATTTCGATGTGATTGTTCTTGCTGGTTCAGACAGGACAAAACGAAGACAACGACAATACGATTCGCTGAGACATATCGAACGTCCAACACTAGTAACCATTAACCGAGAACAATTGCCGAACTTCCTGAAATATTTTCAGGATGATGTGATTGAGGACATTGTACAGATGGTCGTCATTGACGAACTATCCCTGTACAAGGGTGCAGAGACACAAGGATTGGCCAACATGAAACGTATTTCAGCAAACGTAGAGAGGTTCGTGGGGTTAACAGGAACACCGGCACCAAACAACCTACTCGATATGTGGGGTCAGATGAGTGTTATCGATTCTCGTATCGGAGATATCTTTGGACATACGCAAAACCAATACATTTCGAGGTTTTTCCAACCGATAAACCCAGACGCACCATTCCAGTTACGCAAATATGTTGTAATCAGCGATTGGTACGAGTATCTACTCAACGTGATTAGTCAGTATGCTATCTCACTACAGTCCGATGGGCTAGTGAACTTGCCGGAGGCAACATTCACACCGGAACGATTACCATTGCCAAAAGACGCCGCTAAGTTGTATGCACAAATCTCATCGCAAATGCGTCAACAGTTAGTGGAGGCAGAAACTGCTGGGTCGCGAGATGGAGCAGAGATGACCATCACATACGACATCAAAGAGGGTGGCAAGGTTGTTACAAAAGAACAAACCATCCAAGTTGCCAACCGCGGAGTGTTAAGTATGAAACTGCTACAACTCGCATCGGGCGCACTCTATGACAACATGAACGAAGACGACGGAGGCACCTTCGACGATATCGGACGTGCATATCGTGTGTACCATGATGTCAAAATCGAACGGTTGAAAGAACTCGTCGAGGCGGCAACATCACCTGTGTTGATATTCTATAGCTTGCACAGCGAACGTCATCGAATCATGAAGGCAATCAAGTGTGAAGAATTAAAACAAAGTGCAGGTACGAAAGCTGCTGGAGAGGTTATCAAACGATGGAACGCTGGGAAAATCCCGGTGATGTTGATGCAACCAGAAGGGGCCGGTCACGGACTCAATATCCAAAAAGGTGGACACACCATTATCTGGTTTGGGCCACCACGTAAAAATGAAACGTACCGACAAGCAAACAAACGACTCATTCGTTCGGGACAACCACACCCGACTGTATCGGTGGTCATATTGTTAGCAGATGGTACAGAAGATGTAAAACAAATGAAGACGTTGGAGACAAATGAATCAAACCAACAAGAACTATTAGCACGCACGCAAGTGCACATCCAAAAGACGGAGGAATCACATGGATAATAAACAACAATTAAACGATGTACATGCTATGGTTGAACTCATCAAAGAGAACATCCTTGAGCACAACACAGAAGTTGATAAGATTGATGCGAAAGTGAATAAAATCGGTAACGTTGTCGTAGCGATGAGCAAGAGAGACAACGAGTTCAAAGACACATTGACAAAGAACGCCAACAAGGTGGAACAATTGACAAGTGTTGAAACTGATTTGAAAAACATCTCTCAAACGATGGCCGATGAAGTGGTAGCGGTCACAGGTGTTATGGGTGCCAACAAAGAAATCCTAGACACGATGACGTCTCACGTCGCAGAGTTGGGCGAATTAAATAAATCGTTAGCGGACGAGACAAAGAACCTTGTCACATCACATGCAAACACACAAATGGAACATGTGAGCTCGCTAAAAACAGACATCTCAAACATGACAGAGCAGTTGAAATCATTAGACCAAACCGATGCGTTGGTGATGATTGAAGCAAAATTGAAACACTTACAAGATAAGACACAAGAGACCATCGACAGAACAAAACAAACAGAACAGACATTCTTGTCTGCACTTGCAGGTCTGACAGAACAAATCTCACGAGTGGACGAAAAGATGAACAACTGTGCAGAGACGTACGAGACAGTTCGTGCAAACGGAAGTCAAACCGAAACACGTCTGAAAGCTATCGAATGGACACTAAACACCATCAATGAACTAGCACAAGAGTCATCTGGTAAAACCGACACAAAAACAGAAGAGGAAGTAAAACCGGAGACACCATCAAACATCCAAGATGACGTCAAAGCAGAGGAGGAGTAACACATGACAGATACGTTATTGACTCAATTAGAAACCGTTGCGCAAGAAGTCATCCGTGATGTCCAAATCGGTCGTTTGACAAATGCAAAATTAGACGTCATCGGCAAGTACTCTCAGGAGGCTGTGACAAAAACAGAGGACGCGTCAAAAGCGTTAGTAGAACACACGACACGTGTCGAGGACGCAATGACGACATGTAAGGAGTCTGTTGTGGTTATCTCGGGCGCGCTGAACGGTATCGATGCGTTGAAACGTGACGCCAAACAATACGAAGAATCGTTACGTAAGAATGCACTTCAGTTAAGTGACACGAAGACCGTGTTCACGACCACAGCATCTGACAATAAGAAATGGATTGACGAATTGTGGGGTGCGCAAGATTCACAGTTAGCACTGGTACGTACCGAAATGACGAAGAGTCTCGATGTTGCCAAAGCCACTGGTAAATCGTTCGAAGAAGTACAGTTGGCTAAACGCTTAGTTGAAATGGAAGGTGAATTAGACGCCATCCAACGTTCACAAGACGAATTCGAACGTATCGTGAATGACACACTCAATCAAGTAACACTCAGTGTGACACTCATCCAACAACATGGCGAATCCATTGAGGAACAGACGAAAGCACTGGTAGAAGAACAGACACAAACGACAAAAGCGGTCAACGCGTTGTACGAACGCGTACAAGCGTCATCCATCCCATTGCACGTTGCACAATCAACACGTATCGACAAAGGGATGGCTGAGACCGAGCACACATGGTTCGAACTGGTGAATATCGGAGAAACCACAAACACAGAGACTGTCGTTGAAGAAGTCCAAACAGAAATCGAAGAACAAGCACCAATCACCGAGAAGAAATCATTCTTCCAACGATTAAAGGCTGCATTCAAGGGGGAGTAATCACTAATGAGTGGAATTGAAACAACACAATTAACCGCTGCGGTGTTAAACGTCGGTCAATTGACTACAAAAATGTACAAAGAAATGAAATTACAAAACGAACAGCAAGCCAAAGAGATTCAGGCATTGGCTGAACGCGTGGACGCTGTAGCGGCTCAAACAGCAAACGTGGACTTGAAACCTGTCCTAGAGAACTTAGACGTGTTTCGCACTGAGCAACTGGAGAACCTGGACACATTCCGTGCAGAACAACTAGAGGCTGTTGAGACTGTTGCAAACATCGTCAAACCGGTCATAGGTGGACAAGGTACACTACAAACAACCTCAGCGGAGGTTCTTGACCGTGTCAGCAAGTATGATGAAGCATTCAAGAAAGTCATTCAAGCGATGAGTGCGATGCAACAATCCATCGAAACCATCAATCAAAACCAAAAAGAGTTGAGTGAACGAATGTCACGCGTTGAAGAAACTACCATCGAAACCGCATCTCGTGTGAAAACCCTGGGTGTTCAAGTATCTGGGTTGATGACTACAAGAGCAGCAACCGACGAAGATTTCGTGGCAATGATGGAAGAGACGAACAAGCTGTTGAAAAACGATATGTTAAAAGGGGAATAGAACTATGAAAATTGAAGTATTCAGCAAGGCAAAGTGTCCGTTATGTAACACACTAAAAGAGTATTTGAAGTCAGAGGACATCTCATTCGAAGAACATCGAGTGGACGAAGATGACAAAGCAATGGAACGTGTCCGCAGCATGGGTGTGCAATCATTACCTGTCACTGTCGTTAACGAGGACGATAAAAATCCAATTCTAGGACTAGACATGAGTCGCCTAGAAAAATTAGCATAATCGAAATTCTCCGCCGGCTCGGTCGCTTCGCAACCTAAGCCGGCGGTTTTTAGTGGGGCTGCGCCCCATAACCCCAATGAATTTATAGTTAAAATAAAATTATTCGAACACAAGCTACAGTAGATGTGTCGCTAGTAAGTCTAAAAACCACTAGTAATTCACACACATCTGTGGTACAATGGGTTCGAACAATTGTTTGTTGAACGGTCACACGTGACCTAATCAACAAACATGAGTGGGGCTTTGCCCCATACCCCAAATAATCATTGTAAAATAAAACTTGACGAAAAGAGGATATAAATATGAAAAATACAATCAAACGTACAACTGCATTAACAGCTGCAATTGCAGCAGTAGCAACAGTCGGAAGTAAAGTGAACGCTGAAGAAGTGACTACACCAGTAGCACCAACCACAGAACCAGTTGCTGAAACGACTGTAGCAACACCAACAACTACTGTATCAGACGAACAAGTAGTGACTGCAAAACAAACAGCAGACAACGCTCAAGTAACAGTAGAAACAAAACAAGCAGAGTTAGATAACACTCAAGCTGAACGCGATGCTAAAGCAGAAGAATTAGCAACAGCAAAAGAACAAGAAAAAGCATTAGCTGACAAAGTTGAGGCTGCTAAAGACGTCACACCTGAAAAAGTGACTGAATTAGAACAAACAGCTACCCAAAAGACAGCTGAAAAAGATGCGAAAGCTCAAGCTGTAGATACTGCAAAAGCCGACCAAACAGTGAAACAAGCAGACGCTGACAAAAAGGCTTCAGCATTAGAACAAGCGAAAGCTGAACAAAAAGATGCTGAAAATAAAGTCAAAGAGGCTGAAGACACAATCAGCGGAACAGCTGTAAAAGACGCTCAAGATGCCAAAGACGTAGCTGACCAAAAAGTAAACGATGCCATCGTTACAAAGAATACAGCTGCAAAAGAGTTAGAAGACTCTAAGAAAGCGGACGCTGAACGTGACGCTAAGAAAGCTCAAATCACTTCAGAAATCCCAGCAAAAGAAGCAACAGCAACAACTGCTGGTGAAGCAGTAAAATCAGCTGAGAAAGCATTAGACGCAATCCCAGCGATTACAAACATCCCTGTTAACGCTGATTGGGCTAAAGATGCAAAAGCGTATTTAGATGCTCAAGATGAGGACTGGAGCAATGGTCTACGATTCGGCACAGCTGAATATAACAGTGCTAAAGAAGTCCACAGAGCAAAAGTAAAAGCTGCGGCTGCAAAATTAAATAAAAGTGCGGAAACAGCTAGACGAGTAGCTGTTGGCAAGATTGACTCAGTGAGCCCACAAGGTACTTCAGAACTGTTCGATGTTAACAACGTACCACAAGACGTGTTAAATGATGTCAATGACCAATTCATCACATCATTAAACGAAATTCGTCGTGCGATGGGATTGAGCGATGCGAAAATCAACACTAAGAATATCGACTTCGCCAAAGAAGTAGCGAAACGTTACGTTGCAAACAACATCCATTTCATCAACCACTCAGGTAAGAGTATTGCGGAAGCTGCCAAAGCGTTAGGATACAAATATGATGCCGACGCATTGACAACTGAAACAAATGGTCAACCGTATGAAAACTTAGCAACATACTGGAACAGCGAATTCAAAGTTCGAAACGGCAAACTACAATTGTCACGATTCGACTTAATGAAGTACGCTGCGGAATCTGCAGTTTCATTCATGATGGAAGGGGCTGGAGGTCACTTCACATCACTATCACGCGATAGCATCCAAGGTGTTGCATACGCATCAGGGACAGATGAACGTGGGAACACAATCCTACAATTACACGTGTTGAACGCAAACAGCTTCAACCAAAAACAAATCACGGACGTAGATTCTACAAACCGTGCATTACCAGAAACTGACCGCGCAACAGCTCAAGCGAAGTTAGACCAAGCGAAAGCTGATAAAGTTGCCGCTGACAAAGCTATAGCTGACGCTAAAGCTGAATTAGCACACTTAAACGCAGAAGTTTCAACTACACCAGCAAAACAAGTTGCATTAGCAAATGCGAACAAAGCATATACTGACGCAGTGAATGCTCAACAAGAAGCGGCTCATCGTCTACACGTTGCTAAATCTTCAGCAGAAGATAAAGTAACAGCATTAGAACAAGCACGCACTCGTAAGACATTCATGGACGCAGTGGTTGCAGGTCGCACAACTGAACTTGAAACAGCAGTTGCAGCATTAGATGCAGCAAAAGCTGAAACAGCAAAAGCTGAAGAGGCTCTTGCAACAGCGGTTAAAGCTGAAGATGATGCTAAGAAAGCATTAGCTGACGCTAAAGACTTATTAGCAAACAAAGTACAACTAGAAAACGATTTACGTGATAAATCTCAAGTAGTTGTTGCATTAACAAACGCATTAACAGTATTAGAAAACAAATTATCAGACAAAGCAAACGACGTTCAAACAGCGAAACGTGCTTTAGAAGATGCTGAAAAAGAATACAAACGTTTATTAGCTATCTACACAGCTGAACGTAAAGTTGCACCATTAGTACAGGACGAAAACCCTGAATTCGAAGGTGGCGTAAACTACGCAGAAGACTTAGTATTCGAGTTACCTGAATTAGTAATCCCAGAAGAACCAACAACTGTACCAGTGATTGACGCAATCATTGCACAAGTGACAGATAACGCACCAACTTACAGTGAAGTTATCGCACGTGGTTCAGAAACACAATCTAACGTAGAAGTAAACAAATTACCAGAAACTGGTGCTGAAAGCACAATCATGCAAACTGTACTTGGTACAATCTTCATGTTAACAGGTGCTGGCGTTGCTTCAAAACGTAAGAAAGACTAATTTAGTTATATCCTCTAATCAGCCGTACACCACGTACGGCTGATTATTTTTCTTTGCCTATTTCTTTTAATGACAATAATCTACGAAACGAAAGGACGTGGAGCGATGACAAAGTTATTAGACGTCGTCATCCAAGCAACTGAACAAGCAACAGGTATGTCAAAAGACCAGTTGGTCGCATTCGCAAATACCGACGCATCCGTACTGCATGACCCGTTCCTATTGGACGGAATGGAAGAGCTTGTGGATAAATTGCACCAGTTTGCAGAGTACCAAAAGCAATACCCAGAAATGTTGTGTATCGTGGACACCGACTATGACGCGGACGGATTGACGTCAGCGGCGGAAGCATCGGGAGGCTTGTCGGTGTTCGGTATCAACCACCGAGTATACGCACCGTCTCGAGCCGACGGTTACGGATTGAGTCGTAAGGCGGTGGACGACATCATCGCCCGATATAAGAATGTCGGAATGATTTTAACCGGAGATAACGGCTCAAAAGCATTCGAAGGTGTGGAATATGCTCAAAGTTTAGGAATCCCAGTTCTTGTGACCGACCACCATTTGGCTCATGGAGAACTCGCACCCGCAAGTGTTGTCGTGAACCCAAACAAAGACGGTGACAATTATCCATTCAAGGGAAACGCCGGAGCCGCAGTCATGTGGAAGTTGATGATGGCATATGCATCAAAATACGATGTACTTGCAAAACCACTCATCGAAGATTTAATTGTGTTTGCAGGGATTGCAAACGTCAGTGACGTAATGCCGATTCTGGACGAGAATCACTACATGGTGAAACAAGCTGTTCTTCGCATCAGAGAACTAATCGAAATCAAACACAAAGGCTTCCCACGAGGCAATCCACTGACATACCAACGTGTCTCAAACACTGGAATCGTTGGTTATGACACCGTGTTCCACGGTTTATTTGACTTAATCCATGGTATTCAGGAATATAAAGACAACATCCAAATCGCCAAAGGAAGTAAACCAAAACCGTTGAAGGACAACGAAGAGTTGATTGGTTGGTATATTTCACCAACTATCAACGCAGTTGGTCGTGTGCGCGGCGAAACCATGATAGCGTTCACGGGGTTGTTGAGTCCATCACCACAGGAACGTATCGCAGCGATTCAACAAATGATGGAAGACAACGACTACAAGTCAATGTTGCGTGACGCCGTCCTTGACCAAATTGAGCCATCAAAACATTTCGGTACAAACGGGAACGTGCTGTTCGTAAATGCGAGAGCCGGAATTGTCGGGTTAATCGCAGGTCGAGTGGCTGAACGAACGGGTAACGCATCATGCGTATTCGGACGAGAATTACCAACAAACGTCACTGTGTTTGAACCCAACTTCATCGAAGACGCACCAGAGGACTTACGAATCTCATGTTCGGCACGTTCGAATGAGTTGCAACCGTTGCACATCATCTTTGAACGCATCAATGAACGCTGTCCGCACATGCAACTACAAGGTGGTGGACACGCAGGTGCCGCTGGGTATAGTATTTTGTACAAATACGCAGCAGAGTTTCGACAAGTGTTCGACAGAGTCGCTGGTGAAGTGAAGGTCGAAATGGAACGTCTTGCGGCTGAAAACCCAGACGCAGTCGTGTTCGCAAATATCGTACCAATCAGTCTGCAAGACCGAAAAGGTTGTGTGAATATCCTAGGTATCGAGAACCTGAAAGCGCAATGTTTAGAAGTGTTAGACTTCCAAGACTCAATCAGACCGTTCGGGAAGGATTTCGATGGTCAAACGAAGTTCCTATTGTATTTCACACCGAGAGAGTTGAGCGAGAACCCACAAATTCAGACACAATGGACGTTCTGGAGTGGAAAGTCATTCAAATTCACATGTAACGGAATCGCCGCACTGACATTCGACACGAAGTTCGCAGACACCGTCAAACGAGCACTAGCAACAGAACCGGACACGGTATTTGAGTGCGAGTGTACACTTGACAAGAACGAATTCCGAGGTACTGTGACACCGCAGTTGATGATGAGTGGCGGACGAAAGGTGGATGAATAGTGATGAAAGACATTAAAGGAAAGATTATTTCTGTGTTGTGCGCCATCGTATTTCTAGTGGGACTGTGGTTTGTAATCCAACCCCACATCAGAAACCACACGCTACACACCATCGTGGAACAAACTAATCAGGCAATTGCGCAAGACTTGACACCTGAAAAGATTGAGGAAAACAAGAAAGCCGATGCCACGTATGACTACGAGGACGTTCGTCCTGTGACTTACGAAGAGGTAATGGCAGCACAGCAAAACCCACAAGACGTTTATTCAATCGGTGAAATTGTAGTCCCATCTGTCGGTATTCACTTGAATATTGGAGCTGGAACAAGTAATTACACAATGATGGTCGGAGCTGGGACGTTGAACCCAAATACCGAGTTCGGGAAAGGAAATGTCGTCCTAGCAAGCCACTTTATGGGGGATTATTCAGATTTGTTGTTCTCACCGTTGAAACGTGTTTCGATTGGTGATGATATTTATCTGTCTGACATGCAACACGTGTACCATTACAAAATCACAGATTATAAAGTGGTGTCACCAGACCATACCGAGGTCGTGAAGCAGACCACAGAACCGACAATCACACTGATTACCTGTGACGACATCTATGCGGTCAATCGTGTTGTTGTAAAAGGACGATTAGTAACAACCTATGATGCAAAATCAGTGCCATCGAACGTGGCGCAATCATTTACGATAGCCAAACTAACAGGATGGTAATCAAAAAGACACACTCGAATGAGTGTGTCTTTTATTATGGTTCAAGAGAATCCGCATCTAATCGTGAGTTGACAAATTCGAGAACCTCTTGATATTGTTCTGGTGTTAGTTGGTAGATACGCGACACGAGAGGGTCGAGTTCAACCAGCTCTCCGTCAGAGGATTCTGACGCAAAAATGTCCGAATCAGACAGATAAAGTGGTCCATCCAATGAGAAGTCATCACTTACGACAACGATGTCTTCTTCGAATAGGATGTCTCTGTCGAGCACGATTGGTTCATCGTCGAACCAGATATCACTATCAAGTACGATAGGTTCATCGAACTCGTCGGGAACAACATCGAACACGAAATCTTCATCTAGGACGATGGGGTCTTCCAACAATTCAGGGTCGAGCAACAGTGGCAATTGCGTTTGTTGCGGTGCAACAGGTTGAACGTTTGACACTGGAGTCGGTGCAAACATATCAGCACTGATGTCGTGGTCGAACGTGATACGGTCGCCGTCGTTCAGAGCTTTTTCGTGAGCTTCTTTGGCTTGTTGTAGGTCATCGTGGTACTCATCTTGCCATGAATCATAGTAGAGTTGACCAGACAACGAGATAGACCCTGGATATTCGGCTTGTTCAACTGGGAATAATTCTTCTGCAGTACCGATACGTAGGTCGCAGTCTTCAACAGTGGCTTTACCATCTTTGACCGCAAGGAGCATGTCATCCATCCCTTTTAGGTCTGGGTTCCATGAAAGTGTTCCGCAGTTGAGGTCTTGAAGGATACTTTCCGCATTGTTGATACCGATAGCTACGTTACGGTTTGTACGACCGTCTGCATCGAATGCGAGAATCACATTGGCGATATCTTGTGTTTCAGCGATACGACGGACAGACTTTGCAGCCTTACCGTTGGTACCTGCAACTTGAGCAATGATGATACCGTTACCTTCAGGTACAATTTCATTTGCAATCGGACGACCATTCTTGTCGTGTGCAGTAATATATTTACCAACGATACGACCTTTAAGAGCCCCTTCAACCACAATAACGGTCGAACCGTGTCCCGGTTGTGGCGGACGAGCGAATACAAACCCAGCATCCGCAGGGTGTAGTTCTTGTGCGAGTTTTTCGTTCCCGCATAGGTCACCTGCACCAATCCATGAGTATTTGGCAGAGTTGACAAGTTGAATGGACTTGATATCTGGATGAATGTCATACCCGCGACCCTTTAACGAATCGATGAGGTCACCGCCGACAGGGAACTCGAAACGACCATCTTCATCTTCGAATTGAGCCATCGTTTCATTGACAACGTCTGTCACACGAAGGTACATGCAACGACCATCTACGTGATAGAACGTGTAGGTTGCTTTGTTGACAGATGTGATATCCTCAATTGAGTAGTCATTTTTGTTCACAGAGTGTCCAGAGACGTGTTTTACACGGAGTTTCGTGTTGAACGCGTTTGTATTCGTACCAACTTGTGGACGACCGTATAAGTCGTGTTGTGTCTTCATTGGAATCACATACCCACTGTAACCTTTGTGTTTGTATGACAACACGGGTTCGTTGATGGGTTTGTCTCCGATAAAGAACTGCATGTCGTAGGTGGATGCATTGACACCGAACATACCGACAAAGTCATCTTTGAATAGACCTGGTACGATGACGCGACCAGCTGGATAAGAGAAGAACTCTGTTAAATCGGGTGCTTCTAAGCCACGTTTTGGGTCAGTCAGTTTGGCAAATTCGTTACGGTTGAATTCGTCTGATTTATTTGATAGAGGGTACATGTCGTGCATCGTTTCAAGGATTTTGTGACGACGCCATTCCCATTGTTCGGGTGTGTACTTCTCGAAACGTTCTTTGACGGTCGCATCGTCAACTACAAAGCGACGACCAAAATCACGAAACTCACGAGGGTTTGTGAGGTATAGTTTTTGGTTTTGACGGTTGATGACAGGCATCAGGCGTTCGGAACCAACCTTATTGATGAGCGTCATCATCATATTACATTGACGCTTATTTTGAATCGTATCATCGAATGATACAGCGATATAATCATACTCACCGGTATTAAGTTGAGAAGAAATAGTCTTCATCAAATCACGTTGAAATGCGTCAGACAACACAAGCTCATTTGGCTTTGTTGACTCGGGCGTATTGCGTGAAAACCGGATAATGAATGGATTATGGAATTCTTGTGCCATTGGTGAACCTCCTAATTAGTTTCACTTACTATTATAGCACATTGTAACACAAATGAAAAATTTCAAAAGCGGGATAACCATTGAAAAACAGGTATACCTGTGATAGAATAGAATAGAACGCTGGATACCAAATATTGAAAAAAGTATTCCCTAATGAATTCTCAGATGGGATAGAGGGTGCCGTGTTTCACCCAGTTAGAGTAGATATCGGTTAACGATATTGACTAACAAATGTTTTATTAAATAACTTCATTTAATTTGAAGATTATTTAATAAAACAATGACATAGTCAAACGACTATACAAGAGAAGACGTTCTAGTAACGTCCAAAGGAGGATACGCATGCAACCAAATGACAAAAAGAGTAATCAAGCACTGGTTACAAAAACACTTGATGCATTGGAGTCGTTGAACCAGGACTTAGCAAAAGCAGGTCAAGTGAATCGATATATGACATTACCTTACGAGGTGGGGTCACATGCACTAGACGAACGAGCACGTATCATGGGATACGAACCGTTAGGTCTTGACATCAAATTTGATGACCCAGATAATCCGGCAAAACAATCAACACCGATGATTGTTGTTACATTACCAGAAGAGTTGAACGAGTACAACGATGGGATTTACTCATTCTTCGTCGATGTACAACTTGATGGTTCTGAAAAGACAATGCTTGGCGTGATTATTCCGAATTCTAAATCTCGTGAGAAGTTAGTACACGGAATCGTGGAGTCACTGGACAACCATATGGCATCATTAAAACATCCGGACTTACAACCATACGACTACCTACAAATCATGTATCAGTTCATTGAACATAGTATGGTGAATGCGATTGCAACGAAAACATTCCCAGAAGACACAACCGTTCGACGCTTGTTTGCAATGGAGTACAGTCCACAAGTGTTTCTAGCGTTGGCAATGTACGCGTCAGGTAAAGACGACTTAGTCGTTCAAGAAGAAGCGTTCAACGCACAACCATACCTGGTTTCACGTCACGTAGAACAACAACTTCGTGAAGTGGAAGAGAGTGGTGACGCCAATGACAAATAATACATCTGGGGTAAAGAAAGCCCAACGAAAAATCTTAGCAGGACTAGCACCATGGTTGTTGGTCGGAATCGGAACTGTTGTGGCACCGTTCCTATTGCAAGGTGCAGATTATGCGACGATTGACAAAGTGTACACAGCGTACACATTCGCCGTACTCATCTCTGCATTCGGTATGCTGTATGCGTTGTATTATCTATCACGAATGATGTACCACGCATCGGAGGCGAAAGACTGGAAACAGGTGAGCCTTAACGTTGCAGGAATCTTTGTCGCAATCCTATTTGTGTCGTTTGCCCTCATGGGGAAAAAGAACGAGGCGTCGGACGCAGAACTACAACAACCACCGCAACAAGACGTGGTTTACATGACGTACTCAAAGACGTGCGATTTTTGTATTATCTCTGAGTCATCAGCAGAAACTGCTGTAAGTGAATACAAGTTTGCAACAGGTATTCCGGTGAAGCGCGTTGACATTGACCAAGACAATCCACTTGCGAATGAATTACGACAACACATCAAAGGAAAAGGTTCTATCGTGAAATTACACGGAAACAATGTCACAGCTGTGGTGTTCACACACGGTGACGGAAAAGGGAATCCAGTAAAAACACCGATTGAGACGGTTTACCGTTACATTCAGGAGGTGTCAACGAGTGGTAGGTAAGAAACGACGCAAAGTAGAGATTTACACAGACGGTAGTGGCGATACATCATGTGGTATGGGCGCCTCAGCCCTTGCCGTGTATGTTGATGATGAATTACATTATCAATGGAAGGCGTGCTTGACCCCAGCCACAAATAACGTTGCAGAGATGGTAGCCGTCATGAAAGCCTACCAAATCCAAGATGAACTCAAACACGATGATGTGACGATTCGTTCGGACTCTAAATACGTGATTGAGACCGTCAGTGGAAACTACAAAATCAAAAAGAACAAAGAACTCTGGGCAAAGATGTTGCAAATGACGCAAGAACAACCAGAAACAACACTAAAACATGTCAAAGGACATGACACGAGTGTTCAGAACAACTTCGTCGATAAGTTGGCGAAAAATCATCTACGTCAAGAACGTGGAAAACTATAACAGGAGGTGTCACGGAACAAATGACACGAAAACATACACACTTCTTGTGGGGCGTAGCTCTAGCAACCATTCTCGGTTCGGGAGCACTGATGGTTTCAGACGCACAAGCATCTGTTGTCGTGCGAACGATTGATACGTCAATGCCAGAAGCTATCAATGAGACCGTGTTGAGTGAAGTGACACGCACCAACTCAGTAGAGGTTGCGCGTGTCAATACGAAAATCAAATTGGCACTCGACAAAACCCGAGCGGAGCAAAAACGCCAAGAGGAACAAAAAGCCAAAGAAGAGGCAGAACGTAAAGCTAAAGCAGAGGCTGAACAAAAGGCCAAAGAAGAGGCAGAGCGTAACGCCAAAGAAGAGGCAGAACAGAAAGCACAAGAACAGGCGCAAGCTACACAAGCGAGCACGCCAGCACCCGTAGCTACGGAGTTACAGTTCGGCGCTGATGGATTACTCGTGATGCAGGCATCTGGTCGTGCGCAACAAGTAGTAAATCTACTACTAGGAATCCCAGGACATGCCAACGGTGCAGGTTATCACCAATCAACCGGGTTAGATGGATTGATTAGTCAATTATCCACTGCAGAAGCGGTTTGGGTATTGCACCGTATCGAAGGTGCAGGGTTCGGACAAACAGGTGATGGATACGCCGGTATGGACACGCCAGCGTCACACCGTGCCGTTGTCGCTAACCAAATCAACAGACGATTTGGCGGTAGCATCCACGCACTACTGTACAGCTGGGGAACGTATTCGTACGGCGGATATTAAGGAAGGAACAATCAAATATGGAACAGACACATAGAGTGACGAAAAAGCCACGTCGAATGAAATGGTGGCAAAAATCACTAATTGCATTGGTAACAATCATATGTGCAGTTCTAGCGGCAGGAGTTGGGTTTGTATCGATTAAGTTACAAACCCTTCCGCATATAGACGCACAGTATTTGAAAGTACCAACTGTGAGTCAAATCACAGACAAGGACGGTACGGTCATCTGGAAACCGACCAACAAACGTGTCGAATCGATGACGTTCGAGGAAATCCCAGAGATTTATAAACAAGGTCTTGTCGCTGTTGAGGATAAAACCTTCTGGACGAGCAACGGATTCTCGTGGAAAGGCGTACTGAACATGATTGTGAGTACGGTTCGTTCTAAAATCGATAAGAATTACGAGGCTCGTGGTGGTTCAACACTGGAGCAACAATTGATTAAAAACGTATATTTTAACGGTGGGCAAGGGATTGACACCGTCACACGTAAAATCCAAGAATTATTCTTAGCAAGACAAATCACAGAAAACTTCTCGAAAGAGGAACTGTTCACGTACTATGTGAACCGACTGGAGTACGCTGAAGGGGATACGGGGCTGAAAGCCATCATGAAGACCTACTTTAATAAGACGCCAGCACAATACGCAGAACGTACACCAGAGAACATCTCTGAGTTGGCTTATCTAGTGGGACTAGGGCAAGCACCGTCAGGATACAACTTGTATGAGCACCCAAAAGCCGCGACAGAACGTCGTGACATCGTGTTAGGTGTAATGCTCAAAGAAGGCATCATTTCGCAAAGCGAATATGACGACGCCATCAAGACAGACTTGACCGCAAACCTGCAAGAGCGTTATTGGGAGCAGGAGGCACAACGCGCTCAAAACCAAAAATACAAAGTATATACAGACTTAGTGTTACAAGAAGTAGCTAAACTAGGCTACGACATGGACCGTGTATCGCTCAACATCAAGAGTCACTTGGACAGTTCATTGTTCGATGAAATCACAAACCGTGTTCGCCAAGACCAGTACTATCAAGACGGAGACCAACAGGTTGCCGTTACGGTTATCGATAAAGACGGCATCGTCAAAGGAATTGTGGGCTCACGACACGGAAACGATGAATACAATCGTGCAATGCAGCAGACACGTTCAAGTGGGTCATCTACGAAACCATTTACAGCGTATGCACCACTGTTTGAATACTTTGGTTCACAGTACAATTCGGGAAGTATGATTTCATCATCAAACTACCAATATCCAGGTACAAACAGTATCATGTACAACTTTGCTAGAGCAACATACGGAAACGTGACACTGCAACAAGCCTTACGATTATCGCTCAACACGCCAGTTGGTCGTATTGACGACGAAATCTTAGGGTCATCACGTATGAAGATGTTCTTAAATAACGTCGGACTAGACGTGAAGGATACCTATTCATCGGTAGACGGTATTGGATTGAATATCTCAACCGTTCAAGCAGCCGCTGCATACAACACACTCAATAACGACGGTACTTACATCGAACCACGATTTGTGGATACGATTACCTTCCCTGACGGAACCGTGAAAACAGTAGAACCAGTACGCAAACACGGTATGAACGCATCGACAGCATACGTCATCGCACAAATGTTACGTGGCGTTGTACAACCGGGCTCAACTGGACAATATGCACACATCAGTGGATACAACGGATACGCAGGTAAGACCGGTTCGGTTGCATTTGCAGACGATGTGAACCCACCAGCACCTTATGGTGTCGGAGCGTCAGACAACTGGTTTAACAGTGTGACAAACGGTGGCTATTCGATTGCTATCTGGACAGGATACGATGAACCAAACACATCACCACAATTATCCGACAACTACAAAGGGTATTTGACGTTAGGTAAGGATTTACAATATTATCTAACAGGTGGTCAATCGCCAGCCGATTGGACAAGACCAGACACCGTTCGTCAAGTTGGCGGTTCTGGGCTCAACGCAACATACGCAGTGACAGATAGTCAAGACGTCGGTTCAACCGAAACCACGGTATCAAAACCACAGTTGGCACCAATCAAGAACATTCGACCAGTATCGATTGTTGAGAAAGATTGGCAATCAAAAATCCCAGAGGAATGGAAACCGATTTATCAGTTGTGGCAAAACACACCTGACATCACAGAAAACAATACGGTACTAACAAAACAACAGTACGACATCTTACAATCAATCATAGGAGGGAACAATTAGTGAAGGCAAGATACTTATGGATTCCCTTGGTGATTGCAGTGGCTGGAGGTGGCTTGTTCACAAAGCAAGTCATCGACCGCTACAACCAATCTGTCCATTGGGCAAATTCGACACCAGCGTCGCAGGCGGATTTACCGCCTGAGTTTGTATCAAACTACACGGACGATACACTAGGTGCATTGCAGCAAGCATTTGCAGACGTGAACAAACAATTATCGTCTGTATCCGCCAACCCGACCAAAGAATGGGTTGTTGCGAGTGAGTCTGCACTGTCAAGAGCAACCGCAGCGTTGGAGAAAGCAAACATCGATAAGACAAAGTTGTCAGAGTTATTGACCCGATTGAAGGGATACGTCGATGCGTGGCACGTGTTAGACGAATCCACTCAGAAACTAATGGTCGACGAATTACAAACCAGTTTGACACACTTCAACAACGAGTATGCATCACACCAACGACCAATCGACAAAGAATGGTTAACTGAGTTAGAAACTCGTGTTGAGTTATACGACCGAGTAACCACTGTTATGGACGAATTTTGGCACATCGGATTGTTAGGTGGAGACTTGTTCACCATCAAATCGAGTGTTGACGAGGCGACAGTGTCAAAACTGAAATCGGAACTTGAAACCGTCAAAGAATTTGAACTTGTCAAACCATATATTGAATTATTATCAAGTAACAACATGACGGCTATTGTGAAAAACAATAACGAATTGTATAATAAGAATATGTGGGACAATGCGAAGTTGAAGTTAGCAACACTGAAATCAACAGTATACGTTGACATCACAACACTCAAGACACTCAAGGATTTGAAAGAGAAACAAATCACTTACAAGACTCCTGAGTTGAAACCGGGTGAGATGCTAGAAGACGACAGTCCAGTTAGCAAGTTGATGGTCGGAGATGAAATCATTTCCGGGAACTTGTACGCGAAGAAATCAATGATTAAGGCAGAAATCACGCCACACATTAAACAACCACAGCGTACAACAGAACAACCAACAACACAGCAACAGACGACTGAGCGTCCGACAACGCAAACGCACACAGAACAAACAACTAGGAGGAACCGATGATGCCAATTTGGTTAATCTATTCGCTGGTGATGTTTGTGGTATCTCTCATCTTAGGGATTGTGTTCAAAGTGGCTAAGAAAGTCATCGCCATCATCGTCATGGTGATGTTGATGGTCTTTGCAGCCGCAGAATACATCAAACCCGTACAAGATGTGAAGAACAACATCATCCAGACAGTACAAAAATATATCCCATTTTTGGGTGACGCAAAAAGCAAACTCGAAGACGGGAAAAATCAAGTGTCGAATGCAATTGACAAGGCGACAAAACAAACGCCGAGTTCAACAGCACCGATTCCAACGCCTGTGCAAGTAGACACAACAAGTGATTGGGCAGAATATGTTGTCCAATTGATGGACGCAGATGCAGTATCTAACACAGACCAAGGTGCCACAAAATATGGGGCAACCATTTTGTTAGGGAATTTGGACAATCAACAACGTCCAACATACGCGCACATTCGCGTAACAGATGCACAAGAACCGGGTACAAACGGTGAAAAACGTGCAGACAAAATCAACGTCAATCCAGAGGGTTGGAAAAACTATCAAGTCAACGGGAATTGGGTATACGACCGATTACATATGGTTGGTTACCAATTCAGCGGCTTGATGGATGAATTACGAAACCTATTCACAGGTACCCATTGGTTAAACCGTGGTGTTGAAGGCAACGGAACAGACCAAAAGAACGTTGACTCAATGTTGTACTATGAACAACAGTTAGACAACTGGGTTGCACTTCACCCGAACTACACATTAGACTACTATGTAAAACCAATCTTCAACGGTAACGAAAAAGTTGCCCGCGCTGTTTATATGCAATGGGTTGGTATTGACGAAAACGGAAACACCATCGAAATTCAAATCGGTGGACGTTCTGAACGTGTGAACGGTGACGTGTACGGTGTGGTGTTGGAGAACGTGTCTCCATCATTCACTATCGATTACGCAACCGGTAAAGTAACACCTAAATAAAGAACACACTAGCGGAACATTCAGTTGAATGTTCCGTGTTTTTTCGGCTCGCATCGGTCAGCAAGCTGACCTAATGCGAGCCTACCAGTGGGGCTACGCCCCAAACCCCAATTTACTGTTATATATAATGGAGGTCGGGAGGAACCCACCTTCGTCATTCAATTTGAAATTTGAAAGCAGTTCCGATATAATGAGAGTATCACATATAGAAAGGAGCCAAAAATACATGGCTAAATACACAATCAACCCAAAACCAGTTACGAAACCTCGTAAAGATGGTCAAAACCAATCTTACTTCGAGTTCACAACTGAAGAAGGCAAAACATACAATGCTCCTGTGAAAGCAAAAGTGACAACTCCAGAAGGAACTGTTATCACATTAGCTGAAGCACAAGCAGACGCAAATGTTCGTCGCGAATTCGTTGAAGCACTAGTTGCTGAACACTACGCAAACGTACAAAAAGGTATCCAAGCTCAAGCAGACAAACTTGCAAGCATGACTGACGAAGAAAAAGCAGCTTACCACCAAAAACAAGTCGAAGCTGGACGCGCTGGTGCAGCTAAAGCAAAAGCTGATTTCGAAGCATTATCTGATGCTGATAAAGAAGCATACAAAGAACGTCAACGTCAAGCTGGTTTAGCAGGAGCTGCAAAAGCAAAAGCTGATTTCGAAGCATTATCTGATGCTGACAAAGAAGCATACAAAGAACGTCAACGTCAAGCTGGTTTAGCAGGAGCTGCAAAAG
>ENA-OWND01000658-OWND01000658.1-metagenome-genome-assembly--contig:-NODE-658-length-23498-cov-8.415135_pt1 | contig 23498 bp, 12 predicted proteins | sample MGYA00245342_ERZ651119 | MGnify/ENA primary metagenome ERZ651119 (study PRJEB26857, sample SAMEA4031756) | metagenome | biome: human; feature: oral; material: saliva | place: Philippines | collected 2014... | reverse complement strand
TGCGCTGTCATTACATCTCGACGTAGCCCGCTACGCCTTCGATGAAACGTCAGCATATCTGCTCAACAATCGAACAAAATCAGTCAAGGACTCTAATGACCGATTCGGGCTAAAAGAAATGTTTTTAATAAAACTTGCTATTTTCTTCTCCAGAATTCGCGTAAGTAAAGAAAATTCATCGTCGCGGTTTTGAGCGAAAGAGAAAACGAAGAATGATGATTTGCCAAGTCTGCATGTCATAAAACTGCGTCTTTGCGAACCGATAGGAACAGAAAACAGCTTTCTTCCGTACTTTTTCTCTCAAAAAACGGTGGTTCTTTACGCTGAAACGGACGGTTTTATCGGGAAGAAACGGCGGTATTAAGCTCAAGAAACGGCGGTTCTTGAAAATGATTCGTATTTTTGTCGGCATTAAACAAGTCTATTTCGCTGATTATCAACGTCTTTTATGTAATGCTAAAAATAAGCATTTTTCGTCAACGAACGACCATGTGCCGGCAAATATCGGCTGTATTTGTGGTTAGAATAGCCCTTTTGTTGAATTTATTCGTAACATTAGTGCAGAAACATATTATGTCAGCTTCAGTCCCAAACGGCGTGCGAGCTCATTTCTCTGCGACTGTCGCTCCTGATATTCGGTCATCGCCTCACGCATTTTCTCGGGGTCGGAAGCGCTCATGATGACCTTTTTCTTCAGTTGCTCGAGCGATTCCTGCACTATGTCCATACGCAGATCAAGTGTCAGATGCTCTGCCTGAGAACGGAGCTTTGTCTCTTCGTTCTCCTGATCAATCTTCTTCTGCGACTCACTGACTGGTGTGTCGTCGGTATTAGTCTCTATCAGAGCAAACCTGTCGACGGCGAGCTCGTTGGCGAAATTGCCAAGTTCGATGTTATGATGATTCACGAAATATGTCTCAGCAACAAAGCCCTGCTCGCCACTTTTCTCGGCTGCTTCTTGCAGAATCTGTGCGCACTGAGGGTCTTTCAACTTTATATCATCGGCTGCAAGGTTATAATATATAAACTGTGCGACACTGATATCAATCAGCCTGCTGTCCTCGGTCTCGACATTGTGAAAAACCATTCGCTCGCCATGACGCACCACCAACTGCGCAATCATGCGCTCGACATGTGAAATCTTCTCGCTGTGCGTCAGTTCCTGACGGATGTCATCACGCTGCACGGCTTGAGTCGGAGTGGTTGTATTCGTCTTGCGCTCATGAATAAACGTGTTCATGCGGTTTATGAGGGTGTCCTCCTTCATACCTATGAGTAGGGCAGAGTCGTGCAGGTATGTGGCACGGAGTATCTGATTCGGTATGACGGCAATGCTCCGTATGATTGAGTCGATGCCCTCCGAGCGCTGTTGCGAATCTTTTGCCTTGCTGACAAGCATATCGGTCTTGAACTGTAGGAAGTCCATCTGATGGTCGTCGATATACTGGCGAAAGTCGGCGGCAGTGTGTTTCCTCGCAAAAGAATCAGGGTCGTCGCCATCGGGAAGGAACATCACTTTTACGTTCATCCCCTCTGACAGCAGCATATCCGTTCCCCGCATTGCAGCGTGCATTCCGGCATCATCGCCGTCGTAAAGCAGTGTGATGTTCGAGGAGAAACGATGCAGCATGTGAATCTGATGTATGGAAAGCGCCGTACCTGAGTTGGCAACGACATTCTCGATGCCACACTGGTGCATGGACAAGACGTCCGTCTGACCTTCTACGATATACACGCGGTCTTCCTTCGCAATAGCTCGCTTGGCTTGATATATGCCGAAAAGTTCACGTTCCTTATGGTATATCTCCGAATCGGGCGAGTTGACATACTTCTGCTGCACACCCTTAGTGCGCGAGTCAAGCACACGGGCGGAAAAGCCTACGATCTTGCCGCTTAGTCCTATCCACGGGAAAATGACGCGGTCGGCATAGCGGTCGATAAGTTCTCCCCGATCCGACTTATAGCATATACCTGTCTTAAGTAGGAATTCCTCCTTGTAGCCTTTCTGCAATGCGTTGGCAGCAAAGGCATGGCGGTCCTTGACATCATAGCCCAGACGAAACTTGCGTATCACGTCGTCGCGGAAGCCACGACCTCGGTAATACTGCATGCCTATAGCGACACCGTCGGGGTCGTTATGCAGGAGTTCCTCGAAATAGGTGGCAGCCCACTCATTGACGATAAACATCGACTCACGCTCGTTCTGCTCCTGACGCTCCTGGTCGCTTATCTCGCGTTCCTGAATCTCTATGCCGTACTTCTTCGCAAGCCATCGCAACGCCTCAGGATAGGTGAGCTGCTCGTGTTCCATGATGAAACTGACAGGATTGCCGCCCTTTCCGCAACCGAAACAATGGCAGGAGCCACGGGCAGGACTGACCATGAACGACGGTGTCTTCTCATCGTGGAAAGGACACAGTCCCTTATAGTTTGCTCCACTTTTCTTCAGTGTGACAAACTCCGAAACAACATCTACGATGTTTGCAGCTTCTTTTATACGGTCAACTGTCGCTCTGTCAATCATTGCTTATCGTCATTCTTATGGCAAAGATACAAAAAAAACATGAGATGCGATTACTTACGATACAAAGTTTTTGCACCCTATGAAAGAAATAAGGTGCAGCCTCCTTGAAAGAAGCTACACCTTATTATATGTATGCGCACGGGCATGGCGCCCATGAATTAAATATTACTTGCGATAATCGGCAAGGTCTTCTGCTGTTGACGACATGATGAAGTTGTAGTGCTTCTCAATCTCTGCCATAGCAAAGCGAGTATAAACTCGTGCTGACTTGCCGAAGAGCTCACTGTCCTTTGAGGCATCGGTAATGAGCAGGTTGGTCATGATTGTTGTTGCAGCAATCTCATATAGATGGCGTGAACAGAAGTCCTTGTACTCATCATTCTCTGCTGCGTTGACTCTGGCAACACAGTCGTTGTACTTCACTAACATCTCATGAGCCTGAGCACGCAGAGCCTTGAACTCCTCGGCAGTTGCTTCCTGCTCCATGTCAGCTATCACCTGACCATAGAAGCCGTTAGTGATGTAACGTATAGCAGCAACGGTCTGAAGCTGTGTAGTGCCCTCGTAGATAGAGGTGATACGTGCATCGCGATAAAGACGCTGGCATGGATACTCAAGCATAAAACCTGAACCGCCATGAACCTGAATACAGTCGTAGGTGTTCTGGTTGGCATACTCTGAGTTGATACCTTTTGCCAATGGGGTGAAAGCGTCAGCGAGACGAGAGTACTCCTTACACTCTGCACGCTCCTCGGGAGTGAGTTTGCGCTCGCGGGAGATATCTTCGAGTGCCTTGTAAATATCTACATAACGGCTTGTTGCATAAAGAAGTGTACGACCGGCGTCAAGTTTTGCCTTCATCAAAGCAAGCATATCATATACAGCAGGGAACTGTATGATAGCCTTACCAAACTGCTTACGGTCCTTAGCATAAGCCAAAGCTTCATTATAAGCCTGCTGTGAGAGACCTACTGACTGGGCAGAGATACCCAGGCGGGCACCGTTCATCAGAGCCATCACGTACTTGATAAGTCCGAGCTTGCGGCTGCCGCAGAGTTCTACCTTCGCATTCTTATAGACAAGTTCGCAGGTGGGCGAACCGTGTATGCCGAGTTTGTTCTCAATACGACGTACGTCAACACCGCCGTTACGCTTGTCGTAGATGAACATTGAAAGACCGCGACCGTCGCGTGTGCCTTCTTCTGAACGAGCAAGAACGAGGTGAATGTCTGAGTCGCCATTGGTAATGAACCGCTTACAACCATTCAGACGCCAGCAGTTCTCCTTCTCGTCAAATGTAGCCTTAAGCATCACTGACTGCAGGTCAGAGCCTGCATCCGGCTCTGTGAGGTCCATTGACATCGTCTCACCGGCGCAAACACGTGGGATATAACGCTGGCGCTGATCCTCATCGCCGAACTCATATAGGGTCTCGATACAATCCTGAAGCGACCAAATGTTTTCAAAACCTGCATCAGCAGCTGAAATCATCTCGTTGATAGCAGAGTAGGGGACGGTAGGAATATTAAGGCCTCCATAACGACGTGGCATAGTAACACCATTGAGTCCAGCCTTTACTGTTGTCTCATAATTCTCGTATGTCTTGCTTGCATAGCGTACGCGACCGTTCTCGCAATGAGGTCCTTCTTCGTCAACAGCTTCTGAATTTGGCCAGATGACATTTGCGCTGATATCGCCGGCGAGCTCAAGCACGCGGTCGTAGTTATCAAGAGCATCCTCGAAATTCTGAGGAGCATAGTCGTATTTGTCTTTATCAGCATAGTCACGCTCCTTGAGCTCAACAATACGCTTCATCAATGGATGATTAAGATGAAACTTAATCTCCGGGTTGTCTGTATAGAAATTAGCCATAATTTACTTAGAGTGATTCTTATAATATTTAATCATCTTTGGAACAACTTCTTCCACTGTGCCGGTGATAACGTAGTCGGCAATCTTATTGATAGGAGCATCCGGGTCGCTGTTTACGCTGACGATGATGCCCGACTCCTGCATACCGGAGATATGCTGAATCTGACCGGAGATGCCAAAAGCGAAATAAACTTTTGGACGGACTGTTACTCCTGTCTGACCAATCTGGCGGTCGTGGTCAATCCAGCCTGCATCGACAGCGGCACGAGAAGCACCTACCTCAGCATGAAGCTCGTGGGCAAGTTCGAACAGTTTATCAAAACCTTCTTTTGAACCTACACCATAGCCACCCGCAACAACTATTGCTGCTCCCTTGAGATTATGCTTTGCCTCCTCAACATGACGCTCGATGACCTTTACAACATATTCTGTCTCCGGGACATACTTTGCTACGTCATGACGAACAACCTCTGCCTTGTATGCCTCGTCGAGAACTTCTTTCTTCATCACACCCTCGCGGACAGTAGCCATCTGTGGTCTGTGGTCGGGGTTAACGATTGTTGCTACTATGTTACCACCGAAGGCAGGACGAATCTGATAGAGCTGATTCTCGTAATGGAAAGTCCGTAGCTCGCCGTCTACCTTACGCCTCATATCGTAGCTTCCAATCTCAAGTTCCGTACAATCGGCAGTCAGACCGCTGTGAAGAGCAGAGCTGACACGTGGACCGAGGTCACGACCGATAACCGTTGCACCAAGGAGACATATCTCCGGCTTTTCCTTCTTAAAGAGGTTTACGACCAGTGCTGTGTGTGGATTGCTTGTGTATGGTGCAAGTCCCTCTGCGTCGAAAATGTGAACTCTGTCAACACCATACTTTATCACCTGCTCCTCAACACCGTCGAGACCGGAGCCTGCAATGATACACTCCAACTGAACGCCAAGCGTGTTTGCAAGTTTACGTCCTTTGGTAAGGAGCTCGAGAGCGACATCTTTTACCTTTGTGCCTTCTATCTCGCAATATACAAATACATTATTCATGGCTATCCAATCAGTTTTTCGTTCAACATTTCTACCATCAGGTTCTCGATATCATTATCACTGCCTGTCAGAGACTTTGACTCCTTAGCCTTGAACACGATATTCACAACCGTCTTTACGTTTGTAGGAGACCCTGTCTTTCCTATCTGTTCCGGGTCAGCATCTATATCATTAGCACCCCATTGAGTGATGTCGAGATAATCTTTTGTAGGTGCAGGAGCGTCTGCCGGACGCTCTGCCTTGACAGTAGCGTTCTTATATTTCATCAGCCGCTTTGCATTGCGTGGGCGACAAGGTGCAGCACTTCCATTCACAGTGACTACAAGCGGTAGCGGAGCCTCAACAGTCTCCACACCACCGTCGATATGACGCTTCACGATAATCTTGCGTGCAACCTCATCAAGAGAGAGTATCTCCTCAGCGTATGTCACTTGCGTAAGACCGAGCTTTTCGGCAATCTGCGGACCAACCTGCGCGGTATCACCGTCGATTGCCTGTCGACCTCCAAGGATGATGTCGACATCACCAAGCTTCTTGATAGCCTGTGCAATGGTGTAACTTGTTGCCAAAGTATCAGCACCACCAAGTGTACGGTCAGTTATCACATAACCGGCATCGGCTCCTCTATAGAGAGCTTCGCGGATTACCTCTGCTGATTTTGGCAGACCCATTGTCACCACAGAGATTGTTGAACCGGGGAATTGATCCTTCAGCAGGAGCGCTTGCTCCAAAGCATTGAGGTCTTCCGGATTGAACACGGCTGGCAGAGCGGCACGGTTGATGGTTCCTTCTGCCGTCATTGCATCAGGACCAACGTTTCTTGTGTCTGGCACTTGCTTTGCAAGTACTACAATCTTTAAACTCATGTATTTGTTCGTTTTTAAATATATACCTTATTATATTATGCGCGCACATACATTAATAAATTGCGTACATACGCGCAAAAACATACAGCCAAAGCATTAGAAAGCAGCAAAGCATCAGACTATACTAATTTCTTTTCACAGCCTCAGCCTATAAGGTGAATCTTTTATTCAAGGTGCAAAGTTACGAAAATATAATTATACGCCCAAATAAATTATGCTAAAAGGTGCACAGCCGAGCCGTTTTTGTGCACAATCAGGTCTTTTTGAGCATTTATTATTCCTACTTTCAGACGGATAAACCGTGTTTGATTTTTTTTTCGTACCTTTGCAATATGACACGAAAGACTTACATTAACATACTCACACTCTTGTCACTTATCGTATCGATAAGCAGTACTGCACAAGACAAATTATCAAAGAGAGCCACTACAGTGAATGGCAATAATGCAACAACGCTGCTAACTGTGCCTTCTGAAGAAATGCCTAACGATACGCTCAGCCAAGAGGGAGAGGAAAGGAAAGAGTTTGAGACTGCCGACCTTCTTGCGCTTGCCGACAGTATGGCAAGTGACAGCATGGCACGCGAGGTGTCTTTCCCTGAGCGTGCAGTGATGAAGATTGATAACCTGCTGAAAGATAACCTGTTCAAGACATCGCAGGTTGGGCTTATGGTATGGGATCTCGACCGCGACACGCTCATCTACGCTTACAATGAAAAGCAGCTCATGCGCCCGGCGTCAACAATGAAAATTCTCACTGCCATAACAGCTCTCGACAAGCTCGGAAAGAACTATCGATACATGACATCTGTATATGCTACCGGCGACTGCGACTCCACTTCCCTGTGTGGCAACATCTACGTAAAGGGTGGCATGGACCCATCGTTCGGAAGCTACGACATGGACTGTTTTATAGAAGACATCGCAAAGTTGCACATCGACACCATACGCGGCAAGCTCGTGGCAGATCTTTCTTTCAAAGACTCAAAGCCGTTTGGTGAAGGATGGTGCTGGGACGACAAAAATCCCACCCTCACACCACTTCTCTACAACAAGACGGATAACTTCCTCGCCATATTGCGAGAACGTCTGAAAGCCCAGGGTATCGTCGTCATGGGTGGTGACTCGGTAGGTGTTGTGCCTTCAAACGCCCGTCTGCTCGGCGAGCGCTACTCAAGCATAGAAAGCATTCTCTACTGTACACTAAAGGACAGCGACAACCTCTACGCAGAATCACTACTCTATCATCTCGGTTCCGGCAATGGTCGTCCTGCGACGGCAAAGAGAGCACAAGAAGCTGAAAAGGAGGTGCTCCGCAAGGCGGGAGTCGACAAAAGCCAGTACCGGCTTGCCGACGGTTCCGGACTGTCGTTATACAACTATCTCTCTGCTGAATGCGAAGTGAAACTGCTTCGTTATGCTTACAAGAATAAGAAATACTTCGGGACCTTCTGTCAGGCGCTGCCGAGTGCCGGCATTGACGGAACTCTTAAGCGTCGCATGACCCACGAACCGGTATTAGACAATGTCAGAGCGAAGACAGGCACCCTTACCGGCATCGTATCTCTCGCGGGATATGCAACGTCGCCTGAAGGCAACATGCTCGCTTTCTGTATTATCAACCAGTCGGTGATGAGTGCAAAGAGCGCACGCAACTTCCAAGACCGCGTCTGCATGGCAATATGCAAATAAGGTAATATCACAAATCAGTCACATAATACGCGAGTGCGAGATAAGAAAATTCTTGTAACAGTTACAGAAATCTTATCCTCGAACTTGACGTATCGTAAAGAAAAATTATCTTCGCGATTTTTAGCGAAATAGAAAATCAAATATTGCTGTCCGGTAAAACTTTTATCTCTATGCTAAAAATAGGCTGAATCCCTCGCTTGGTTTTTCAGCCTTTATTGTTACTTTTGTTTCTGCAATAAAACTTCAATAACATGAACAAAGGTACACATTTTAGCGGACAGCAATAATAGGTTTTGGCAATAGTACTGATTCGATAAAATCGCATTTAAGTTTTACAAATCGTTAAATAGTAGCAATTCAATTCATTTGATTGTTGATTAGAACTTACAGGGCTTTTCGTAATGAGGTTTACGAGCGGAGTCCGCTCCAAAGCGTATACTATGATCAGTGTTGCGACCTCTGTTATGCTGTATGGACTCTTTGTGACCTTCTTAATTTTAGCAATGAGCAGATAAGCGATTACCGCGACCCAAAGATGTGTGCAAACGGAATTCCTAGAATAGCCCCACAAAGTTTTTATCACGATGTTCTGCTTTACCCATTTGAAGAACACCTCAACATCCCATCTGTGACGGTAGAGGTTAGCAACCTCCAATGCGCTGATTTCAAAGTTGTTGGTGATAAATACTATCTTCTGGCCTGTATCCTCATCTTGGCAGCAGACAGTTCTGAGAGGCTCCGGGTACAGAGCGAATGTCTTGCCCTTGGTCATTATGATGTCGAAATCGCCCAGAATACCATCTGCATAGGAGAAAACCTCTCTGTGACCTATAATGGTGTACCTCATATTGGACTTTGGGCGACTTATCCAGTATGCTCCTGCAAGATGGAAGCGAAACAATGCGTCAAAATCCACGTAAGCCTTGTCCATCATGTAGAACGAATAAGGCTCTGGAACAAGAACGTCGAGTTCGTTGCTATCATGCAACCAAATGTAAAGTATTACAAATCAACACATCTTCAAGATTATAATTAGCAAAAAACGGCATTGCTTACAAACTTTCGCCAATTATATAGACAATCACCGTTCACCCTAAGCCATATTCCGTCCTTCTTTACCACTGTACTTCTGTGGTTCCAGACATCCTTCGGATGTCTCCCACCGAGGTCACACTTCCATCAGCCACTTCCACACGGGCATCACGGGTATTCTCTCGTCCGTGTCTTCCTCATCATAAGTAATCATCAGGCACTTCCAGTTCTCATGCGCCTTGGCATACTTCACCAGTGGCAGCATCTCCCTGTTGTAAGTTGTATCATCCTTGACGCTATACGACTCACGCTATGCCATTTACATTGCCATGCCAAGCGTTGCGCCTTACAGCAGACGATGTCAGGCGGAAGGGCGACACGCAAGCCTGCGATGTGAATCCTGTCACAGAAGCAAGGACTGATTAACGTCGCAGTGAGAATTTCAACGACAGTCCGAAATCCTGCGTGGTGGTAGGATAGGAGTTCGACGAGAGCAGTGGCGTATTGGTCTGACGGTTGAAGTAGAAACTCATGGTGATGAGTCGTGACAGTGTGTAGTCAGCCGTGAACGACATTTTGAATGCAGAGTTACCGCTACTTGCTGACGATGTCATGGAAGCGATGTCGCGACTGATGCTAGCCTGCTGACGGAAACTGATGTCGCAACGCAGGTTAAGATCGTGATTGAGCTTGTTTCTTGCCGATGTGCCACCGCTTGAGCTTCCGGCGTTGCCACGCGACTGATCATTGCCTCCATTCTGACCATCACCTTTTTTCGTTGATTTTATTGCACGGTGGTTGCGTCCGCCGAATAAACGGAAGTTCTGCCATTTATAGCTCCAGCCAAGTACAATATCGCGCGATGATGTCTCATTGATCTGTACGGAAGTGGTAGAGAGTGACAGTACGCGCGTACTGCGATATTCTGCCTTCAGCGTCATATTGTTCATGAAAGTGAAGTCTAATCCGATGAGTGGTGAGAACGACTCGTTGATTGATACCATAGGGACGTTATACATCGAGTTCGGCACTGGCATTCCTGTCGTGGCATCGGTGATGAATCCAAGTCCATTCATAAACTCTTGGTAGGTGCTGAACGAACTGTAAGACCCTATAGCATATATACTCTTGTATGAATGATTCAGATTGACCGACTTGAAATGGTCGCGGAACCAAGGCAGACGAGATATGCCGGAGAACTTTACAGTCCAGTTAGGCAATAGTTTTGTCAGTGCGGGAAATATGTCAAGTCCTTTACCCGGCATCTGTGTATAGGTGTTGAGGAATGCCGGTATGAGCACATCGGCGCTATACTTGCCTAATGCTCCGTTCTCCGCCTTGTATGGTTTCCCTTCTAATGGAGAGCCTGCCGGATAGATAGCCCCCTCATACTGTCGCTCCACACGTGAATAAAACTCAGGCAGTGACTTGCAGAACCTTTCGAACGCACGGCTGTAATAGCCGTTGTTGGCATTGCCACGAGCCTCGAAGGCGGTCTTTATCGATATGGTGGTCATCGAGAATGTACCTGTCTGTGTGGTCGGTGTACCCACATACATATATTGTATGCTTTTTGCGCGCGTCATAGAACGCGACGCATTAAGGTCGATTTTGAAATTCTTCCATGGTTCGAGGGTTATCGTCAGCTGCAGGTCTTCGCTCTTGCTGACAGTAGCAGGCGTAGCCACAGAGTCGTTGAACAGCAGCCATTCATTACGGCGGGCACGTTCGATAAACTCTTCGCCCTCTGTGCCAAAGGCAAATCCCAAGCCTGGCGCGAGGTAGCCGTTGTCGCGACGCTGTCCGAAGGCATCGCCTGCCATCGGCATGAACCCCGCGAGGTTCAACGTCTGGCGGTTCTGATAAGAGATTCTGATATTACGCACAGACATAAGCATGCGTGAGGTGAACTGTAGCGCCTTATACCAGTTCTTTTCATCAAGAGGCTCCTTGGCAATGACACTGACCTTCACATTCATCGCAGAATCCACCTTATTTAATATACGTATGGTGTTGTCGTCCCTCACCTTATATTTAATAGGGAAAGCTTTACCGTCAGGATACTTTGCCGAGACAATGATGCGCTTCGTCTTACGCGAATGGTTTACCGATATAACACTGTCGGGCATTAGCGTTATCTCCTTCTCAAAACCTTTCTTGTTCGAAGGCAGTGCCTTCTTCTGCGCCTGTGCGTCAGTCTCAGCCTTTGTCGTGGCGTTATTGATCTTTGGCTTCGGCAACTTCGGTTTTGTGGCGTTTCGCGTATTACGAGTGTCCTTGTTGAACTTATCGTGCACCTTCTTCAGGAATGGGATGTTATTGTAGAGACGCTCAAGGTTGAATGTACCATTGAACGAGATATCGCGGTTATTGGAAATGGTATTGCCGAGCGACCTACCGTCTTCGAGCGTTGAGCCACGCACCCAGTTGTAGTTCGACTTATATGAAGCATCCATAAGCGTCCAGTTTAGCAACGGCAGTTTGTCGAGCGGCGACTTCACTGTGAGCGAGAAACTCTGGGTATAGTCGAGCGGAGTGCCCAGATTCTTGATGCTTGTCCACACAGAGTCTTTCCATGCCTCATAGCGGTCGGGATAGAGATCCTTGTTTACAGGAGTATATGGCTCCTCTATCTCGGCATGTGTGGCGCTGGTGAAATTCATGTGTATGTTCTTGGTCAGGTCCCAACGCAGGGCAAAGTCGCGGTTCATAAGAAACTGCTGCGAGAATGTAAGCGGAAGCTTAGAGTTCTCTGTGCTCTCAAGGTCGCGCTCCTGCAGTTCGTAGTAACTGCGGTTGAGGTCAGCCCCGAAACTTACATTCTGTGGCATCCAGTTTAATGAGAACTGGCGCATAATGTCGAGCCACTTGCTTTTTGTCTTTATGCCCTTGAACGGTTCAAACGGCTTATATACCGGTGTCCATGAATAATCGAGCGTACCTTGCCATCTGTCTTCCTTCTCATATATCGTCGTCTCGCCGGTGGTCTTCTTATGAGAATGGCTGTAGGAGAACGAGAAGTTAGCCGGGTCAATAGGTGTAGGATGCTTCTTGTTGGCAATGCCCACGCGCACATTCGACAACGAGAAGTTCTTGTTGATAGTCTTAGTCACGGCGATGCTTTCTATTGAATCCCTCTGGTGCTTGTCGACCGATTCGAGTGCGTCGTTCAGCAGCATGTCGGTATCGAGAGGATTATACTTCGGTCTTGAGTGTTCCTCCTGAATTGAATAATAAAGAGGTGCCGTCACCTTTGCTTTATCAGGGAAGAACTTACCCAGTTCGAGCGATGTCGTGAACGAGTAAGAGCCGCGATCGTCCTTGGCGCGCGCCGCCACGCCGTCCTCCAGACCTCCGAAACCATGCGACATATATCGTCCCTGAGCATTGACAGTGCCGAAGTCTGACAGTTGCACGTTGAGGTTTCCTTGTGCCGCCCAGCCACCGGAGTTGTCATATTCGAGAAGTCGCAACTCATTGACCCACACCTCGCCTGACTTCGGTTCGTCCGACTTGTTTCTTACACCAATAATCATTGTCTTCACCTCGCCAAGGGTCGGATTGCCCATTATTGAGATCTTATTGTTAGGATGCTCCTCGTCGTATTCAGAATAAACCTGATTATACGATGCCGCACCTATAGTCTTCTGCTTGTTGCGCTTTTTCTTCAGACCTGTGAAGACCTTCAGCGCAACGTTAAGCATATTCTCCTCCGGCCATACAGCACGGCTTGCCTGAAGCGAATACTGGTCGTAACGACCGGCAGGCGTGAGCGTGAGAGGTATCTCATACTCGTAGTAATTGCTTTTATAGTCGGAGCCCAGACGAACGAACAGCGCCAGTTGGTTGTCCTTCAGATTGGTGACGTCAGGATCCATTGCATTGGCATGGACGAAGAGTTGTATTCGTTTATACTGACGCATATCGACAGTGGTGTTCTTATATACACACTTCGACTGTCCGTTAGACAGGTTTGTGACACGCATAGACAGCGCCTGCTCGTTGCTCTCGACAAGCTGCGGCTGTGTAGGGTCCTGAGCACGACGGATGCCGGGAGGGAGGGTGTAGTTGACAGGAGTCTTGTCGTTATTCTCTTCAATGTTTACTGCCGATACATCCATACGTCCCGTGCCCGAGCTGTTGTCGAGGTTTTGCTCATATACACGCCACTCGCCACGGACGAGATCGAGCGAGCCGAAACGCAGGATTATAGGATGTTCGAAGCCTGTCATGAACATTCGCATGAAACGTATAGAGGTGAAGTCGGCAATGCTGCCAACCTTCGTCTCCCAGTTGTCGACAGGAATACGGAACTGATACCATGTCGCCTCCTCGGTGTTTCCGTTGCGGAGCTTCGGTGATGTCTCGCGTTTGTCGACAATATAGTTCTGTCCTACGACAAAGTCCTCGGGGCGGATTGACACATGATACTGGTAGTATTTCTCGTATTCGTTGAGCGTGTAGTCCTGATTGATGTCCTCGACATCAGGTGTAGCCTTGTACGACGTGTCGTAGTTCTCAGTGCGGTTGCGCGTGTCGGGGCTGTTGCCCTGTGGGTTGTTTATGCGTTTGTAGCGGCGAAGGATTGACGCCTGCATCTGGTCGAAGTCGGTTCCACGGAAGTAATGATAGTCGTCGTTGGCAGGGTCGTTGTATATTGAGTCCCACACAGCAGCGCTCACCTTACCCTGTATCTGGCTCAGGAAATCCCGATAAGAGTCAAAATTACGCTCCTCTTCATTGGTCAGACCGTTAAGTCCCACGTCCTGACGCCCACGTGAGCCGTCGGTTGTGGCAAAGGAATATGTTTCTGTAGCCTGAACGGGCACCTTGCCCCACTGTGTGAAGCTATAGTCAGAAGAGTTGTCTACGGGGAGTCCGCTCTCATAGAATTTCTTTCCGTCGTGAAGAATGTCCTCGCTTATCTCACCGAGATTGAAGTAGAGCTCGCCACCATGCCGAGCTGCAGTGCCGTCCTTACGGCTATAGATGAACGGGTCGAGCATCCAGAACTCGATATATTCCACATTGGCAGTCTCGAAATCCGACTGGTCGAGACGTCTCATCATACCGCCCCAGTGGGCTGTAGGGTTATTCAGCGTACCGTCATTATTGAGGTCGGGATTAAAGTTATAAGGTCCGCGTTCGTTAGGATAATAAGCGAGGTTGAGCACAGGCAGGGTGCTCGTTGCACCGCTGTAAGACGCTTGGTTGCGGTTAGGATAGAGCTCGCGTGTGTAGACCTCTCTTATATAATGGTTCGACAACTGATTCAGGTCGCTCTTGATATGGCTTGGCGTGAGCGAGGAAGAGCGACGGGTGAACAATGGATCAATGGTGTACCACGCCAGAAGCGAACGGTTGAAACCACTACGGAGGGTTGTCTTGTCTTCGCTCTCCTTGAACATTGAAGGCACACTCGATAGAACCCACGACGAAGGAGTAAGCATGTCAATGGTCGATTTCGTGTTTTCAAAGTCGTCAAGGTATGAGGCGTTGTCCTGTGTACCGCGGCTCTGACCTGCAATAAGCTGTGCGAACTCTGCCTGTAAAGAGATGTTCGAAGGCTGGGTTACGTGCAGGAACGGGATAGCATCAAGCACATTCGTAAGCCACTGGCTCTCCTTCTTCCAGTTCAGGTTCACTCCCCAGATTGTATTGTTCAACGGCTCTGAACCCATATTTACCTTTGTCGTCAGTGCCTGTTCAGAGATATGCTGCAGCGTACCACTCATTTGGAAGTTTTTCGAGAAGTCATACTGCCAGTTCAGTCCGAACATCGTCTTTCGTGTCTGGGCGTAATCGGTGTTGCTCTCGAGCGACACATTGACATTCGTACCTGCGTCGATAATGCTTTGATTGAGTATTGTCACCTCGCCGGCAGAATAGTCAACGGAATAGTCGGAGCCTTCTGTGAGAGTAACGCCACCTGCCGTGACCACCACCGAACCCTGCGGAATGTTCTGGGCACCTACGGAGATGACATTATCGCGCGAGCCTTTATACTGACCTTGAAGAATGAACTTAGCTTTCTCGGCTATCTGCTTCGCTACGGTCTTAGTGGAATCGTAGAGCTCCGTGTAGGCATATTTCTGTGCTTTCTCGGCAGGTACGCCCTTTGCAACGAGGGCATTATAAAGATATTGACCGAATGGTTCGGCTGAAGGAAAGAAGACATTTCCCCCTCTGACCGTGTATCCCTCCACGTAATCGAAATATCCGTTGGAGTGAGCTTTTTGGTTATTGTCAAGACGGTCGGCACCGAGAAGTTTGATGAGCGTCATATTCTTCACCTGCTCCTCTGGGATATAAGATAGGTAAACGCCGGTTGTATCGCTTTGGAACTTCACGTTAAGACGAAACTTCTCCTTCGGCAATGTGCCGCCACGGGAGAGACTGTAGACGTTTTTCATCATCAGTCGCCAGTTGCCCTGACGTGGGTTGTTTGAAGTATTTTTGAGCGACTTGACGAAAAGCGCCCTGCTGACGTCAGTAATGTCCGACGAGAACTCGCCGACCTGATACGTCACACCGTCGGAAGTGTACTCGAAAGCAACAGCAAGAACCTGATCGGTGCGCAGTGTGGTGTTCAATGTGATGTAACCGAGGGCGCTGTTCACCGAATATTCCGAAGAACTAAGCAGGCGAGCCTTGGCAAGTTTCTCGTAGTCGCTGCCGCCCTCAAAACCTGGTATGCCATCCAGCACAGTGGATGTCTGGTCCATGTTTCGTGCATCTGCATAGGTCGTTGTCATCTGAACATACTCGTCGTTAGCCTGGTTTGAAGGCACACGCGATGCAGTGCGGTTCCATATTGAGTTAGAAATCTTCTCCGGTTCGCCGAGGTCGGTCAGCGCAATGATATTTCTCGTGTTCGATGTAGTACCCGTTGTGTTAGTAACCCACACCTCCACACGGTTGATTTTCACTCCCGTCATGAGGTTCGGCAGTGTTCGCATACCTGCGTCATAACGGTCGTGGAAGTAATGCGAGAGGAAGAAATGGCGGTTCTCGTCGTAGGCGGTGACATCAAACTCATACGATGTCAGCTGTGTTCCTCCCTGAGAAGAGACACTCTTTGAGGTAGACTTCTTCTGAGATACAACCGTCTGAAGCTTGAGTTTACCGAACTGCCAGTCGGTTCGCAGACCAAAGAGCGATGATGCGCCACGTACTAAAGATGAGTTTGACGGAAAACTGACATTGCCCGCCTCGACAAGTTTTATTATCTCGTCTTCCTTACCGTCGTACTTCAACTTCATATTCTGAGCGTCATAGTCGAATGTGGCGTCAGTGTTGTAGTTGAGATTCATGTTCACCTTGTCGCCCACCTTGGCGCTCATGTTCATGTTTATCTTCTCGTCAAAGTCGATGGTGGTAATCTTTCTGCGTTTGATAGGTAGCGACGGATTCTGTGTGTTCTTCATTGTAGCGCCGAACTTAAGCTCTGCCGTACCCTGTGTTGTCACGCGGACACCACCAGGGCCGAATATCTTCTCGGCAGGACCAAGGTCGAAGTGCATATCAGCAAAGTCGAATTTGTCCTTTCCCTTTGCTTCGAACATTGCGTCATTCTTTGCGCGGAACATGTTGTTGAGCAGTTGTTTCTCGCTCCACTTCATGTATTCCTCGTAGGTCATTGCCACCGGCGTCTGCACATAAGTGCCCCCCATGCGGTTGCCAAAGAGATAATACCCGAGGGTATCGTTGTACTCTACCTGTTGTTTTATGTTGTCAGGACGCTTAAGGTCAGTGGCATTCTGTCCGAGGTCGCCGGTGGTTATAGGCATTGTGCGCTGCACCCTCCAACGAGGGTTAAGCAAAGAGTCGGGTATAGAATCCTCAGAGTCAACTATCGCCTGCTCCAAAATCTCCATTCTCTTCTTCTGCTCGTCTTTCTTCTCTTCAGCCTGTGTTGCGCGTTGCTGACCTGCTGTCTGACGGCGGTTGCGGCTTCTGTCATCCTGAGGCAAGGACATAGCTAATGCTGCAATGCTCAGAACGAACATTGCAAACATTGTCATATGTACCTTGTCTCGCAGTCTCATTGCTTTTAAAATGCTATTTTATCATCTTCAAAGCCTGCTTCACCACCTGCTCCACGGGCAGCTCAGGGTTGTTCTTAAGAATTTCATTAACGACCTTAGCCGTAGGTGCCGGCGAGAAGCCGAGCATCGTCAGTGCCCCGACAGCTTCGTCGCGCACCTCTTTATTGACAGTCGTAGTCGGTGAATCGCTGCTTGTAGAGATATGCAAAGCATCGGTAATGCCACTCTGTACAATCTTATCCTTTAGTTCAAGAATGATGCGCTGTGCTGCCTTCGGACCAATACCTTTGACTGATTTCAGCAATCGTTCATCGCCGGAAGCAATGGCATTACACAGTTCGGCAGGCGACATGGCAGAAAGAATCATACGAGCCGTGTTGCCACCTATACCGCTTACAGTGATAAGCATACGGTAAAGGTCACGCTCACTGCGTGTGGCAAAGCCGAAAAGCAGAAAGCCATCGTCACGACCACCTGTTGTAAGTTGTTCGTGAACATATAGTTTTACGTCCTTCTTTCCCTGAATGGCAGAGTATGTAATCAGCGAGATATACAATCCATAACCTACGCCGGCAGCCTCGACGACAGCAAGGGCAGGGGTTAAGTCTGCCAACTCTCCCTTGATATATTCAATCATAAATAGCTATTCCATTTGTATTAATACAAGTAAATAACGTAGTCAAACTCAATTTATTGCAGTATTAAAGAAAAAAGTTGGCTTAGCATTCATAGGTCAAATAATATCGTTATTTACATGATAAAAAGAAATCATACGAATCATGCACCCAAAACGCTCAATAGACCGCGGTGTCGTTTTATTATCAAAGAACAAGAGCTTTCCTACTGCTTTCGCCCGCTTGTGTGGCATCTTACCAGCCTTATTACCTTGAAGCAGCCCGCTACGCCCACGGTAACAAGACTGCTAATCTGTTCATCAATCAAACGAAATCAGGCAAGGAATCTAATGATCGATGTGGGATGCAAAACGGTGTCATGTCAAACAATAACAAAACATTTGCTCAAAAAGTTTTTTTTTTGTACTTTTGCAGGGTAATAATACAAATGACAAATCTACAGACATAAAGAAAGGATTGAATGATGAAAAAGATTCGTGCAGCTGTAGTCGGCACAGGAAACATCGGTCGCTATGCAATTGAATCACTCGAGGCAGCACCTGATTTCGAAATTGCAGGAATTGTAAGTCGCAGTGGTGCAGACAACAAACCGGAGACGCTTTCAAAGTATACCATAGTAAAGGATATATCCGAACTTAATGATGTTGATGTGGCGATTCTCGCAACACCAACGCGTAAGGTTGAGGAAACGGCAAAGAAGTGCCTCGCGTTAGGCATCAACACGGTAGACTCTTTCGATATTCACACACAAATTACAGACCTCCGCCGTTCGCTTGGCGCAGTGGCAAAGGAGCATGGTGTCGTCAGTATCATCGCTGCCGGATGGGATCCGGGTTCTGACTCTATCGTGCGTTCACTCATGGAAAGTCTCGCACCAAAGGGTATCAGCTACACAAACTTCGGTCCCGGACGTTCAATGGGGCACTCTGTAGCAGTACGTGCCATCGAAGGTGTGCGCGACGCACTGTCAATAACGATTCCCTTAGGTACGGGCATTCACCGTCGTATGGTTTATGTGGAACTCGAGGAAGGCGCAGACTTCAAGAAGGTTGAGGCGGCTATCAAGGCTGATCCTTACTTCGTGAACGATGAGACCCACGTGCAGCAGGTGACATGTGTTGACGACCTCAACGATGTAGGTCACGGCGTAAACCTCACACGTAAGGGTGTTTCGGGCAAGACCAACAACCAGTTGTTCGAGTTCAACATGAAGATCAACAACCCCGCCCTTACAGCTCAGGTACTCGTTAATGTTGCGCGCGCTTCAATGAAGCAGCAGCCTGGAGCATACACAATGATTGAGATTCCCGTCGTCGACATGCTTCATGGCGATAGAGAGAAATTGATACGCAATTTAGTATAAGACACTATAACTATTACGTCACTTCTTCTGCCATACTCTACCCATGGTCATTGGATGCAGCATGCCGTCATATCCTCGGCGACTAAGCCCGGGATATATCCGAGCATTGGTTTTTGATAGAATAAAAACACTTAGGTGGCAGGAACTCCTGCCACCTTTATTTTCAGCCAGTTGCCTCTGAACAGTCGCACGAGGAAGATGAGACCACGCATAGAAAGCTCTATCGCCATTGCCGTCCAGACACCGGTAAGTCCCCAGATAGGGGCAAGATAATAAGCCAGTGTGAGACGTATGCCCCACATCGTGCCTAAGTTCATGCAGGCAGGTATGAGTGTGTCGCCGGCACCAATCATACAACTGCTGCTGATAATGGCAGCGGCGAACATCGGTTCGGCGAACGCCTCTATGCGTAGAGCGGCAACTCCGAGACGCACAATTTCATCGACAGGTGTCATCAGTCCCATCAATTCCGGTGCAAAGACATACATGATAAAGCCCATGACACTCATCACAAGCATGCCCAATCCCACACAACGCCACGCAAGACTCTTGCATAGGTCTACTCGCTTTGCACCGATACTCTGCCCGACAAGTGTCGTCGCTGCATCGGCAATACCGTAACCGGGCATATAACAGAGAGCCTCGGCAGTGATAGCGAAATTGTTTGCCGCAATGGCGAAATTGCCAAGTGGGGCAACAATTACGGTCGAAATCATCTGTGCGATGTTCATCAGCGAGTATTGTAATCCCATAGGCGAGGCGATGAAGAAGGCACGTTTCAGATATTCTTTCCTCGGGCGCCAACTGGCTTTCTCTCTCCATAAAGCAAGCATCGGCGAGCGCCAATAAGCGAAATAAGCCAGAATGACGGCAGGGATAAGGATTGCAAGCGATGAACCTAAGGCGGCTCCAGGCACTCCCCAGCCACAGATGTAGATAAAGAAATAGTTGAATATGACATCAAGCACACAGGCAAGGATGTTGAGAGCCGAAGGAATCTTCATGTTTCCGGAGCTCTTCAGCATATTCGTAGAGAAGTTCGCCAGTTGATAAAGTGGCAGCGAGAGGGAAAAGATAAGGAAGTAAAGCGATGCGTCGTGGGCGATATCTTCTCCTCCACCCATCCACAGCGGCAGCTTAGAGTGTACCGATACAGCCAGCGTAGTAAGGAAAAGTGTAAAACAGAGTATTGCCACAAGCCCTGTGCGCACCACTTGACGGGCTTTGACGAAGTCTTTGGCACCTATCGCCTGCGCCACCTGCACGCCGAATCCCATAGAGGCAGCGGCATTGAGCGAGCCGAAGAGCCATGTGGTGGTCTCCACGATACCTATGGATGCGGAGGCTTTTGCTCCCAAGGCTCCTACCATGGCGGCATCAATAAAGAACATTAACGTAGATGTCATCTGCGCTAATATAGACGGAATACTAAGACTGATAATGAGCCATAGCTTCTCGCCACTCGTCAAGTCCAGCCCATCGCGTATCTTCGCAAGGAGTTTTTCGCTATCTTTCAAATATTATGTGAGTGAGCAGTGGCAACGTGAGGTGTTCTCGACGTCACTGCTATATATATAAATATGTATAACTAACGGCAGGTTTTGCCTACGCCGTTGCTGTATATTCGGTTTGATTATCCCAAAACGGTCAATAGACCGCGGTGCCTTTTTATTATCAAAGATCAAGAGCTTTCCTACTGCTTTCGCCCGCTTGTGTGGCATCTTACCAGCCTTATTACCTTGACGTAGCCCGCTATGCCCACGGTAACAAGACTGCCAATCTGCTCAACAATCAGACGAAATCACTGAGGAATCTATTGAACGTTTTGGGATTATGTCTAATCGTCTCAGTCATATTCCGACTTTCTTCCCTGTCTTTTTTTCAAAATTTCAGGCAGTGCAAACCTCTGCAATCAACATGTCCGACCACAAAAAAGATTTGCATAAAATCAGAATATGCCCCAAAAGAATGTACAGAACCTTTCTAATTTACCTTCGGCACATCAGCATCTGCCCGATAATAACTCACAAGGATTATCTCGAAAATCAGAGTAGAATACGCAGGAATCGTCTTCGCCCCCTTCTTGCCATAACCTAACTGATAAGGAATATAAACCCTCCACTTGTCGCCTATGTGCATATTCTGCATGGCAGTGGCAAAGCCGTCGACAAGACCGCCGTTGATGGTGAATGTTGCCGGATTAGCCGTTGCTTCATTGAATGTGCCATAATATGACTTGTCGAAGACTAAACCGTCAGCATAACTTGTCGAAGGAAGCAACCGCCCCATATAGTGGCAGCGCACATTATCAGTGTAGATAGGACACCCCGAACCTTTTCCCTCTTTCAGTACCTCAACGATGATATTGTTCTCCGGCTTGAGAGTTATATTTTTTTCAGGTAACTGAAGCGAGAAATTAGGTATTATCTTCCACGAAGTATCACCTGATGCAATCTTCTGCTGTGTTGTAGCATAGAGTGTATTGAAGTAAACCTCGTTCTTTGCCTTCCAGTTTGGATATTCCTCTACGGTGTTATCGTTTTCCGAACACGACGCCATGGTAAGCGTCATGAACAGCAGAGCGATGAGATAAAATATTTTTTCGTGTTTCATAATCTATTCTATTCAAGGTTTCTAAGAAGACTTGTAATACTCACCTTGTCCTCGATGAGTGCACGCAGGTCGTTAATGTTCACGCGCTCCTGCTCCATTGTATCACGATGACGCAGTGTTACTGTGTTGTCCTCGAGGCTCTGGTGGTCAATGGTAACGCAGTAAGGTGTACCTATAGCGTCCTGTCTGCGATAGCGCTTTCCTATCTGATCCTTCTCTTCATACTGACAGTTGAAATGGAACTTCAGGTCGTTGATAATCTCACGCGCCTTCTCCGGCAGACCGTCTTTCTTAGTGAGTGGGAACACAGCGAGCTTCACCGGAGCAAGTGCTGCAGGCAGATGCAACACTGTACGTGTCTCTCCGCTCTCGAGCTTCTGCTCCTCGTAGGAGTGACACATCACCGAAAGGAACATACGGTCAACGCCGATTGATGTCTCTATGACGTATGGTGTGTAGCTCTCGCCAAGCTCCGGATCGAAGTATTCTATCTTCTTGCCTGAGAACTTTGCATGCTGTGACAGGTCGAAATCGGTACGTGAGTGGATGCCCTCGACTTCCTTGAAACCAAACGGCATGTGGAACTCTACGTCAGAAGCGGCATTTGCATAATGAGCGAGCTTCTCGTGGTCGTGGAAACGATAGTTCTCTGCTCCGAAACCGAGTGCCTGATGCCAAGCCATACGACGTTTTTTCCATGTCTCGAACCAGTCGAGTTCTGTGCCGGGCTTTACGAAGAACTGCATCTCCATCTGCTCAAACTCACGCATACGGAATATGAACTGACGAGCGACAATCTCGTTACGGAACGCCTTGCCAATCTGTGCTATGCCGAAAGGAATCTTCATTCGACCGGTCTTCTGAACGTTGAGATAGTTCACGAAAATACCTTGTGCGGTCTCCGGACGCAGGTAGATTTTGCTTGCACCTTCTGCCGTAGAGCCCATTTCTGTAGAGAACATAAGGTTGAACTGGCGCACGTCGGTCCAGTTGCGTGTTCCGGAGATAGGACAGGCAATCTCTTCGTCGAGGATGATCTGCCGCAGTCCTTCAAGGTCGGTGGCGTTCATGGCATCGGCAAAACGCTGATGAAGGGCGTCGCGCTTCTCCTGCAGCTCAAGTACACGTGGCGATGTGGTACGATACTGCGCCTCGTCGAAGTTTTCCTTGAAGCGTTTGCGTGCCTTCTCCACCTCCTTGTCGATCTTTTCGTCGTACTTTGCAATCTGGTCTTCGATGAGAACGTCGGCACGATAGCGCTTCTTTGAGTCGCGGTTGTCGATGAGCGGATCATTAAAAGCGTCAACATGTCCGGAAGCCTTCCAGATAGTCGGGTGCATGAAAATAGCAGAGTCGATGCCTACAATGTTCTCATGTACGAGTACCATGTACTGCCACCAGTACTGCTTGATATTGTTCTTCAGTTCAACACCCATCTGACCGTAGTCGTAGACCGCACCTAAACCGTCGTAAATATCACTACTTGGAAACACGAAGCCATACTCCTTACAGTGGCTCACAATCTTCTTGAAAACATCTTCTTGCTGTGCCATATTATTGTTTTTTTATTGTTATCGTTACCTAATCGCCGACATAAATAAAAGGAATGATTGTCTAACCATCCCATGAGAGCGACCTGGAAAAAGACATTTGATTTATAAAATCATCTTGCAAAATTACTGAAATTCAGTGGAACCACCAAATTTATTAGGAATAATTATCATTACGTATTGCTCAGAATGCCTGCTATTCTTTTATCCCAAAACTCTAAGTTTGCAATATGAATTGCAATAAATAAAGCGATTGCATCGAA
>ENA-OWND01000654-OWND01000654.1-metagenome-genome-assembly--contig:-NODE-654-length-23561-cov-4.776525_pt1 | contig 23561 bp, 22 predicted proteins | sample MGYA00245342_ERZ651119 | MGnify/ENA primary metagenome ERZ651119 (study PRJEB26857, sample SAMEA4031756) | metagenome | biome: human; feature: oral; material: saliva | place: Philippines | collected 2014... | reverse complement strand
TAAACCGGATTTTCCGGCGGGTCTAGGAGTGGGAACTCCCCTTCTGGATCATCAGACGCCGCGCGGCCTTCGTTGCACGCAGAACATGCTTGGACAAAATTAGCCGCCGTCGTTTGGGCATTAATATCTCGATGGTCAAAAGTCTGCCCTAAATCAGACCGGGTATCGCCCCATTTGACCTCACAGCCGCAATACCTGCACTCATCCCCATCTCGCAAAAGAACAGGGACAACAAGGGAAGCTTTGCGACGATCGTTCTTCCTCTTATCTGCCTTTTTCTTATCATCAGTGCGAATCAAATGCACAAAATTATTGTCATCCAGCAGAGTCCAGACTTCTACGCCCTGGCTGTCATCACGACTGTCAGAACGCTTCGGCGTGAGCACGCCTATCTTTACTAGGTCGTTGATAACCTCTTGATGACCGGCGAAACCGCAAACCTGGATAACCATACCTTTAGTCACCTCGTAATCAGTCCACGCTACCGCCGAAGAAATAAACAAGGCCGTTGTCGCGCCCTTGAGTTTGATCACCAAGGATTCATCTCCCCTAGTCGCAGCTAATTCCGCTGCCCACATCCAAACCTTGTGGTCATTGAACGTATCGGAAAATCGTGCCCAGGACATCTATGACCTCACCGAACCGGGGGCTAGAAGCTGATACATGATTCCTCCATACTGGACAACAAGGATTAGGCTATGCAGGGCATTCACCCTGAACTAGTTGGCAATCATGGACATCACACTACCGCACCTTAGTGCTGTAGCGCAACCTCCATAACAGCCAACCTACACACACTTGCGTGACCACGCAAACGTGCCCCCCGAACAACCCCCTACGCAGGCGCAAACCTCGGCCGCTTCCCCCCCACACGCCGCACACCATCAGACGAACCCGCACCCGAACCAACAGGGCGCGCCGGGCGGCTGTCGGCAGCGTCTTCCTTCGACTCGCGCGCGAACAGGCAGGCATTAACACACTTCATCTGTACATATATACCCGTTGTCCCATCGTGGTTTTTTCGCGCCGATACAGTCAGCTGTTCTGTTTCCTCGACAGCCATTGTCGCTATCGCACGCGCTGCATCTGCCCCGATTGTGAAGCTTTCATTTTCCACACTCACATGATCACCATTTGGCATTATCAGTGCGTTCACTGCGCTTCCATATTCCGATGCTTTTACCACGACGCTATCGCATTTTTCCGGCTCCATCGCTTCATCCTTGACAAGCATTGTCTCAGGCATTGGGCAAATGCTGACTTCCGACGCTTCGCCTTCTTCATTCACCGTTGGCTTTATGCTTCTCATGATATGCGCGGCGGCATCTGCTGTGATTTCCCATTCCTTATTACGCACATCATCATCGCCAAAAATGATCGGCACATGCGCCGTGAAATGCATTGTCTTTGCCCTGCCAGTGATACTCACAACGTCTTTCGCTGTTCGTATCGATACCTTCTTATCGACACCTTTTTTCGCCACTGCCGCAGCAATTTTCAATGCTTTCATAAGCTCAGCAGCCTTTACGACCACAACGCTTTTCTTTTCCATTTTGTTTTCCTTCCTATCCGAATTGCAGCACTTGCTGCCCTAGACGCTTTGCGATCGTTTCACAATATTGCTCTTCCAATTCAATCGCAATTACTTTTTGACCTAGATTCCTAGCTGCGACCACCGTGGCTCCGGTGCCCGCGAATGGATCAACGATGGTGCGGCCGCGCGGCATCCGCTCGATCAATCTTTCCATCAACCGCACCGGCTTAACAGTAGGGTGCCTGAACTTATTCTCCTCACCATGCGACCCGCCACGCAGACCACCCACCGCAAGCACAGACCCGGCGCGTTTGAATCTGCGCGGACTGATTGCCTCACTAATGTTCCACGCCTTGCCCAGCATGTGTATTTCCTCATGGGAGTGCCCGAAGGGCGATTTAAGGTTTCCCATTCCTGGTGTTCCGGTTTTCCACCATACAAGTCGGTTTACTTCCCCTTCTGGTGGGGGCACTTTCCATGATCCGAACACCAGCCCTGCGGAGTGCTTGTGCCCTGGTGTTGTGTCGTAGGCTAGCCATTCTTTGATTGCAGCGTCGCGTAACGCGGTGGATTCATCGCCCTTCACTCGCCACCCGGCCTGTCGCTTATCGCGCTTGTTCGAGCGGAACATAATGCCATAGGGGGGGTCGGTCACTAGGTTACGGTGTGGTGCCCAGATGGGCAGTAGCTCAGGGCTGAGCGCGTCGCCATGGTATATTGTCACGCCGTCGATCTCATAAAATGGCTGCGGTGCCACTGTCCACCTCTCCCAATGCTTCCAGGCTTTCCTTTGCCGCTTTTGCCGCTTCTTCCAAGGCTTTCGCGGCGGCGCGCAGCTTCGATGCAAAATCTTCGAGACGTATTTGCGCATCGATTACGGCTAGTGCTTCTTCATAAGAAACCTTGATTGCCTTATCGTCATCCACGAACACGCTTCCGTCTTCCCAGTCAAGCTCCACCATCCATGTATTACCCGGCGCGCAGATTTCCTCTGGATCATCAATCGCGTCTGCCTGATCGGCGATACATTCGCAGACTATACATATGTCTGTTTCTACCGCATAATCATTGCACCATTCACCCATGACGTGCACCTCGTCATGATTGTAGTAGTCGTAGTTCCCAGGATTGTTACCAAGGGCGTCTTTTTCCTCTTCTGTGCATTTTTCACACTTGTGCCATGAATGCTGATCCTCACGGCATGGGCAGTACACAACCTCCCAATCTCCTTCATCCGATACTTTTACAATGTGTGCCCTGTCCGCTTTCGGCATTTTTAAATCCAATCTCCTACAATTCCTGTACAGTCGATACTTTCAGCTTGTTTTAGTGTTTCTTCCATTGCTTTTTCGCTCAGAACCGCAAATATTTCCTTCCCTGCGATTTGCCATTCGCCGTGACCCCTCTGTCCGACTTTGTGCATTGACCCGAAGATCATTACGCCTATAGTGTCTTTTTCGGTCTTCCAGAAAATATTCGACAGCGCTTCCAAAATGCTTACTTCCCAGAATCTTTTTCGCTCTAGAAGAAGCTTTCCGGCTAAGTTCCGATGCTCTTCTACGTCCATCATCCGAAAATCAGTCATGCACTGCTCTGTCATTCCCTGCCGCGCGACAAGCTTCACGCCGCCGCCGACGTCATCTAGGACTACCCGGAACTGATCCGGTCTTTCCTCACGCTTCCACATATGGTGTCACATCCACAAAGAAATCATCACTGTAGTTACACTTCTCAATGCTTCCTTTTAGCACCATTTCCACGTGATCCCCTTTGATCCTCAACGCTTCACCTTTGCGCGTGGCTTCCACTTTGCCGAACTTTTCATTTTCCATGCGCACAGACTCCACTCCTGTTTCAACTAGGAACAAATCTGCAACCTCCATCGCGGTCATTTCCGCAGCCAAAAAGGCATTTTCATCTTGCCCCTCTCCCGCAAGCTTGATCATCGAGACAAAGCCCTTATACCCTTTTACCGTCTTTTCTCTCGCAAACACGTCCAAACCGCCTGCGCGAAAAACAACGTACATTTTCATCTTATTTTTCCCTTTCTCTTGCATGTATCAAAATGACATGTATACAGGCGCTCCCGCCGAAGGTTCGCTATCTCAACCTCACCAGCTCGCAGATACTCAGCGCGGCCGCATGAGATTCGCCAATGCCCATCATCAGAATGCACAAGGTTCAACGGAATGTTTTTACCCGCAATGGTTTTCGCCCATCTGATCGGTTCGCCACACATTCGGCAAAGCGTATTGGCCGACTGATTTCTTTGCCCTTCCATTATTGTTCCCGATCCCTGTACGCATCCTCTGTACGCAGCGCCGCGCAAATCCGGCTTGAATCGTAGACATAGGAGAACACCACGGCCTCGACTGCGCGGGCCATTCCACGAAACTTGTTATGCATCACACGCGCATAATCAGCGTCTTTTTCACGCGCTATATATTCTTCCGTTACTTCTTCCACGAACAGGGCTACCTGCCGCGCGAAGTCTGCCTCCGTCTTGATCTTTCCATCAAGCTTCCAACCTAGCTTTTCCTCTAGGCTCATCGCCTATCTCCAATCTCTGGACTATTTGGACAACTCACACTTTAAACAAATCCCATCCAGGACTGCAAGCGCCACCACCCCCGCACAGCACGTTTTCGCTTTTCAGACAGCCCTAGATGCCCCCACATGGTTACCCCTGACCCCTGCGCCGTTTTACATAAGCAGACTCTTATTCTAAAGTCTGCATTGTCGCCGAACGTCGGCGGAAGATTGGAAATAACATGTTCATCTTTGATTTGCTTGCCCCCCTTTGCGGCGGCGTCGGCTTCACATCAATTGTCCTACTCAGCGCCGCAGCGATCTACAAAACCGTTACCGACTACGGAACTTTAACCTACCTGGAAGGAACTCACCCTGATGATCACATTTAACCTGCGCGGACTGCCGCAACCCATCCGCTCTACCGGCCTTATCAGCGCGCTTGTCGAGCACTATAAGCGCATCGTTGCGGTTCAGAAGCACCCAGTTTCCCCAAACCTTCTCGTCATCGATCCCGCAACTGGAACTGTGATCGGCGAGGTGCAAAACCTTGACGGTGAAGACGAAACTAACCTTGACACCGAAGAGGTCGCTTTCCGCATCCGACAAGCCCACATGCAAGAACGCAAACTACAGATGGAACTAAAGGCTGCGAAAGCGCACAAGAAGCAGCTCATACGTGAGGCCGTTAGCCTTAAGCTTTTAAGCTATCGCAGCATCGCCGATCTACTGCATCAGACCCCGCAGAACATCCGCAGCATCGCACAGCCCTCCCCCTCTGAGCTAGGAATAACCCATGCGAAACAATGAAAATGCCGACTTCATCAACTCACTTCTTTGTGGAGAAGTCTTTGAGCTTCCCACTTCCGCAGACGATGAATTTCAAAGACAAGTCAATTCCGGTAAGACATTGACCGAATCCCTTGCCGAAAGCCTCAACCTGCAAACCCTTGCTGATCTAAAAAAATCCCACCCCAATAACCCTGTGTACGCGGCGTGCCCACTAAACCCCTCAATGCCAGTGATGCACAGCGACACACAAAGCTACGCGCTTTCACTGACACTAAATGAACTCACAACTGAAAGCGCGTCTGAAAATGACATATATACGTTATCTGCGTACCCAATATGCACTAGTCTCACCGGCTGCTACATTCGCCATATAGTTGGCTTCCCCAGCCTCCGTAACGAAGTCGCATATCTGGACATTTTCGGCATCGATGTGTTTTTAGATTCCTTCTAACCTTTTTACCTGCACCAACCGCCATGCATCACCCCCAAATAAGGGCAATACACAACCAATGTGTTGCGTGGCCACACAATAACGGCTACAGTGAAAGACGTCCACAACAAAGGGGAACAAACCCCACACCAGATTGGAGATTGGAAAATGAGCACACCCTACACATTCACCCACCCAAGCCCCGGTGTTTTCGAGGCACACTATGGTGATCAAACGTTCGCAATCCTAGAACGCCACACCTGCGTTTCCTCAGTCGCCGGTACCGTTGACAACCGCGATCTGTGGGTTATCGTTGATCCGCTTCAGGAGGCCAACATCAACACCCGTGACCTGAACCGCGTCTACCACATCTGTGAAGGATTCCCCACCTATAAAGCCGCTGCTGCGAAAGCATGGGAGAACTACAACAAGTACGGCGTCGCCCTTCCTATCGGTATTGCCGACCGCTGAGAACAAGCGCCCGGGGTGAGCGCACAATCACCCCATCACCCGGCGCGCGGCCACCGGAACAACGGCCGCAGATTGGATTTGGTTATGCATTCTTTGATTCCTGTTCCTGAGATGATTGTCCAGTCTGTTGACAGTCTTGATTGGTCTGCGGAGGTTCCGCGTGAATATGAGCCGCCTGTGTTTGGTTCATGCGGGGCGTATAACACGGTTTTGACCGGCGACGAGTTCTATTTGATCATGGACCGTTTGGCGATTTCGCCGCTTGATTTGTCACGTGCTACCGGCTTTCCTCAGACCAGCATCCTGTTTTGGAGGCGTTCTAAGCAAGTTCCTACGAATGTCGCACTTACTGTTCGGCATCTACAAAAGCTCACTCACGGCGTCATCAATGCGCTTGATCACGTCACCGGGTGTTCATTCCACAACTACGGCTACCGCAGGATCGGCGATTTCTGGCTACCGGAATCGTGGTGGCGCATGTGCCTGGCCCGCAACTCTGAGCGCACGATCATGAAGGATTTTCACTACTCACACAAAAGGAGTCGCTAAATGTACCCATCTTCTTTCTTGGAGGCGTGCGTAGCGCCCCACACCAACACATACGATTCTTACTCTGAGATTTCCAAGCGCGTCATCTTTGGAAACACTGTCTCTATTGAGAATTTCCCCCGCGATAACAAATTCTCTGTGGTCTTGGACAGTGACGCGATTACCACGCATCGTGTCAATTTCGCCGATAATCGGCGGCGGCGTGATGAAGCCGCAGCGCTCATTGCCTGGTTCGTGCATATTGCCAACAAGACACAGAGACCGATTGATAGCAGCCTTTTGCACGGCACCATCCTGCCCAGCTGGTCTGCGCAGTTGGCCCCGTTTGATCTTTCCGACTTTTGCCTGAGCACTGATATAATCGATAGGCTTTCTACCCCGGAAGACTTTCTACGGTGTGGTCTTTCGCATCTCTGCGATGTGAGCATAAACGCCTTCACTGAGCACCCCTATTCTGCTATAGCATCCTACGGTGATAACTGGATCATCCTCACGTTCGATGTGCGCAAACGCTTTTTCTCTAAAGGCGGCTATATAGCGAAGTACCATTTTGAGGTGCACAGCAATGACATGGTACTGCACTCCTCTTCGCAAACCACGCAGGAATTGTCAACCCTTATCGTGAAGGAAACAGGCCACTTTGTCACCCCGCTCCATATCCTCAGTGATATTTGGGATTTCCGGCACTTTGCCATTGAGCGCCTCCCCATCACCAAAGAAGCGTGGTCAACCTACCGCGCGGAAACAGAAAGGTAACCCCATGTCCACAATGTTCTCCCCCCTCTACCACCTTCGCTGCATCGCCGAAAAGCCCGCGCCCTATGTACGTACTGCACGCTGGTGGCGGCGTGAGCTTGATGTACGTTTCTACACTTTCTTTGTTGACCGCGACACTCACTCCGGCTTCATGACAGTCAACGGCAACTCAATCGCAATAGGTAACCATTCTTCCATATTTGCCGATAGTTTCGATCCGTTCAAGAACGACATCAACTATGCCGTGTACACAACTATCTGCGGGTTCTACACTCTTGAGCATGGTGGCATCAAAGATAAGGCAACGGCGAAAGCGTACCTGCGCGAGACAACCCCATTCATCCTTGATCCCGAACCGAACCACCCTAACCGGCGTTGGGATTTGCTGCTCAAGCAGCACCACATTGGGTTTGACCGGCTCACTGATGAAGGCATCAAATTCCGCATCATCGACAACTACCCGAATGCAACCAACAACCCAGATCCAATCAAGTTCAAACGCGCAACTGACTTGTGGGACATGCGCAAGCAAATCGCCGAATTTGAGACCGAACGGCACCACCTTCCCTACCCACTCCCCTACGACGCCGCAATTCACCCTAGCCACGTCCTTGAATACATGCCGCGCTGACATGCAACAACAAGCACACGCCACCCCTAAATAAGGGCAACACACAACCAATGCGTTGCGTGGCCACACAACGGGTGATACAGTAAAACACGTCCACAAGGGGAACAAACCCCACACCAGATTGGAGATAAACAATGAGCACCATCAACCTAGACACCCTCAATTGGGAATCCACCCCCGCAGAATGGGGCCTAACCTTCGGCGAAACCGCTAACCTGCCCGGCAGCGACCAGCGCGGCGGAAACGACATGATCCTTGACTTCGATCTTGACGGCACCCGCAAGGCACGCCTAGCAATCGATCCCACACTTGTCGGCATGAAGCCCCCACAGGGCATGGCTTTCAGTGATGACACAGCGCACTGGCCCGTCCTGGATCGCGCATTCGGCCGCAAGCAATGGCAAGGCTTCCTCAGCCGTAAGACCTCCGAAATGCTCAGTGATCTAGCCGATTGGAAACCAGAAGACTAACCGCATCAAGCGCCCGGGGTGAGCGCACAATCACCCCACCACCCGGCGCGCGGCCACCGGAACACCGGCCGCAGATTGGATTTCTTGTCATGCACCTTCCTAGTGAGTCTTTTTCCACCCCTAAGATTAGGCTTTGCGACACCAACACCCCGCATGGGATTGTCCCCTCTGGACCTGATTCGCTTTATGACGTGATTGAGCAGATGGTGTCTTCTGCGGGCACGATTCGGCCGACGTTTTTGACGGCACATGAGCAGATCGCCGCGAACTATGGGCATGTTCTGGCATTGTTTTACGTTGTTCAGATTGTGCGTAACAAAGTTGCTGCTGATTCTCCTAACCCCAACGATCTGATTGCACTGAATGAGCTTTCCCGCGATTACTCAGCGCGCGCTAGGGGTTTGCACACTGCACTAGTTTCCCTCTACGGTCTTGTTGATGTTGACTTGGTTTCGCTGGCTGATGACGTTGCCGAATCCGCTCATCACATCGCTACTGAGCGCGCGGAATGGCTTTTCAAGAAGCCCGGTTTTTCCATCTCTGATCTGTAGCCTCCACTGAAACGCAAAAATAACCCCCACCATTGGTGGGGGCTTTCTCATTGCCGTGGTTAGTTCGTCTGTCGTGGCTGGTTCCAGCCAATCATCGCAGCGACCACCGGCGGCAGATCAGGTTTCGGCGGCGGGTATGTTCCCATCACATTCAGGAAAGCATCGCGCACTGCTTCATCCATGACAGCGCGTTTCTGGAACTCTAGCAATTCACGCTCGCGCTCATCAGCGGCGATTTGGCTTTCTTTCAGCTGGTCGGAAAGCCGCTTGATTTCTTCACTCAGTTCCACGCGAAAATCCCGCTGCGCTTCATCAAGGGCAAGCCTCAGCTTGTGCTCGTATTCCTTTTCGATACGGCGATTCTCGGCCTCAAACTTATAGCTTTCGATCTCAACGTTTTTCCGCTGCTCAGCCTCTGTGATCTTGCCGTCGGCGCGGGATTTGAGGAGCGCGAAAATCCCGCCTAGCAACGCCACTATTGCGGCGTCCGACATAAATGGGTGCAGGCCGTCAATTATCGCGCCCATCTCCATTCCCCTTCTACCTGGTCCGGCGCGCTACCTCAGCGCGCAGCTTGTCCAGCATCTCATTTCCACGGCGCTCGATTTCTTCCGGCAGCTTGGCCACCGATGTATCGACGCTGTGGCGAATGGTTTCACGGATCGCGTCAACGGCGTTATCGACTGCCATGGCGGCGGCGTCGGCTGCGATGTCGGCGGCGTGATCCTCAGCAAGGGTAGGTTGCTGCGGGGGGCGTGTATTGATTGCGGCTAGGCCGCCGCCGCCGATCAGCAGCACTGACAGAAGGCCGGTGATTTTATCCACGTTTGCAGTTACGGTCTGCGGATCAGCCTTGCCCAGGATTACCATTGCAAGGCCAACGGCGGAGGCAACGATGTAGATTGCCTGGCGGATCATCCACGGCTCGAAGCGCAGACGCTTGTTACCTGTGGTGTCGATGCTTAAACGGTGGCTCATTAGTTCTCTCCTTTGATTTTCTTGATCAGTTTTTCGCGTGCTTCACGCTTGATCTTTTCGGGGTCAAGTCCAATTGCGCGGGCCATTACATCCTGTACCTCGCGGATTTCCCACGTGGCGGCGTCGATAAACGCAAGCGCTTGGGTCTGTTCCATTTCTGTCATGTTGTCCACATAGCTCGGGACTTTCTTCTGAACGGCTATTTTTGTGTCGTTCAGCGCGGCGGCAGACACGCCGCCTAGTTCGATGTAGCTCACACTCTCTCCATTCTGATGTGGTGCATCACCACCATAAAACAATGCTTTCAGCTGGTCAATTGTGCCCCGGAAAGCATTAATATCAACACCTGGTTTTGATGGATCACCGGCACCCCAACCGGCTACCTCTGCATTTGACCCAAACTGCCAGATAGCTGGCTTCTGGTCACCCAGCGGGTAATCCCATTGCTGGTGGTAATTGCCACCGTAGATATGCGCTGGCACACCGCCGAAATTCCGGCCATAGGCTGCGACCCAAACGGCACCAAATTCCTCAGTCTTTGGCTCACCCTCAAACACGCGGCCCTCCCACCAAGGCACATACGAATAGACGCCGCACACACGCACGCCCGCAGCCCCGAAAAGCCGCTTAGCCTCACGAATGTGCTCGACACTCAAACCGGCATCTGTTTCACAGTCAAGCCACATTGGACGCCGCGCGTCTCCCATGACGGCCAATGATGCATCAACTTGCTGCGCCACCGTCGTGCCCTCAGAAGGATTGCGGAGGAAATGATACGCGGCGGTTACCAGTCCCGCGCTTTCCGCATCATCCAAATGTGAGCGGTAGCAACGATCCCGATAGTCACCATCCGTTGTACGGATAATGGCAAACTGAATCCCCTCATTCGCGGCCTGCCGCAACGACATGCCGTCCTGATGTTCCGACACATCGACGCCGAACACCGTTCCTCCGAATCCCTCAATGCCCCCCGGCGCGGCTGGTTGCGCGGGGGCTGGTTGATGTTGTCCTGGTTCGAGCGCTCCCGCTAACCACGGCAGCGGGTCTTGTTGACTGTAGCGCGCCCACACGGTGGGGTGCAGCTCGAAATGCAGGTGTGGGGCGTAGCCCCCGTTCGTGTTGGAATCGGGGTTGATGCGGGCAATGCGTTGCCCTGCCTGAACGTAGTCGCCGACGTTTACCTCGGCGATGACGTGGCCGTACACCGTTGTTCCCGATCCCGCTTCTGTTGGGTGGTCAATTACCACCCACCCGGCGGGGCTTGGCCCGCCAAACCCAGAAGCAGCACCGGCGTTTGTTACCGTTCCGGCCTGCGCGGCATAAACAGGCATACCCCCCGATCCGCCTTCACGGCCGAAATCAGTTCCGTAGTGCATGAATCCATCACGCCAACCAAACGGCGATGTGACCATGCGGCTACTGTCTAATGGCCAATATCGTTCTGCCATTACGTCTCCTTCCTTATTGATACTTATGCAGGCTTGTACACAGGTGGGTTCCGGTAGAAGCCCACCTGCTCCACCCAGTCTAGTGTTTCGATTCGTATTCCCCTATCTACGCGACCATCCCACGGGTTATTGTTGTCGTTTTCAGACCCCAATACACCGGTGAATGTATCGTTTGTGATGTACATGTGGCCGACGTTTGACACTCCCGCTTTCGTGAGGCATTTCCTTGCGGTTTCTACATCCGGGCAATTGTGGATTGCGTGCCAGAAACGCAGCGGCATACGGCCACGGTAATGTGCTGGCATTACCGTTTCTTTCAAATACTTCTCTGCGGATTGCTCAAATGACATGAGTGTGTCGGCCGCACCTAACATAGCCTCAATCGTATTTCCGCCCGGGTTTGCGACGACATAGAACGCACTCCCATATTTCTCACGCAGTTTGGAATACAGCTCAGTATAGAAACTGACTTTTGCACGCTGTTCTTCCGACCAGCCGTTAATTACCTCATCAAGAAACACACCGTGAATATTGTTGCGCGTGTAATACTCTATGTACTGGTCAATTTCCTTGATGATGTCGGCCTGTAAACGCCCGGCCCATTGCGTTTTCACATATGCAATGTTGACGAATCCGCGCATTGTTGTAAGGGTGAGCGTGTCGGCAAATTCCTGCTCCTTGCGTGTCCCCACACCGGATTTCGGGTTAGCGATTTTCGGCCCTGACAGCATGGGGTTGTATGCGTAGTCTGCCCAGTTCTCATCGTTGTTTTCAAGCAGCTTCCAGTAATTCGGGTAGTTGTACGATACTTCCGAATACCGACGCCCTTTATATCCCCACAATGCGAACGGGTGAATATCCACGCCCGGAATTGGCATGTCGCGCGTGCGCAGTTTCCCCAAATACTTCATTGAGTCCAGGCTTACGGCTTGTACTTTCTTCATCATTTCATGCCATGATTCCTTTGTGATTATCACATCAGGATTATCAGGGTTGAAATTGCCGTTTTTAATCAGCTCTTTCTTAATCACCCCATCCATTGGAATATTCATGATGAACGAGTTTCCACCTACCGCGCTGCGCTGTGTTCCGTTTTTCAGCACCACTTTCACCATGTGTGCACAGTCAGCCTGCGGGTCATCCTGCGCGTAGTAATTTGCCTGCGCCTGGCAACCCTTTGGGTCTTCAAAGGCGACGGCGGCCCAGTCCGCAGGGCTCGCTGCAAGACGGGTGTTATTCTCAATGCCAACATTCCAAATATTATTTGCATTAATAATCGTACCCGGCCCCGAACACGCAATACCATGATTCCAGGCTGAACCGATTGTATTGCCAGTGACAACCGAATACGCTCCGATTGAAATGCCATTGTCTTTCGACACAGGGAACGAATTACCCACCACTACGGTGCGATGACAGTCAATTGTGAAACCGCACGGCTCAAACGCGATGGTGGCATTCTCAGCCATGAGCACCGAGTTATTCAGTACTTGTGTATCTACCGGTGCACCCTGTTTAGTCTGCGTCCCGCCGATACCCATACCGCATGACACTCCGCGAATACGCAGACCAATGATCTGATTGCGCTTTGAATTGTCTTTCACTAGGCACCCGAATCCAGAAGCGCCCTCCTGCACGGTGTTCTGCTTCAGGCCCGCGCCGTCAACAACACAGTTGATCAATCGGTTGTCATTTGATCCGTTTCCCGTCGGCTTATCTTTCAGCGCGAATCCCTGAATCAGAAAACCGTTTCCACCTGATCGGCGCACCTTGACCTCGGAAACGTCAACAAAATCAGCATTAGTCAGCTGCAATGCTGTTGCTGGTTTGTCGCCGGTGTTCCATTGCATATCAAGAACAAAGTCGGCGATGTACGCATCTCGGAAACCCGCGCCGGAAGTGCAATGCATTCCATTCTTCCCCAAACCTGGTTTCATATTCAGAATCGTTGCACGCCCTTTACCCTGAATCACCTTGCCGCTTGCCTTATCCAAGATAATCGTGTCCGAAATATCCCACTCACCGGCAGGCAAGAAAATCACTTTCTTTTTCGGGTCGTTAATAGCCGTCTGCAAATCAGCCGTGATGTCCGTCTTCCCCTGCGGAAGAAGGTTGATCACAGCATCCTCACCGGCCGACGCGATAGCTTCCGCAACCTGTCGTTTTACGGCTGCCGTGATCTGCTCATTAGCCGACTCGGCCAACAGCTTTGCCACCAACTCCTTAGTCTTAGCCTCATCAACAGGCCCCGGCGACGTCGGCAAGTTCTCTGTTTGCAGCCGCTCAATTACACGGCGTGTTAGCTCCTCCATATCCACATCGCGGAGGTTGCCCATTTGTTTCAGCTGTTCAGCCAATTCAGCCGCTACCTGCGCGGGAATCTTCTTAAGCTCGGCCTGCATGTCTTCTTTGGCTTTTGCTGCTTTCTGCGCCTCAGATTCAGCGTTCGATGCAGCGGTGGACGCCTGTGACGCCGCCGATTTCGCCTGCTCGACAGCGGTAGTGCTTGTCGCTACTACGCCTTTGAGGCTTTCCTGTGCCGCTGTTGCCGCTGTCTTGACCTCAGACAGCTGCCGTTTCGCCTGCTCTGCCGCGTCGGTTGCTTCCGCAGACGCCGCTAATGCAGTTGTTGCGCGCTCTTTCGCATGCTCCGCCTGTGACGCCGCCGCGTCGGCCGATGCTGCGGCGTTCGATGCTTTCTCTTCCACGGTCACGGCCGCCGAGATTGCTTTGTCTGCCTTTTCCGATGCGGTACCCGCCGCCGTAGCCGCCGTGTCGGCGGCGGCCTTAGCAGCGGCAGCGGCATCTTTCGCGGCCGCCGTCTCTGTGCTCGCATCACCAATGAGCGCCTGCACCTGCGCGGCAACGCGCTGCACTTCCGACTCGGCTAGTTCCTGCTCAGTGAGTGCAGCGCGCGCGGCATTCTCTAGGCTGATGTCAGCCTTGCCGACCACGATGGGGATTGTCTCTAGGCTTGATCCCCTGATCGTCCCCTGCGTCTGATGTACCAAAACCAAAACCGACTGCCCTTCCGAGGCATCGAAAGACACTTGCCCAGTCGTCGTGTCAATCGGTACTTTCGTCGGCTCTGATGTGACGATCCCCCCGGCTACAGGCCGGGTATTGATTGCGCGTACCCACATCTCTTTGATGGTGGACGCCCGGCCGGAGATATTAACGACCTTGCCCGATACACGAGGCATATTTGGTTTCCCTTCTAAGTATTATCTTCACGCACAATGTAGAACACCGTTGTGCTGTCCAGGTGTCGCAGTGTTCGACCCTCATGCCATACACGTTTATTCTGATCTACATCATATGTTTGTATGTATGCGGAGGCAGTTCTATAAGAAATAAACATTGACAGTTGCCCCTTCCAATTCCCTTTTGCGGTAATTGTTGGTGCAGAATCTAATATCTTGTTTTCAATCTTGATGTACTTGTCCTCGACAGTCCATTCATTATCGGCCGCAATCATTCTTAATTGCAACTGATTCACACGATAAATCGTATTCTGATTAATCCGCGTAGCTTCATCTAGCTTTTTGATTGCGCTGTCATGCTCTTTCGATGCTTTATCCAGCGCCTCAATAGCCCGGTTCTGCGCCGTTTGAGCGCGGCCCAACACGCGAATAGCGGCATTGTTCAGGTCGATAGCCTCATTCTGCAGCTCGTCATTGACCTTCTTTATCTTCCCGAACTCTGTATTTAGACCCTCTAGCGCTTTCTGCGCTTTCTCGGTATCTTCCAGCGCCTTAGCAACCTCATCTTTCTTCTGCGATGCGGTAGCCACGGCTGACTTTCCCAGTTCAAGCGCGGCGGCCGAATCCTTCACGGCTTTATCTACCTCGCCGGTAATGCTTTTCAGCTCACGCAAGCGCTGCCGCTTCTCAGAAAGCACAGCATTACGGATCGGATCATTATGAGCACGCAGCGCCTCAGCATCCGAAATCAACTGCCCGCCTACATGCACACGATACCCGGCGCGGTTTTCATCGTCGGTTATCCAGTCGATACTTGTTACTGGTAGGTCTAGTTGCTTGCCCCATATTTGTACGGGTACGACGTCGCCGACGTTGAAATCTACTTCAGGGCGTGTGAGTCCGAGGCCGGGGCCGGTTATGTCTTGCTCAAAGAAGGTATCGCCGGTGGTGCGTTTTTGCGCAGCGTCTACTACTGACTCCAGGTCGGTTGTTCCGGCATCGAGGTCGATTGTTACATCAGCTCGGACAAATCCTATATCGAATTTGCCTCGTAGAACGCCTCGGCGGCGGGGGTCGTAGACGTAGCCGTCTACGATGCGGTTATCCGCAGTGTGTTTTTCCTGTCCTTCTGGTAGTTTTACCTCGAACTTTCCATATGTATATGTGGCTATCGTTCGTGTCACTGTCAGTTCGCCGCCGGTGGCGGCTAGCATAATTCCCATTTAACCTCCCTTCTCGTTCATACCGCGCATATGATTCTATATCTTCTACCCACTCATATGCGTTGTCGTTCCAGAATCTCACTGCGCTTTTCTTCGTGTTGCTGTTACATCAACTAGAATTACCGGCTTCATTGGTGTTCCTACTTCCTCGTTAATGAAGCCTTTGAATGGGAACCACATCCACGCTGAAATATCTATACCAGCTGCTAACGCCGGGGCCGATATTGTTTCCAGCAGTGGCCCATCTTGTGGCCGTAATAGAAGCTCAGGTGTTTTCTTTGTATCCCACCGTTTTCTGTCGTTTAGCATTATTGGTGCATCGCGTTTGTTTATACCCGCGATACGCCAACATGCTTGCAGGCTTGAATCAATTACCGTTCGTATTACTTCACGGGCTTCACCTTTTATTGTTGCACCGTCTGCCGATGTCGCCATTTGAATATCAGCCAAACGGCGTGGTCGTTTGAACTGTATTATTTTATCTGGTTCACCCTTCCAGTCGCGCGTGAAATCAAAGAATGCATTTTCCTTCCAACTTATCGGCCCACTCATTGCAGGGAACCGGTCAAGCATTTTCAGCACTTCGACTCCGTGAATCTCAATTATAGAAGGCGCAAAGGGGTTATTTCCTTTTGCTACGCAATGGGTTACCCAGTACACGCGATTCCTGTAATTACTTCGACGAATGAACAAAAAGCGTGTCTTGTCAACGATAGGCTTCATTCGGCCCTCGCTGTCTACTTCACCTAGCCCCTCGGCCATTAGGTGCGCTACGCAACGATGGGTAATTCCCTTGCCTGCATTGACCATTACAGTCGCCACAACCGACGCCGGTTCCCCACGAGTGCGCGACGCCTGCAAGTTCAACAGCGGCGGAAGATCACACAGCGGCAAACCGTCTTCATCGAGTATCGCCGCATACTGGCCCGTGTTTTCCGCTACCTCTAGCGCGTGCCTTGACCACTCACTCCATCCGTCGTTGTCTAGAGACGCCATGGATCACAAACCCCTATCTCCCATTCAAGTGAAGAACCTAGCGGCAGCTCAAAATCAGCCTGCTTACCCGGCGCGATTGGTTCCGCTACCACCCGCCCCATTTGGTTCCATATCCATTGATCTAGGCTACCGTCCGCGTATAGCACCATGCATGATTGTAATTCGTCTAGCAGCAAGGTTCTTGGGTTTGCGACCTGTGGCAGCCTGAACGTGTAGCCCGATGGTAGTTTGACTGTTCCACCGTCCCCATTCCACCGGAGTGTTGGCCGGATAAGGCAATCGCCGGAATTGTAGACGCTGATCTTGTTGCCAGCACCTTTACCCTCTTCACGAAATGCCGACGTCCACCACACGCCATGGTCTGCGACCAGTGGGATTTCAATCTCACTAAATGCCACCTCGTCGCTGATGTCTGACTGAGGGGGCGCTATCGCGTCTTCCAGGCGCACGTGAATCGATAACCGCCCGGCCATTTCTGACTGAATTTCCAGCACGCCGCCGGATATACCGGCGAATATTGAACGCACCTCACGGTATTTGCGTTCTGCTTCCAGCATGGTTGTTGCCGCGATACCGACAGTGAGTTTCCCTGACACGGCGGGTATCTCCCATGATTCCACCAGTTGCCCCGGCAAGCCCGGCGCGGTGAGGGTTTTGGCTTCGATTTTGCCGACCAGTCCCTCTATGCCTGCGTGCATGATTGATACGCGCCAATCACCGGCGCGCGTGAGGTCCAGTACACGCCCGTCCGAGGACGTGTACCGGATCGCGTTTACCATTATGGTTCTCCCTTTTTACATCATTGTTCCTGTCCTTCCTAGAATAGCTGAGCGTTCAGCACGTCGGTAGCTGTGGGTTTGTTTAGCTCAGCGATGCGCTTTGCCATTTCATCGCGCGCTGCATCAAGCATCGCCTGTGTCTGCTTGCGGGTGAAGGCTTCACCTGGTGGCAGCTTGAACTCCACCTGTGCGGCGCGCACACCAACAGCCTCAGCCTGCTTGCGTGAGACATCAGCCATGAGGGTGATTCGGCGGGCCGTGTCTTCGGCAATGCGGTTCTGCGTCTGCGCCAATGTGATCATGCGCTCGCGTTGCTGGATTTCCACCTTTGAGGCTTCTACCAGCGCTTGCGCCTCAGCTCGGCTTGACGATTCCGCGATTTGCTTTTGCAGCGATGCGTAATTGACGTCTGATTTCAGTGCCTCTAGCTGTGCTAGATGCCGTGATTCCAGCGCCGCGCGCGCCGCCTCTATCCCCGCTTTCTGCGTATCCGCATTGAACTGCGCGGCCTCTGTGCGCTCCTCATCCTTCCGCTTGAGCTTGTCCAATTTGGTATCGATGTTGTGGGTAACTGATCCCACGGTCGCATCGACCAGCTGATCAGCCAGCTTAGAGCCCGCCGAAACCGCGTCAGCACCATAGACTTGCGACGCGAAACCACCTGCACCAGCCACGGCCGCACCGCCACCAACACCCAGGATCAGGCCGAGCTTCTGCCCGATACTCATACCCTTCCAGGCTTTGCCAACCTCGCCTTTATTGTGGAACAGGCTAATGCCGCCCTGGATCAGGTCTTTCAAACCTGATAGTGCGGTGCCCGCTCCGACCACGGCACCCAACGGCCCTCCGGTGGCGAAGCCTGCGGCACCGGCTGCGATACCGCCAACCAACTTACCCAGGCCGGAACCGACCTGGCCCAGGCCGGTGATACCGGTTGCGGCACCCTTAGCCCCCTGCGGCGTCAAGCCGTAGAGTTCCTTAGTGTGCGCCGCTAAGGCTAGTGTTTTCAGCCGCAGCATTTCTACAGCGGAGGCTTGCGTGAGCGTCGCCTCCTGTAAAGCCAGCTGCGCAAGCTGCTGCTTGTGCGTGGCCTCTAGGGCGTCTACTGCGGCCTGTGCTCGGGCTTCCTGAACCTTCCATTCAGCGGCGCGGATTTCGGCGGTCTTCTCAGCCACCGACGCCGCCAACTCTTCCATCCCGAACTTGCCTGTCTGGTAGAAGCGGTTGACGGCACCGCGCATTGCTTCCACACTTGTCGAAGCGATCTTAGCCTGAGCTTTTCTGGCTTTCGCTAGCTCAGCCTCAGCGCGGGCGATACTCACGGCACCGCTTGTACGGGCGCGGGCAACATCAGCCGTTGCTATGGCCTCTTCGATCTGTGCGCGACGGCGCGCGATGCGGGTGTTGATCTGATTGATCCTGGCCTTTGCTTCTTCCTGCCGCAGCTTCTGCACAGTCTCAGCCGCCGACGCTAGCCCATTGAAAAGCCCTGATACGGTTTTCGCCGCACCCTGGAAAGCCTCACCAATATTTTCGGCAAGCTCCTGCGCAGCCTTGAACCGCGCCGCGACAAGGGCGCGCTCTGCGGCTTCCAAGCGTTCGGCCTGGTCGCCGGTTTTCGCGCGGGCATCCGACAGCTTTTCCTCCAGCTTCTGAACCTTATCCAGTCGTGTTTTGACCGTTTTCGCGTTCTTGTCGCTGTCTTTGTCAAGCTGCGTTTGCGCATCCTCGTGAGCGCGATTCAGGCGCTTTTGAGCGTCGGCAATCTTATCGGCCTTGCCTGCGGATCGGGCTTTCGCTAGCGCCTCTTCGGCGTCGGCAATCTTCCTGCGGTTCGACGTGGAAACCGCCCCACCTTCCGACTCGGCTTTAGCCAGCTCCTGTTTCGCTTCGGCAAGGTCTTTCTCAATCTTTGCGACATCCTCTGTCTCATCAGACAGAGATTCACGCACAGCCAAAAGACCCGCCTCGGCGTCCTGAACAATCTCAGTCTTGCCCAGGAAATCACCGCCGAAATTCTTGCTATTCAGGGCATTCAGAATCCCCTTCGCGGCTTCCTCACCCACAAGCCCGGCAAGCACAGAAGGATCAGCCTCACGGCCAATCATTGCCTTTTCCAGATTGTCCGATGCGCGGGCGAAATTCCTTGCCGCCTCCGGCATCACACGAATGAACTCGTCGAACGCGCGTGTCATATCCGGCGGTAGAATCCGCTCAGGACGGCCGGAAAGATTGATAGCCCCGCCGCCCGGCGGGAGGATGCCACCGGTGTCATAGACCCTTGTTTTTACGTGCCTCAATGCATCATTGTAAAGGTCTTGCGCCTTGCCCCACGAAACCGATTTACCGCCGACCTTGATGCCGTTGACACTGGTGGAATCAACAATGCCCGATCCCGAAGCATCCCACCCATGGCCGTTGCCGTCAATCAGCGGCCCCGATGCCGCCTCGCCACCCAGCTTAATGTGTGCACGGTGTGTGAACTGCGGGTGAGAAGCGGGCGACGCCGCGCCGCCGATCTGTCCGTTACCACGGCCGCCGCCCATTTCCACATTGACACCTGCGATGGTGCCCGATGTGTGCCCGCCCCATGGGCCACCATTGAACCAGCCGATACTGAAATCATTGGGGCCACCCAGGCCGGAACTGAATCCCATCGCAGACAATGCCTGTGCCTGGTTGCCCGTCGCAAAACGACTAGCAAACGCAGGCCGACCTGTGGCAAAGTTCGCAAGCGCCGACATAGCGCCTGAACAGTCGCCCCAGTTGACGCCGCCCCAAACATATGGTGCGCCCTCTAGCGGGCGTGACGCCCGCTGCCCATTAACCGACGCGCCCTGAGCAAATGCCAACAGGTCTCTTGCCGATACCACACCACCATCAGCATATGCAGGCAGTGCCCGGCGCGCGGCGGCGGCGATGTCGGCGGGGCTTCCGCTGTTGATTGCGCCTAGTAGGCCGTCGTATTGTTCGCTGCGTCCGCGCCTGATTACCCATTCTCCGGCGTCTACCCATGATGTGGGTACTCCGTCTGATCCGATTCCGAGTATGCCGTCTGTGCGGTCGGTTCCTGGCCCGCTTGTGGGTAGTCGCCCGCCGAATGCGTGGCGTGGGATTCGGCCGCCGTTTGCGTGGCTTCCAAACCCAGCGTTACCGCCGACTAGGCTAGCGAAAATAGAGATTGGGGCGCTCATTTTCGCTTTCAGCCGGTCGAACCAACTACTTGCCTCGTTGATGCCGCTCTTGACGCCGGAAGTGTCAAGATTGGCTTTCGGGTTTGGCCGCTGAGCATCAAGGTTTTTCAGCTCTTCCAAGCCCGCTTGCTTCTTGGAAATCAGCTCATCAATTGTCAGCTTTGCCTGCGGATCGGCAACCTCAGCGCTGAGTGACCGCAATTCGCTTAGTGAGGTGTCCTTGCCAGCCAGTAGATCGTCAATGATTAGGTTGGCTTTGGGGGACGCGGTTTCGCGGTCGATGCCTTCGACGATGGAACGCACTTCATCAGCCGCTAGGCCGACGGGGGCGATGTCCATATTCACCTTGACAATAGCCGCTGTTTCTTCCAGCGTTGCCGTGGTGTTGATTATATTGTCGAGGGCTTCTTTCGCGGCGTCTGTGTTCGCGGTTACGCGGATCTGGCCGGTCTGCTCATTGATGACCTGGACACTGTAGCCGATGTCTTCCAGTGTCTGTTTCGTGGCGTTGGGGTCTTCTACCCGTAGCTCGATTGGCTGCCCGGCTTTTGCCTGCAGCTTTTCCATTTCCGACCAGACGATACCTAGATCACTTTTCGCCTCGTCGGCAGATACTTTCACTAGGGTTTCAACTACGCCTGGCAGGAGGCCGTATTGTGCACCCAGTTCGCGGATTTGCTCTTTCGTGAGACCGTACTTTTCGGCAAGCCGGTCCAGGGCAGGCCCCATCTGATCCCATGATGCGCTAACGTCTCCGCCGTTCGCGGCCACGCTTGCCAGCTCATCGCGGAAACCAGTTAGCTCCCCCTTAAGGGCACGTGCATTCTTCTGCGTGAGGTCCAGCTTTCCCGATGCATCGACCATCGCCGATCCGAAACCATCAGCCTCATTTACCGCTTTACCCGCCGATTCCGCAACCTGATCGATGTGCTCAGCAAGCTTTGCCGTCGCATCGTCTTTACCCTCGTTGACGTTGAAAATCTCATCCAATACCTTCGTCAACGCCTTGGCCTTGTCAGTGGCCGACGATGACGCATCACCTAGCACCTTGAAAGCGTCGGCGATTTCCGTTGCCCCGGGCGCAAGCTGCATAAACTCAGTCTTGACGCGGAAATAAGCATCGCGCTGCTCATTCAGGCTGTTGACAAGCTGTTGACCACCGATTGAGGATTGGTCAATCTTCTGCGTGAACAGGTTGTACTCAGCCGCCGACGATGCCACGATCCGGGCTAGGTCTTCATGGGTTACGCCTAGCCTCTCAATCTCTTTCTGTTGCTCTTGCAGCGCCTCATGATTTTGACGATCCAAGAAGTTCTGCCACAGAACCTGTTTCGCACCCTGAGTGTCGCCGCTAAGCAGCTCACCCCACGTGTTCCCGGCGCGTGCCGCGTAGGCTGAAAAGCTGTGAGGGTCGTTGTTCAGCGCGGTTTTCCGGGCGTCTTCTAGCTTCTGCATCCGGCCTATGAGGGCGTCGATTGCCGCACCCTCGCCGCCCTCTGCTAGGGCTTTCCACAGTTCCCGCTGTGAGTTCGCCGCCGAATTGACAATCTCTGAATACGCCGACGTGTACGTTTTCATCTTCTGCACACCGTCGATGTAGGCTGTGACCGCGATGGTGGCCCCGGCAAGCGCTAGATTCCAGGGGCCGCCGAGGGCGCTTACCAGCCCGCCGACAGCTGATTTTGCGGTTGATGCACCGGCGGCCATTGTGCCCTTAAGGGTTCCGGCGAATCGCCCGGATTCGGCGGAGGCGTCGCGGAATGCCTGTGACGCGCGGTTAACTGCGGCGCTGTGGGATTCCAGCGCACCCCACGCGGCAGACATGCGGCCGATTTCAGTTCCGTTTGCGCGGGCCATTGCAGTTTGCAGCTGCATAGTCTCGCGGAACCCCTGAATGCTTGTGTGCGCCTGATCCACATGCGAACGGAACACTGAGAAGGCTTTAGTGTTCTCAGCCAGCTTAAGCGCCACGAACGCTGCGGCGGCAAGCTTCAGGTTATCCGGTAGTTTGGCCACGCCCTGCGCCGCCGATGTTGCAAGCCCCCCTAATTGACCCAGCCCCTCAGCCGCTTTGCCTGATAGCGATTCCAGCGCGGGGGACAGATCGGAAAGCTTATCGGCCGCCGTTACGAACGCCTTTGATAATGGCCCCTCTAACTTTGTGTAGACGGCTAGGCCCAGTTCCTCAGCGGCGTTTTGCACCTTTTCCATCGCCCCCGGAAGGCCGAGGGTTTTCGCGGCGGCAAGCTCTGCGGCCTGCCCCTGCCTCGTCACTGCGGCGCGTACACGGTTAAACCCTTCGATGCCCTGTTGCGATGCGATGCCAGCAAGGCGCATGGCGTCGCTGCCGAAAAGTGTGGCCGTCGCAGCTTGATACTGCTCGTCGGTCATGCGGCTTGCAGCCTGATTCAGCTGGTCAAAAAGATCAGGCAAGCCCACAAACTTGCCCTGCGCATCGTAGACCGTAAGGCCCAGCTCCTCAATGGCTTTCTGCGCGGGCTTGCCCTGATCAGTCAGCGCAAGCAACGCGGATTTGAGCAGTGTACCGGCGTCTGATCCCTGGATACCGGCGTTAGCGAAAACCGCCAATGCCGTTGACGTGTCCTCAATACTGATCCCGAATTGGTGCGCAACCGTACCTGACTGCTGCAGACCGGCTGCGATGCCCTGAATCTCAGCCGACGAGGCGTTAGCCGCACCCGCTAACAAATCCGACGCCGTGGACGCGTAGTCAGCGCTCAGGCCGAAAGCCTGCAGCGCCTGCGATTGGATCGTGGCCGCGCTCGCGGCGTCGATCTGCGCGGCGGCGGCAAGCTGTAGCGTGCCCTTTGCGGCGTCCATTGACTGCTGCAGTGTGAAGCCGCCTTTTGCCAGCTCTGTCATGGCGGCGGCAGCGTCGCCCGCCGACGTTGCAGGCAGGCTAATATCGTTGCCCAATGCACGCGCTTTCGCGGCGGCGGCGTCCATCTCACGCGCAGACGCCTGCGTAACCGCACCCAATGCGTTCATCTCAGTGCGGAACTCGGC
>ENA-OWND01000646-OWND01000646.1-metagenome-genome-assembly--contig:-NODE-646-length-23683-cov-8.284620_pt1 | contig 23683 bp, 16 predicted proteins | sample MGYA00245342_ERZ651119 | MGnify/ENA primary metagenome ERZ651119 (study PRJEB26857, sample SAMEA4031756) | metagenome | biome: human; feature: oral; material: saliva | place: Philippines | collected 2014... | reverse complement strand
TGAAACGTCAGCACATCTGCTCAACAATCGAACAAAATCAGTCAAGGACTCTAATTAACGATTCGGGTTAAAATAAAATATCCCTCCCGACAATCTTATTACCGGTTGCCGGGAGGACAAAAGAATAACATTTTTATTAATCACTATTTTAAACTATTATTTTATCATGATGAAAAAGACTACAATTGCATGCTTGCTTTTTGCAGCTTTGTTAAGTTTCGCTCCATCTTCGGTAATGGCTAAGACCTACGACTACAGCCAATTCAACTGGCTGAATCTGATCGACGTCTTCCACGACGCTCTTGCTCAGGGCAAGGATTACCCAGAAGATGAGAAGATTATGGATGCTCTGAAAATTGACCGAGCAGACCTTGAGTTCATCCGTTCACACGTAAAGGTTCGTCCGATGTTGGATCAGGAGGGTCGTCTGCGTAAGAATACTTATAAAGACCGCAAATTCTGGATGAACACTCCAATGGGTAGTGGTTCAGGTTCTGACGCCGGTTATCCTTCAGCCACATGGCACAACGACGTATTCTCACTTTGGAACTATACTGCACTGTGGGGCAGCTGGAACCACAGCGTAGGTCAGATTCCTGGTTCATGGACTGATGCTGCACACAAGAACGGTTGCGACATCATGGGCGGAACAGTATTCTTTGACAGCGGTGCTCCACAAGCTCACACAGAGTGGATAACCAAAGCTAAAGAAAAAAGCACGGATCCAAAGGTACAGTATGATGGTTTCAAGTACGTTAAGCCAATCATCAATATGCTGATGTACTTTGGTATGGACGGTATCAACATCAACTGGGAGGTAGGTGCGTACAATATCGGCAACTACAAAAAGTTCCATCAGGCTCTTTACAAATATGCAGACAGCATTGGTTTCAAAAACTTCCACTTAGGCATATACACAACTACTTCTACCCTGTCATCTACAATTGCAGCAGACCGTTATGCGGATAATAACGGACAGATTGCAGACCTCATGCTCAACTATGGTGGTGAAAATTCTGCAAGCTATTCTGTTGAAGAAGCAAAGAAGACAAGCATTGGTGCTAAAGCTCTTTATCAGGGCTTTTGGATTGTAAATATGAATCACGGTTGGTCATCTCTCTCAGATGATGATGCTAAGGAGATGAATATCTGTGCATGGGGTGAGCACAAAGACAGCCGTTTCTGGAGCTACAACTCTGGCTCAAGCACAATGGACCAGCAGTACAACTACCAGAGATTCCTTGAGCGCGCATTCACCGGTGGTAATGTAAACCCACTGTCACGCGTAACTCTGAATAACAAAGGTAATGATATGCAGTGGAATGGCTCTACACCTCCGCTCAGCACATGGGCAGGTTTCTCAGAGTGGATTCCAGAGCATAGTACCGTTAAGGGCAAGTTCCCATTCGTAACAAACTTCTGCCTTGGTAACGGTGATCGCTACAACTATCGCGGTAAGAAGGTTGCCGGTGCTTGGTACAACATGTCAGCACAGGATATCGTGCCTACATATCGTTGGCTCGTACTCAAAGGCGGTCAGAAGGTTGGCGAGCAGGCTACTACAAGCACTAAAATCGAAGCTGCCTTCACACATGAGGATGCTTTCAATGGCGGTTCATGCCTTCGCCTGAAAGGTGATGCTACAGAGCAGACTGACGTTGTGCTCTACAGAACAGACCTCATGCCAAACGATGCTAACACATATGCACTCGTTGCTACAAAGTGTGTATCAGAGAATGCGGTTAATCCAAAGCTCATCCTTTGCGTAAACGGTGAGTGGAAGGCATACGAAGTACCTGCAAACAACGGTAAGGCATGGCAGGAGCACAATATTAAGCTCAACCTCGACGCTAATTCAAAGATTGAGTACATCGGTCTTCGCGTTGAAGGTGGTGATAACAAGTATGACGTGTTAGTAGGCGAGATTCAGCTGAACGACGGTAAGAAAGTTGAACCTACAGACGTTCTGTACGTAACTGCAAAAACAACCTCTATGATTGAGGATGAGAATGGTAAGTTGGTAGATGTAAAACTGAACTGGGAACTCGATGTAGTGCCTAACAAGTATGGTGTTGTTTACAACTGCGATGAGGATGTAAACATCGACCACTTCGAAATCGTATACCGCGCTGACGACAATGCTAACGTTGTTGAAGTAGGTCGTACCTCACAGTGGGCAACTCTTATCCCTGCAATCAACATAATGGGTGCTAAGAAACCGCAGATTGGTGTCGTAGCAGTTTCAAAAGACCTTAAGACATATAAAGAGCCTGTATGGGAAGATATAGATGCTTCTACTGCAGGCACAGCGGAAAAAGACCCATTCGGCACATACGGTCAGTCATTCCTTGATGTAAACGGTGAGGGTTATGGTAATGCTCTTAAGCTTCGTGCTGTAGAGAGTTTCACTACAAAGAACAACAGCGAGGGCGATTATACATACAAGATTACTTATCAGCAGTTCCAAAAAGATAATCAGGGTCCAAACGGTGAGGCTAACGGTGCAGCATTCCTCAACTATCACCATGCAAAGGATACTCTCGTAGTTAGACAGGGTCAGACTTTTGATTTCTATCTCAAGGCATTCGACGCAGAGGTAGTTGCTACAGGCACTAAGGACGACTGTCGCTACTGTTTCGTAGGCGGATGGATGGACTTCGACGGAAGCGGTACATTCAACTATGGTAAGGGTATGAAAGAGCAGATGTTCTGGACTAATAACAACATCGGTGGCTATGCAAACGGTGAAGATGGTGAGGAGAACTTCAAGTTCGATCCTGCAACCAATGATGGAACAGAAGAATGGGGCGAGCGCGTATTCCGCGCTGGTACACTCAGAAAGGGTAACCCATGTCTGGTTAAGCACGATGGATACCACGGCAAGATTACTATCCCTGCAGATGCTCACTTAGGTGTAAGCCGCCTGCGCATCGTTTACTCTGATGCTTGGTTCACAGGTGCTTTCGGTCCAAGTTCAAAGACCAACAAGGGCTATACACTTGACATCGATGTTAAGATCGTAGGCGACAATGTTGCCAACCAGCGTAAATACGAGGACAAGCACGATATGGGCGATCCTGACAACTGGGTAATCGTGACTGACATCGCTGAGACACACGACGCTACAGCAGAACCTACTGTTAAGGTTGTTGACGGTACATTCGTATTCGAGAACACACAGAAGGCAGAGATTTACAATGTGAACGGTGTTATGCTCAACAGCATAAAGAATCCACGCAGCGTATACGGCAAGCGTCTTGCAAAGGGTGTTTACGTTATCCGCCTGAATGGTAAGAAGACTGTTAAAGTTGCTCTGTAACCTTAATTTATAACGAATATATTTTCCCCGGTAACGGCAATAAAATGCCGTTCCGGGGTTTTTTATTTATAAAAAATACATTATGAACAGAAGAAATATCGACTTATCAACAGCCCCTACGGTGCCACGCGTAATGGCAAATACGAGGTGGTGTTGCTGCCATGAGGAGCAACCGAGCCCCACAACCTGCACCTGCCATATATGACCGACTGCATACTGGCTCACGATGTGGCAGTCGATGCCGCACAGCTGGCACTCGAGAAGTACGGAGTATTATCAATGGTAATGCCACCGGTGACAATGGGTTCACAAAACCCCGGGCAACGCGAACTGCCATTCTGCGTACATGCACACTACGACACCCAGCGCGCCATACTGACCGACATCGTGGCGTCACTGTATCATCAGGGCTTCCGCCGTCTGCTGATTGTCAACGGTCATGGAGGTAACAATTTCAAGAATATGATACGCGCCCTCACCCTTGACTATCCAGACATGCTTATGATGACGAGCGAATGGTTTAAGTAGGCAAAGGCAACGGAGTATTTTGACAACCCCGACGACCACGCCGACGAATTAGAGACATCGGTGATGATGCACTATCATCCCGAATTAGTGAACATCGACGAAGCCGGCGACGGAACAAACCGCGGATTTGCACCGGATGCTCTACGCACAGGAAAGATATGGATGCCCCGCCATTGGAACATGGTATCAAAGGACACCGGCATAGGCAACCCTGCCCTGTCGACCGCCGAGAAAGGACATAAATTCGCCAAAGCCGTGGCAGAGAGTTACGCGCAGTTCATTGCCGAGTTTGCAAAAATAGATACCATAGAGGGCCTGTACGAGCCGTGGCAATGAACAGGAATAATCAGAAGTGAAGAGAATGAGGGTAATGCACCACCATAGTGATGTGATTCATCACGCCCGCATTGCCCGGAAACCAGACGCGTCAGCCGTAGGGGCGTGATTTATCACGTTCCGCATTCCCACGGAAAACAAATAGTCACGAATGACACGCAATGTACCGAACGCAATGACGGAACGTGATAAATCACGTCCCTACGATTGCGTATGTCAATAAAAATCATCTTCGCGATTTTTGGTAAAATAGAAAAACAAAAGCGATGATTTGTCAAATCAGCATGACATAATCGCACCTCTTCGAGAATCGACAAAAGCAGAAACAAGCTTCATTCCGTGGTTTTTCTCTCAAGAAACGGCGGTTTTTTATACTGAAAACGATGATTTTATCGACAAGAAACGACGGTTTTAGTGCCAAGAAAGGGCGGTTCTTGAAACTGATTCTTCTTTTTGTCGGCATCATAAAGATATATAACGCTTATTTTCAGCATTTTATATGTGATGCTGAAAATAAGCGTTTTTCGTCATCGAAGGACAACGCGCTTGAGAATATCCGCTGTATTTGTGGTCAGAATAGGCATTTTGTTGAATTTATTCACTGGCATCCGCTTTATAGCAAGTCATTATTCATCACGTCCCTCCTTGGCAATAAAAGCGTGACGTATGCTCATGCCGAGCGAGTCTGCCGCCTTTTACTGGGAAGTTTACGGATGTTGTGCGAGGCGGAACGTGATAAATCACGCCCCTACGCCTGCCGGATTGCCTGTTTCCCAGAGGATTGCGGAACGTGATAAAGCACGTCCCTACACGTTTCATCATACTCGATTCATCGAACTGACATATGATGAGTGCCGATTTTTCACTATTGATTTCTTGGATGTCTTGACACAATTTGTTATATTTGCAGCGGGAAAGTCTCGCATCGGTCAACGGAGCGAGCAGCAAGGCATAGAATAGCTGCAAAAAGACAATTCGCAGCGTTCTGATGCCCAGTGAACTGCATTCCTGCCGGAGAATATATCCGGTTGTGCACCATATTTGAAAACTAAAATCGTCAACCAATGATGAACTTGAAACCTATACATTCCATAATGGTCTTTGCCGCATTGGCAACTTCGTCGATGTGGGCGGCATACAGCAGTTACGAACATACGCTTGAGGCAATAGTGAGCGATATGAATCAGGCATTGGCACAGACACTTGATGATAAGTCTGACCGCTGGATAACACCTGATACCATACAGACTTATCGCAGTCATCTGAAATTGGATGCACTGAAAGCATGCTCGTTTGTCACTTACGCAATGGATAATGATCGTCAGTTTCTATGTAGCCGTAGGATGAGATGGCAGAAAGACGACAATCCTTTGGTGCTGCAAGGCTATGCCAACTGTTCTGCTGCATCGGTATTCTCCATGTCCGACCAGCGTATTAGCGCCTTTCTGTCTCTGCTTGCGTTGTTATGGGCTGGTGGTATGATGATGTATTTCAGAAAGCACAACGCCCGAATAATGACAGTGGGTGGACTGATGATGTGCGACGACAGCCATTGTTTCTATGCCATTGACCATAGTCAGGTGACGCTGACACCATTGCAGGAACAACTTATGCGGATGTTCTTCACGTCGGAGGACAACTATCTCTCTAAGCAGGAGATATGTGATGCTCTGTGGCCAAAGAAACCTTATGCCGACGAGACGCTTTATACGCTGATACGACGGTTGAAACCTATAGTAGAAGAGAGTGGCAACCTTGAAATCATATGCGAGAGAGGTAAAGGCTATAAACTGCGCAGCCGTTCGTAAGGTGTTGATATACAGTGCTGTCGGTAACTGACATAGGAATGTCAGATAAATGTCAGTTACTTTATCAGGTTGTCGGTTCATTACTTTATATCTTTGTTGCAGCAATCAAGAAACAGCGATTATGCAACAAAAGAAATTTCAGTTTGTCGACAGACTCATCGGCTTTATTCTCTTTGCCATTGCGCTGACGACCTATTCACTTACTATCGAACCTTCAGTCAGTCTGTGGGACTGTCCGGAGTTTATTGCGTGCGGATATAAGTTGGAAATAGGACATCCGCCCGGTGCACCGTTCTTCATGCTCGTTGCAAATCTGTTTTCGCAGTTTGCGAGCAGTCCTTCGGAAGTGGCGCGAATGGTTAATTTCCTGTCGGCGCTGCTCAGTGCCGGGTGTATATTCTTCTTGTTTCTGACGATAACATATTTCGCTCGTAAACTTATTTGTGGCAGTCGTGAAATGACCGTTCCACACGCTGTGCTTATAGAAGCGTGTGGCGTAGTCGGCAGTCTTGCCTATGCTTTCAGCGACACCTTCTGGTTTTCGGCTGTCGAGGCAGAGGTTTATGCTTTCTCGAGTTTCCTCACTGCTCTTGTATTCTGGCTGATGCTTAAGTGGGAAGAGACTGCCGACAACCCGTCAAGCGACCGCTGGCTCATTCTCATTGCTTACCTCATTGGCATTTCTGTCGGTGTGCATCTGCTTAATCTGCTGTGCATCCCGCCGATGGTTCTTGTGGCGTATTACAGGAAAAGCCGGCGCATCACACGCAAAGGGACGCTGGCGGCACTTGTCTTCGGTTTCCTTTCAGTGGCTTTCGTGCTCTATGGCATTATACCGGGTGTGGTGAAGGCAGGCGGCTGGTCAGAGCTTCTGTTCACCAATCTCTTCGGATTCAATTACAACACGGGGCTTATAGTGTTCGTCATCATGCTGACTATAGCGCTGACTATGGCAGTGCGCAAGACAAGGAAACGTCTATGGCACACCTCGGCGCTTTGTCTGATGATGCTTCTCATCGGTTATAGCTGCTATGCGGTGATATATATTCGTTCGATGGCTAATCCGCCAATGGACGAGAACTCGCCCGACGATATATTTGCTTTGGGAAGTTATCTTAGCCGCGAGCAATATGGCGATACTCCTCTGCTGTACGGGCATTCCTACAGCAGCGATATTGAACGCGAGCCACAGGGCGAGTATCTCGTGCCGAAGATAAAAGAGGGTGATGTGGTGTATCAGCGCTCGAAGGACAGCACGGAGCATAAATATGTTGTCGCAGGACGCAGACAGGAATTAATATATAAGGATAATATGATTTTTCCGCGCATGCATTCCTATCATCATGCCGACGCCTACGTGCAGTGGATGGGCGGAGTGAACATGGTCAATAATCATCCTACGCAGTGGGATAACCTGCGTTTCTTCCTGTCATATCAGGTGAATTTCATGTATATCAGGTATTTTCTGTGGAATTTCGTCGGCAGGCAGAACAATATACAAGGTCACGGCGAGGCGGAACATGGGAACTGGATAACAGGCATCAAGCCAGTTGATGACGTTCTGTTGTCGAGCGACACAAGCAAGATGCCGTCAGACCTTCGCAACAACAAGGGTCGTAATGTTTTTTACGCGTTGCCGTTGCTGCTCGGTTTGCTTGGTTTGACGTGGCAGGTGCGTAGAGGACGTGAAGGCAACCGGCAGTGGAACATCGTGATGTTGCTGTTTCTGATGACAGGCATAGCAATAGTTGTATATATCAATCAGCCCCCATTGCAGACACGTGAGCGTGACTATTCGTATGCAGGTTCGTTCTACGCATTTTCCATATGGATAGGTTTGGGCGTTGCAGCAGTGAAGAGCCTGTTGGAGAGAGCACGTGTGAAAGGACGTATAGCCGTAGCGTTGGGTTCTGCCGTATGTCTTTTTGTGCCACTGCAAATGCTGAGCCAGACATGGGACGACCATGACCGTTCAGACCGATATGTGTGTCGTGATTTCGGACAGAACTATCTGCAAAGCACACAACAGTCAGGAAATCCTATACTTCTCTGCAATGGCGACAACGACACTTTTCCGCTATGGTATAATCAGGAGGTCGAAGGAGTGCGTACCGATGTGCGTGTCTGCAATACGCAATATGCCCAGACCGACTGGTATGCAGACCAGATGAAGCGTCCTGCCTACTATTCGCCTGCACTGCCAAAGGAGTGGGGCAGGAACGAATCCTTAGTTGATGACATCATCAACCATTGCGGTGGCGCACGTCCCGTTTACGTTTGTATCAGTGTCGGCGGCAGTCTGATGTCATCGCTGAAAGATCATCGTGTGCTCGAAGGACTGGCATATCGTATCGTTCCTGATTCTGTAGGGACGCAGGTGGACACGGAGCGCCTGTATGACAATGTGATGCACCGTTTCAAGTTTGCGGGATTGGCTGCTCCGGGACTCTATCTCGATTCGGACGCGTTGCATATGGCAAACACGCATCAGTATGTCATGTCGATACTTATTGACTCCCTCATGCGGCGTAAAGATATGAAACGTGCTATGCAGGTGACAGAGAAATGGCAGAAGGAAATGCCTTCATACAATGTGCCTTACACTTATGCGGCGCTGTCGATGGCAAAGTGCTTTTATGTGACAGGCAATAAGGCAGACGGCGACCGTATAGTACTTGACCTTATGAAGCGTTCGGATGAGTGGCTGACGTGGTTTTCCACAATGGAGAAAGGGCGGTTGTATGGCTCAATGCCTACCGTCAGCGAGTGGCTGACGACAATGCACACCGCAATGATGACAGCCTACGAGAACGACAGAACCACCATTATGAAACAATATTATGACAAATATGAAGAATACATCGAAAGATACGGGCAGTACGGATTATAAGCCGTTGTTCGACAAATACAACTACAGTATCATCATGCTCGCATGTATAATGATTGTGACAGGGTTCTTCCTTATGTCGGGCGAGGCGAGTACAAATGAGCATTTTAATCCTGACATCTTCTCACATCGGCGTATCGTCGTTGCACCCGCAGTATGCCTTGCCGGCTATCTTATGATGATCGTCGGTATAGTGTATCGTCATGGCAAGAAGTGAAGCATGATGTCGTGTTTTCAGGAGGTCAGTCGAGAATCTGCTTAAGATAATCCCAAAACGGTCAATAGACCGCGGTGCCGTTTTGGGATTATCGGTTGCGGCATCGTGGATAGAGCTTTTCTTTTCCGTTGTGGTTTTCTTTGGTGCCGGTTCTTTCTTCGTTTCCTTGGCTGTCGCTTTCTTCTTTTCGTTACCGAAGCGCAGGTTGGCGTCGGGCTCGAAGTAGGTATTGACCGAGAAATCCATTTCTGGCAAATCGTATCCGTCGAGTTGGAACGGTATGCGGTCGTTAGGATTATATGGTCTCACCTCGACCGTCTGTATGCCTGCGGCAAGCATTCCGAGCTCCTTGGCGGCACGCCAGCTTAAATCGATGATGCGACCGCGCGAAAACGGTCCGCGGTCGGTCACCTTGACGATGACCTCCTTGCCGTTGGAAAGGTTCCTGACCTTCAGCATCGTACCGAAGGGATAGGTGCGGTGTGCGCAGGTAAGGCTGTCGTGATGTATTCGTTTACCGCTGGCAGAGCGTGCGCCGGTAGCACGTTTGGAATAATAGGAGGCTTTGCCTTTCTGTATGTGTGTGTCTGCCTGCTTCTTCTGGGCAGACATGGCAATGCTTGCGAAAAGCATTAGGATGAATATGATACGCGTCTTAAGCAATAGATTTTTCAGTATTTTACACTCGCAAAAGTAACAAAAACAAATCAGAAAACCAAACAATTCGACTTTTTTAGTACTTTTACCACTTGCAACTGACATACGGTGTCGGGGCGTGATTTATCACGTTCCGTATCAGCGCAGAGTCCATTGCGTGTTAATTAGGCATGATTGCCTCCACGGCAATCAATATTTTGGCGTTTGCTCAGACCCAAGCAAGACTGCCGTCATTTGCCGTGAAGTTTGCCCAAGCAGGGCAAGGCTCTCGGCATTTGTCGGGAGGTCTTCCGAACTCCGGGCAAGCCTTTCGGCGTTCCATGGCGGCGTTTACAATTGCTGAAAGACGTTGTCACTTACTGAATACGACGGCATTCATATCAACGTAGAACTGCTTCCCTTTGTTGTAGGAAGTGATATACAATGAGAGCGGCGAAGAACATACGTCGCACGAAGTTCCATGAACGGACGTCGGTCTTCCGGTCGAGGAACGGCAGGAAGCAGATGCCGAGCACCATGGCGACAATTACTGCGCCTTGTGCTATAACGATGCTCCACGAGAAATCATTGTCAGGGATGTTGTTGAGTATGACGGCATCGATGATAAGTGCCGCATGGCATACTGTTTCGATGATTCGGAAGGTCTTGTCTGCCCCACGCTCTTCTTCCCACAGCTTGAACATGAGCGACAGGAGTGTGGCAGCCGAGAGATAGAAGATGACGGCGGCGTTCGTGTCGTCTGCTATTATCATCGTGCATAAGGCAATTGTCAGTGCCGCGATGAACAAAAGACAAAGAGTAAAGCGATTGATAGTCTCAATCGCCTTGCCCTTCAGTGTACTAAAGTTGAAGTACTTGGTCATAATATTTTGTGTTGTATCTATATTATTTCGTTACGTTGGCAACGCCCTTGCGACAGAGCAGGGTGTAGGCAAAGAAAAAAATCACGATATAGCCGATGAAAGGCACGACAAATGGTAATAACATGTGTGCGTCGGCAATATAGCCCGTAAGCAGGAAGAAACATCCTCCCACCGGAGTCATCATAAGTATTGACGAGGCTGTTTTTGTCAGTCCTCCCATGCCGCGTAGCGCAAGCGAGAAGATTGTGGGGAACATGATAGCCTCAAAGAAGTAGTTGGCAATGAGTGCATAGACAGCCAAATAGCCCGGACCAAGGAAGATGATGCCCATGCAGAGAGCACAGCATAAAGCGCAGATGAGTAGCGCGCGTTCGGCTTTCATGCGTGTCATGGCAGCAGAGCCCATAAAACGTCCCAGCATGAAAAGTATCAGTGCACCTGACAGAACGTATGATGCGCTCTTTGGACTCATGAGACCTTCTCTGACGACACCGTCGACGACGTGTGGCATCGTGGTGAAGTTGATAAAGTAGGAATTGATGCTTATCTCGGCAATCTCGTAGGAAAGCAAAGCGATAAGTCCGAAGACAAACATCTTGTGCTCCCATAGCTTCTTGAAGGGGCTGCCTTCAATGACGTCCGACTCCTCGTCCTGTGCGTTATGCTTTATCTCCGGCAGGTCGACGAATGAGAATATCACCGCAATCACAATTACCACAACGCCCATAATGGCGTAAGGGATGGTTACGTCGCCGCCACTGAAGAGATAGCCACCGACAACAGCCGGAGCAATACATGAGCCCAGTCCATTGAATGACTGCGACAGATTCAGTCGCGATGTGGCAGTCTCGCGCGGACCAAGTTCGGTGGAGTATGGATTGGCGGCTGTCTCAAGGAATGTCAGTCCGCAGCCAAGGATGAATAGTGCTGCGAGAAAAGCATAGAAGACCCAGGCAGCAGAGGCGTGCGCTCCGGGAATGAAGAATAGCGCTCCTGCTCCGAAAAGAATAAGACCGAAGACTACGCCTCTGCGATAACCGAACCTATTGATGAAGATACCCGCAGGGATAGCCATAAGGAAATAGGCAAGGTAGGTGGTCACCTGTATGAGGGCTGATTGGGGGATTGAGATATTGAGCGATTCCTGAAAATGCTTGTTCAGCACGTCAAGGATGGCTCTGGCGAAACCCCACATGAAGAAGAGTGTAGTTATGAGGATGAACGGCACGAGGTAACGTCCGTAAGTAAATACTTTCTTTGTATTTTGCATTGTTTCCATTGATTATGTTATAATAGAGGTCTGCGGTCACAACCACCACGAATCAATATATTATATAATTCTTTTCTCGAAATACTTATATCCTTTATTCAACTTTCGGATACATGGCATTCCACCAGCTGTCATCGTCCTTCAGCCAGCGACTGAACCAAGCCACCATCGTGTTGATCCATTTCTTGCGCTTCGTGTAATCCATAATGCCGTGGTTCTCGCCCTCTACCATTACGAATGCCGTAGGGACGCCGAGAATCTTCATGGCAGTGTACATCTGGATACTCTCGCCGATAGGCACGTTAGTGTCTGCCGTGCCGTGGGTGAAGAGAATAGGTCTCTTTATATTGTCAGCATTATAGAGCGGTGAGCGTTCGACATAAAGGTCCTTACGGTTCCATGGATATGAGTCAGCCATGCTCACCTCGGAGTAAGAATGTCCCCAGTAGCCTTCGCCCCAATATGACGTGTGACTTGATATGCCGGCATGCGAGATGCCGCAGGCAAAGAGGTCGGTCTTTGAGAGGAGAGCCTGCGTCATGAAACCGCCGTAAGAGGCGCTTACACAACCGATCTTCTCCTTGTTTACCCATGTGTTGTTATCGGCAAACCATTCCGTCGCTTCAATAATATCCTCTGCCACACCCTCTCCGGCAGTATTGACATGACGTGCTGCCCACTCCTGACCGAATCCTGCAGCACCACTCGGGTTGACTATAAGTACTATATAACCAAGGCTGTTCCAATAGTGTGCAGGATAATGTGAGCCACCTCCGAAGCGTCGCACCGTAGGAGAGCAACCTCCGTAGTAGTCGACGATGACCGGATACGTCTTTGTCTTGTCGAAATCGGCAGGGAGATAGTAGAATCCTGTGACCTCATAGCCGCGCGAACAAGTGAAGGACAGCGAGTGGCATGTGCCAAGTCGGATATTATCCATGCGTTCCTTGTTCAGGTCGTCCAACAAGGTAAGTTTCTGTTTCCTGTCGAGAGAGAGTGAATACATTCTGTCGGTCGTGCAGGTAGATGCTCCGTAAAAGACCATTATAGGAGCATTGTCGGCAATGGTGAAGTTGCCTAAGACTTCTGTCGGTTGCTTTATTTCCTGAATACGGAAGTCCTTTGGTGACAGGCGGAAGAGAGATACGCTGTCCTTGTTGTTAGCCGAGAAGTAAATCATTCCGTCGACGTCAGCCGGATATAGTTTCTCGATGCTTGGGTTGAAGTGCTTTGTTACAGGGGTTATAACCTTTGAAGGCAAATTCATGGCAAAGAGCTGGTAGTCGTACATCGATGGTGTCATTTCCTCCGGCAGATTCCTGCCAATACCATCAAAAGCCTCCGGAGTGCCTTTGAATATGATGCGGTTGTTCTCGCCAGGGAAGAAATATGCCTCGTCGAGGAATCCAGCCTTATTGACGATAGTGTCGAGACGCATGGTCTGGATGTCGAGACGATAGATACTCTGCAGCGTCGACGGACGCTGTTCTATGGAATCGCTTGTGACAGAGAAGAGCAGATAGCGGCTGTCTGAGGAAATATCGCGCAGGTAGGTGTTATGATGCCCGTAGGTCAGTTGCTCTGACAGCCCCGTCTTGATGTCGTATTTGCCAAGAGAGTAACGACTGCGGTAGCCTGGCTGACGGTCGTCGGGAGTATATATCTCGAATACCCCCTCCTGCTTCTTAGGTCCCTCGTCGGTGATATAATATATAAGGTATTCGGCATTCGGTGCAACAATGACATTGTCTGCGGGCAGATCGCGTGCTATTGTCTCTTCCTTGCCCGTAAGCAGGTCACTCACCTTGAGTAGCCGTTTTCCATTCTGAGTGACGACAGAATATGTCTTATCCGTGTTTGGATACCAGTGGAAAGGTGCTTGACCTTGCTTGACTATGCGTCCCGTAGCCAGTTCGGTAATCTTTGATTCCTGCTGGGTCTGTCCCTGATTGTTGAAGTATGAGTAGCTGTATGCGAGGTATTTGCCCGAAGATGATAGCGACGCACTGCGATAATACTTCATCTCCATGTTGTCGTTGAGGTTGAATGGGTGCCTGCCGCTTGCCGGAAGAGTGACAGTCTTGTCGGCAATGACCGTTATCTTAGGAGCGACGGAGTCAGCCACATACTTCACAACGACATCGTGATAACCGGGTGTTAGCGGTATCGGGTTGTGAATCTCTGTACCTTCGACAAAGGTCTTGCTCTGCTTTGCACCTTCAACTTTCACTTCTACTGTTGAGTAAGAATTATTGCTGATAGTAAACTCCAGCAGGTTCAGTGTCGATACTTTTGGCTTAATGGCAGATATAGTCAGCTCATTCGCCTTTCGCAATGCCTCGAACGATAATTGTGTCTCGATAATCCTGCTATCAGAATATTTCTTCTTGTCAAGCGTCATGCTGTCGATAATAACTGGTGCTTTGACAGTCAGCGGACCGACATATCTTGCTTTCACTACCTGTATTGTGTCAGCGGCACTTGCGCTAAGCACTGTGGTGTAACTGCCTATTGCAGTGAGTAATACCACAACTGAAAAGTTTTTTATTCTATTCATTATTTTATTAAATGTTTCTTACCATTTATTATATACAAACCATGTGTAGGATTTGCCACCCTGCGTCCTTGAAGGTCATAAATGTAACCGTCGCTGGTGCTGTCCGATACCTCCTTTATGCCTGTTGCAGAGGTTGATATCTTTATGGCAGCAGGTCTTGTCTGCTCTGACAGTTTCCACTCGAAATAGTTGTCGAATGGGGCTATGCCCTTGTTTGTTGCAGTATATTCGTAGGCATCACCAGTCTTGTTCATCAGGAATACATTACCGACACGCTTCTTAAGAGTGTTGCCGTAGAATCTGAAAGCCTGCGAACCAATAAGCATATTGTCGTTTTCTGAATTGATGAATTTGACGTCTGAGCCTTCGAAAACAATTGTCTTGCCTACATATTCTTGTGGTGCGGCGATGACATAAGGTGTGCTGCTACGAAGTGCATCAATACTGGTGACATCGTTGAACACTACCTCGTTATCATCAGTAAGCTCACTGAATTCGCGCAGCCAGAACTTTCCGTCGCTTCCTTTTCGCTTCCAGTCTACCTCTGTTCCGTCCATTGTAATCTTGCTCGGTTTAAAGGGCAGGGTTAAAGCCTCCCAGCCGCTTTCACCATTACCGGCACGTGAGAAGGTGAATGAGAATGATGCTGTGCTCGCAGTACAGTCTGTAGGGAAATATGTAGTGTTGTTATCTGTCAGTGTGATATTCTCTGCGATACCCTCGTTGACAACATTCTTTCCGGCAAGAGATGCAGGAACCTGTGCTCCGTCAGTGAAGGCATAGATGGTGTTAGGATTGGTGCTTGCATTTACGGTAGCAATATTCACGCCTTTGAACAATACTCCGGAGGCGTTACTGCTGATTGATACAGTATTTGCGACAGCACTGCCTGCGACAGCACCAGTAGCTCTCCATGTGAGATAACCGTCCTTCACTTGCCATTGATCGCCGTCGAATAGGCCACCTCCGGTAAGGTCTCCGTCCTGGTCTTTGTATCGTTGACTGAAACGATAGTTCTTGCCTATTGTCAGATTATGGAATGCGAATGGTGCAGATACAGAACTTTCTGCAGGTATTTCGTAGTGAATAAGCTTAAAGGTGGTGTAATGCCATTCCTTCTCGCCGGTTGTATTTGACCATAGTTCTAAATATACATTACCTCTGAAAGGCTTTTTGCTGTTGTTCTTTACAGACATTGTTCCAATAAGGCAGTCGCTATATCCGTTGTTGTTTATGGTGACAGAGTTGACAGTAAGGTTGGCTCTGTGCTGTGCTGTGTTGCCAATGTCCACCGTTGTCTCACCGATAACAGCATTTTTATCATTGTTGGCTGTGAGCCACAAATGCCATTTCCCTGTTGAGTTTGGTTGGAAGAAAAAGGTAAATTCATCTGACTCGCCTGCCTTTAGACAAATCATTGCGCGGCTGATTGAGTTACCCATGTCATCAGTATTTGACGCATATAAATTCAGTCCGTACTTAAACTCCTCTCCATTGTTCTTGAGTGTAATGTTTACATTCTGACGTTCGTTTATCTTCAATGTGCCCGGGAAGTCCCATGATGTTACTTCCAAGTCTTTTCCGGGGGTTACTTTTGTCAGTGTGACTTTTAGGTTGTCGTCAACCTCCGCGAGGATATATTCTTGTCGCATGTCGTATGCCGTGCGCCAGATGTTATTTCCTACGAGTTTGTTTGCGGGAGAAATCTTGTAGGAACCGGGCTTCTGAAACTTGCCTGACAAATAAAAGGTCTGTTCTCTATAATAGTTTTCGCTGAGAGAATTTATCGTTGCAATACTGGTTAAAGGTGTAAGAACGCCTTGCTCGTTTTGCATTACAATGGCACAATCAAAAGAATTGGTCTCTCCTGTCCAGTTTATGTAGGTAAGAGAAATGCTCGTGCCTTTAATCTTTATGTTCTCCATTGCTGCCTTTACGCCAGATTCCTCGGTGTTGGGGATGCCGTTGTCGTTCGCACGAATGTTGATGATTGCATCTTGCGCCATTGAATATCCGTCGGAAGATGATGATGCTCCTATGCCGGAGTTATCTCCGGGATTGAGTACGTCAATACGGAAGTAGCCGTCGAGTGTACCTCCCCAACCCCAATTGAGGTGGAAGAACTCATCACCGTCGAATCCGTCTATGACAAAGGCATGTCCTCCGTTAGTGGAGGCGCCGCCGTAAGCAATAGGATAGCCTTTCTCGAGTTCGTCGTACATCATCTCGAACCATTCGGTTATTCCATAATCGTTGCTGTGCAAAACCTGCACTTCGTCATCAAAGCCAAGATAATTTACGAGCAACTGGCGTGCTTGGGCATAGCTTGAACTTGATATTTCTCCATATTGCATCTTCATTGCCTGACCTACGATGAGCATCAGTTCGGCAACAGCATCCTTTTGTGCCTGCGTCTCATTGCCTGTGTAGTTGTCGCACATTGATGCCCAGTCTATGGTAGTACCCTTTTCAATTCCCTTAAGTGACACGGTCTTCTGTCCGTCAGGAGTATCGTATTTATTGCTCATGGGTGGTATGCGCATCTTCGTTGCATCCGGGTATTTATGGTGATAAAGCACCTGCGCAATGGCTGTTGCCACACATCCAGTAACAGAATGCTCGCCTGTTGTGCCGTCCTCCTTGTAGTACATAGGGCATTTCAGGTTATAAGGGGCGCTCTGATTCCATTTGCATTTCAGTATAGGAGTAATGGAATGATGCACTTTCATCGCTTTTCGTTCGGCACGTTTCACTGGCGATTCCTTTTTAATGCTGATGTTATTGTCGCAGATATATTCTATCTTGTCAGCATAGAACTGCATCCATGAGCGCATGTTCTCCGGCATTTTACTCTCGTCGAACGAGCCGGAATCGGCATATCCCAACACCTGAGCAGTGCGGTCGTCGCCTGATACAATGACATAGCCCTTGTCGTTGCCGGCATTGAAAACATAATACGGATGATTATTGTCATTCCTCTTTGACGCACGCCGAGGGGCTTTATATGGTGTGTTATTATCTGAAAAGGCTATTCCCTTGTCTGTAAAGAAGTCTTTTGCTATTGTTCTTGCTTTATGTAAAGCAACAGGTTCTGCTTTAGTTACTAACGTTATCACAGCTATTGCTGCCAATATAATAAATCTTTTCATTGGTTAATGGGTTTTTAGATGTAATGCTACAAAAGTAACGAAAAGAATTTAGAAATCGCCATATTTGAAAAAAAAAGTGTAACTTTGCGTACGAAATCATTCACTTATCAATGGATAATGAAATAAAAACAGTATTTTCCTCGTTTATAATATAGGTGTTGGTTTGTTTATCTAATAATTTGAAATGATAGACGAAAAAAGATTCGAATTGTTAAGTCGCATAGACAGTCCTGCTGATTTACGTAAATTGTCGGAAGATCAGCTGCCTCAGCTCTGTCGTGAATTGCGCGAGGATATCATTGAAGAGCTCTCGGTCAATCCCGGGCACCTTGCTTCGTCGTTGGGTGTGATAGAGATTACTGTGGCTCTGCACTATGTTTTTGATACCCCGAACGACCGAATTGTATGGGATGTGGGGCATCAGGCTTATGGACATAAGATTCTGACCGGTCGTAGGAATCAGTTCTATACTAACAGGAAACTTGACGGCATCCGTCCTTTCCCTTCTCCTGACGAGAGCGAGTACGACACTTTTGCCTGTGGACACGCGTCCAACAGTATATCTGCAGCCCTCGGTATGGCTGTTGCTGCAAAGAAAGATGCTGTTGCAGACAATGCGGAGCGTAAGGTCGTTGCAGTCATTGGCGATGGTGCGATGAGTGGCGGATTGGCTTTTGAAGGCATCAACAATGTGTCAAGCACCCCTAATGACATGCTTATCATACTTAATGATAATGACATGAGCATTGACCGCGCTGTCGGTGGAATGGAGAAATATCTCCTTCAACTTGATACGAATGCCACGTATAATGACTTGCGGTTCAGACTCTCCAACTGGCTTCATAGAAAGGGAATGCTCAACGATAATCGTAAGAAAAGCATACTCCGTCTGAATAATGCCATAAAATCGGCATTGTCACATCAGCAGAATATCTTTGAGGGAATGAACATCCGTTACATCGGTCCTTTCGATGGTCATGATGTAAAAGAGGTCGTTCGTATCCTGCGACAGATAAAGAACATGAGTGGTCCTAAACTTTTTCACTTGCATACGACTAAGGGCAAGGGCTATGAACCGGCGGAGAATAATGCTACCGTATGGCATGCTCCGGGCAAGTTCGACCCGGAGACCGGCGAGCGCATAGTGTCATCCGACAATAACGAGCCACCTCGTTTTCAGGATGTCTTTGGCGAAACACTGCTTGAACTGGCTAAGCAGAATCAGCGTATCGTAGGTGTCACTCCTGCCATGCCAAGCGGATGCTCCATGAATATCGTGATGAAAGAGATGCCCGAGCGTTGTTTCGACGTGGGAATCGCCGAAGGACATGCTGTCACTTTCTCCGGTGGAATGGCTAAGGACGGGCTTATCCCTTTCTGTAATATCTACAGTGCCTTTTCACAACGTGCATACGATAACATCATCCACGACGTAGCCCTCCTCAAGTTACCCGTTGTCCTGTGTCTCGACCGAGCAGGACTGGTAGGCGAGGACGGTGCCACTCATCATGGCGCGTTCGACATTGCGGCATTGCGCCCTATACCGAATATCACTATCGCTGCCCCTATGGATGAACATGAGCTGCGCAGACTGATGTTTACAGCACAACTTCAAGAGCACGGTCCTTTCGTAATACGTTATCCACGGGGCAACGGAGTACTCGTCAACTGGCGTTGTCCGCTCGAGAAAATCGACATTGGTACGGCTCGTAAACTGCACGACGGCGAGGAGATAGCCGTACTTACTGTTGGTCCTATGGGTAATGATGTCGTCGAGCTCATACGTGAGCACGATCTCCATGTGGCACATTACGACATGCGTTTCGTTAAGCCGCTCGACGAGGCAGCACTCCGTGAGGTTGGCGAACGCTTCTCTCGTATAGTGACAATCGAGGATGGCGTGCGCAACGGAGGATTCGGCTCGGCTGTTCTTGAGTGGATGGCAGACCATCACTACAAGCCCGAGGTCATCAGAATGGGACTTCCTGATTATTTCGTCGAGCATGGCACAGTGGCTGAACAGCGCCATATCGTACATCTCGACAAGCAGGCTATACTTAAGGCAATAACGAATAAATAAACGAGACATGCCCTCTGCAACAGTGGGCTATTACTGATTTATGAAGATAATCATTGTTGGAGCCAAGGCAATAGGCTCACATCTGTCACAGCTCCTCTCGCGTAACAACGAGGATGTGACACTCATTGACGAGGACGGCGAGCGCTTGGCACAGTTAGCTGCCGATTACGACATCCTTACCATGCAGGCTCCGCCTTGCAGTCTTGCTACGATGCGCGATGTCGGTGTGGCAAAAGCTGACCTGTTCATAGCCGTCACATCTAATGAGAATCAGAACGTTCAGTCATGTATCATGGCTCGTAAGTTAGGTGCAAAGAAGACCGTTGCCAAGGTGGAGAACAAGGAATACATCCTCGACGAGTATATTGATTTCTACAAAGGTCTTGGCTTGAGCAGCATCATTTATCCTGAGATGCTTGCTGCCAACGATATCATCAATGGGCTGAAGATGTCGTGGGTTCGCCAGCGATGGGATGTTCATGACGGCGCACTCGTCATGCTTGGCATAAAACTTCGTCAGGAATGCACCATCTTAGGTCGTCCCCTGCGCGATATATGCGGTCCGGAAGACCCTTATCATGTTGTTGCTGTGAAGCGCGGCAATGAAACATTCATTCCCGGAGGTAATGATGAGCTGGAAATATATGACCTCGCGTTTTTCATGACCACAAAGCAATACATTCCTTATATCCGTAAGATTGTAGGTAAGGAGGGATATACAGACGTCAAGAACGCAATGTTCATGGGTGGTGGCAAGACTTGTGTGCGCTCAATCCTGAACCTCCCTGATTATATGCACGCAAAGGTTATCGAGATAAACGAAAACCGTTGTAATGAACTTAACGACCTCTTTGGCGACAAGTGTCTTGTCATCAATGGCGACGGGCGTGACGCTTCTCTGCTGGCAGAAGAGGGCATAAAGAATACTCAGGCTTTCGTAGCACTCACCAATAATTCAGAGACCAATATCCTTGCATGCCTTGCTGCTAAGAAGCAAGGTGTGCGAAAGACCATTGCGATGGTCGAGAACCTCGATTACATCAGTATGGCAGAGAGCTTGGATATTGGTACAATCATCAATAAGAAAACCATTGCAGCAAGTCATATCTATCAGTTGATGCTCGATGAGAATGTGCGTAATATGCGTTTCCTCACCATTGTGCAAGCCGATGTGGCTGAGTTTATCGCTATGGAAGGGTCGCGCATCACCAAAAAGCCTGTCAAGGATCTTGCCATTCCACGCGGCATGACGATAGGTGGTCTTGTGCGTAACGGAGAAGGTTTCTTGGTTTCCGGTAACACCCAGATACAGGCTGGCGACACCGTCATGGTGTTCTCGTATAAAGCCAACATCAACCGTGTGGAGGAATTGTTCAAGAAATCATGCTGTTTTTCACTTTAAATAACTGACAGAATACCCGACGATGATAAACGGTAAGATGATATTCAAGGTGTTAGGGTCGCTGCTCTTCATAGAGTCAGGACTGCAGATGCTTTGCATGTTGGTAGCTTTCTACTATGGCGAGCCTGATTTGCTCGCATTCAATATCTCATTCATAATAACTCTCTTTGGTGCTCTCTTCTTCCGTTATCTGGGCAGACAAGCCAACAATTCACTCACTCGTCGCGACGCTTACCTCGTCGTGACGCTGTCATGGGTTATCTTCAGTCTGTTCGGTACCCTGCCATTCCTCATCAGTGGCTATGTAGAGAGTTTCACTGATGCCTATTTCGAGACAATGTCGGGCTTCACCACAACAGGTGCGACGATAATCGACGACGTTGAGGCGTTGCCTCACGGACTCCTGTTCTTCCGTTCGCTGACACAGTGGATAGGTGGTCTGGGAATAGTATTCTTCACCATTGCCCTCCTGCCGTCGATGACGGGCGGTTCCGTGCGTGTCTTTGCCGCTGAGGCTACCGGACCTATCAGGACAAAACTGCATCCGCGACTGTCGACGAGTGCCAAATGGATTTGGTCCGTATATATCATTCTGACCATTGCCTGCGGTGCGTGCTATTACTATTTCGGAATGTCTGATTTCGATGCGGTCAACTACGCCATGACGACTACTGCGACAGGTGGATTCGCCACACACAACATGAGTACGGAGTTCTTCCGCTCGCCGGCAATCGAATATACGTGTATCGTTTTCTGCTTTCTCTCAGGTGTGAACTTTGTGCTGTTGGGTTCTGCCGTAATGAAACTCAAGTTCAAGCAGTTTGTAAGGAACTATGAACTACGATTGTATCTGTCGCTGATAGCCGGTGCTACATTTTTCATAATGTTGGAACTCATCATCCGCAATGGCTATGGCATAGAGCATGCCTTCCGGTCGTCGCTGTTTCAGGTAGTGTCGTTCATAACCACAACGGGCTTGTTCAGCGAAGACGCTGCCCTCTGGCCGCACGTCACATGGATCGCTCTGGCTGCATTGATGTTCGTCGGGGGCATGTCGGGCAGTACTGCCGGTGGTTTGAAATGTATTCGTCTGGTGATGATTGTGAAGATGGTGAAGAACGAGTTTCGCCAGCTTCTGCACCCGAATGCCGTCATTCCTTTAAGTGTCGATGGTAATAACGTCTCTCAGCAGAAACGCAATTCGCTGCTGGCATTGATATCGGTGTATTTGATGCTGATTTTCATACAGGCATTTGTGTTGTCAGTGGCAGGCATCGATTCCACCAATGCCATTACAATCATCTTGAGCAGTCTTGGCAATGTAGGTCCGACACTGGGTATAGAGATCGGTCCGACCATGTCGTGGAGTGTATTACCCGTATTTGCCAAATGGATGTGTGTGTTCTCTATGCTACTCGGACGTTTAGAGTTCTTCAGCGTATTGGTGATATTCACACGCTCATTCTGGAAGGATAATTGATTGATATGTAAAATAAACAATAAAAACAAGAAACAATATGTTCAAATTCAAACCTCTGCTTATGCAGTCACTTTGGGGTGGCGAAAAGATCATCCCTTTCAAGCATCTCGACAGTGACCTTACCAATGTCGGTGAGAGCTGGGAGATTTCTGGTGTAAAGAATAATGAGACAGTGGTCGATGGAGGCGAGTATGACGGTACGCCACTCAATGTTTTGGTAGAGCGTCTTGGCTCGAAACTCGTAGGACAAGATAATTATGAGCGTTTCGGCAATGAGTTCCCACTCCTTATAAAGTTCATCGATGCGCGCGACGACCTCTCCATTCAGGTGCATCCTACCGACGAGATAGCTCTGCGTCAGGGACGTCGGCGCGGTAAGACGGAGATGTGGTATCTCATGAGCAGCGACAAGGGAGCGAAGCTCTACTCTGGTCTGAAGAAGAAAATCACACCCGAGGAGTATGCAGTAATGGTCGAGAACGACACTATCTGTGATGCCCTCGCACAGTATGAGGTGAAGGAGGACGACGTGTTCTTCCTGCCGGCAGGACGCATCCACGCTATCGGTGCAGGCTGTTTCCTTGCAGAGATTCAGCAGACAAGCGATGTCACATGGCGTATCTATGATTTCAAGCGTAAAGATAAGGATGGCAACTATCGCGAGCTGCATACAAAACAGGCTGCCGAGGCAATCAACTACAATGTTGAGAAGGACTACCGCACGAACTATCTTCCTGAGAAGAACCAGGGGGTAAACCTTGTCTCTTGTCCTTATTTCAATACCGCGGTCTATGACTTGAATGAGCCTATGACAATCGATTACAGCGAACTCGACAGTTTCGTGATTCTCATTGGTCTCTCCGGCGAAGGCACTGTCACCGATGCAAAGGGAAACACCACAAGCCTGAAAGCAGGCGAAACGATACTCCTGCCTGCGACAAACGCACAGGTAAAAGTAGAGGGAACGGTGAAGTTCCTTGAGACTTACGTCTGATCCGTATCTTTAATATATTATCAACGCCCGGCACCATACGATGTCGGGCGTTGATTGTTTGCCTTCCGAATAAACCCAAAACGGTCATTAGACCGCATTTGCTTAGATTTGTTATTACCGTCATGCTTCCTGCCTG
>ENA-OWND01000645-OWND01000645.1-metagenome-genome-assembly--contig:-NODE-645-length-23698-cov-7.047667_pt1 | contig 23698 bp, 22 predicted proteins | sample MGYA00245342_ERZ651119 | MGnify/ENA primary metagenome ERZ651119 (study PRJEB26857, sample SAMEA4031756) | metagenome | biome: human; feature: oral; material: saliva | place: Philippines | collected 2014... | reverse complement strand
CATAGCGTTGAGCCACTTTCTCGGCAACGGCTTTTAAATCCACTTCGCCCTGCCCAGCATCTACACCTTTTGCCTGCCACGCCTCGCCTGCAATGGCAGCCAGTTCACCTGCATTACCACGAATAAGTGCGAATTTTACTTCTGCCAGCAATTGGCGAATGGTCTCACGGCGATAACTGGTTGCCCCCACACCAACAGGATCTAACACTACAGGAATTCCAACCTCATTTGCTGTTTTTCCTGCCTGCAACATCGCCTCCCGATCTTTACCAATCAGCGTACCAATATTAATGACCAATGCTTGACTGATTTTCGGTACTTCCTGCATTTCTTCGATATTCGCCGACATCAAAGGCGAAGCTCCTAATGCCAACAAGCCATTGGCACTAAAATTCGCTGCCACAATATTGGTAATGTTATGAATGAGCGGATTCTGCTCACGGATTTTGGAGAGATAAATTGATTGCATAAGCATTCCTTGTGTTGAATATAAAATAAACAAAAATGCCCGCTATTCACTGTGAGCAATTAGCGGATGTAATAAAATGTAGAAAATTGGGAAAATAAACAGGATAAAATCGTGATAGAGAAAGGTTGAATATGTGGCATATTAGTTTCCTACGTCAGTGCTAACTGTTTCAGGTTCACGGGTATCATCTCAGCCTTTCGGCACCCCGACTAAAAATTGGATGAAGTTTACGCTTCTTTTCAAGAAAAAACAAGCGGTCAAATTTTTCCCTCATTTTGCAAATAATGAGAAGAATTTGACCGCTTAAATAGAAAACTAAATTTGTTTAATTGAAAACGGTAACGCACACCGAAAGAGGCTTCATGAGTTTTAAAACGCACGTTTTCTAAACGTCCCCAATCGTTATAACGATAACCTAAGTCTAAGGTAATATTCGGTGTAATGTCATAGTCAATACTACCAATAAAACCAAAGCCAATGCGTTTTATGCTTCTAGAACCTGATGTTTCCTGATCCGCCTTAAAATTTGACTGATTGGTTTTTTATGCTTTCAATCAAACTGTATTTATAAAATAAAAAGAATTGACGTAATGTTGGTTACGTCAATTCTATTTTTATTTTTGATTATTCTGATTTTGCGCGGGTTGGTTCAGAATAAACGTGGCTAATTGCACAATGATGTCCCGCCGCACCTTTTCCATAGAAATAATAACGAGAATCCTGCCAAGCTCTAATTGGGAAAGCCTCTGGCATTTCATCACTCGCTTTCGCCAAAGTCATCTCAGCTTTAGTATGAATCACCGAAGAAATAGTACCTAAACGTCCATTAAATTCATAAGTGCGGACAAATTTTGATACTTTCTCGAGCGTTTCAGGTTCATCTACATTAATTGCTGGATCAATAGATTCAACAACTTCTTGAGGTTTATATGAACTTAAACGATCTAAAGATTCTTGTACTTTTTTCTGTACCGATTCATTAGCTGGTTGAGTAATAAAATCTAATGCAGGTTTTACATCAGGGGATTTTTCTTCAACGACAATTCCCATTGCTGGCGTGATAAACCCTTTTTTAGTTTTCTCTTGCTCAAGCAATTCATCCACAGATAAGAAATGATTTTCTTTTGGCAGATTTACCGTTGAATAATCAATCCAAGCCTTGCCACTTGCCAATTCAGGCGAAACCACCGCAGCAAATAATGGCATTGGCGATTTTGGCTCTTGATTACGGCGACGACGCTGATTATTCGCTGCACGTAAATGACGTGGAGTACGACGCTGACGCTCTTGACGTTCAGAACGTTGGTTCTGATGAACGGGTTTTTCATCATTATTTTGAACCGTAATTACATCCACTTCTGGCATTTTTTCAGTGGTGCTGAAGTTATTTTCAACAACTGTTTCATTATCTTCAACGCGCACGCGTTTACGTAAATCACGGCGTTGGCGGCGTTGAGTTACAGGCTCAGTTCTTTCTTCTTTAGCCTCAAAAACAGGTGTAGAATTTACCGCACTTTCAGCGATACTTTCTTCCACTAAGTTACGGCGCGGACGGCGTTGATTACGCTCACGGACATTACGAACCTGTTCTTCGGTTCTTTCTGTTTCGTTATTTTCAGAACGTGGACGACGAGAAGAACGACGATCCTGTGAACGGCGTTGATTACGATTAGGATTGCGCGAAGTGCGGTTATTTTTCGGTTTGTTTTCTTCAGATTTAGTCGCAAATAAACCTTTAATCTTCGCAATAATTTTAGCTAACAAAGAGGATTCATTTGATTTACGCTCAACTGGCGTTGGGGCTGCTTCTGAAATAGAAAGCGCAACTACTGCACTTTCAACCGCTGGTTGTTCAATAACAGCTGTTGTTTCCACATTACGAGAAAGCAGTGATTCTTCAGTATTTTCATCTTGAGCGCAGTGAATTTTCGCTAAGTTATAGCTTAATTCATTTACTTCTTCGCCATCACGTAAACGGAAAACACTAAAGTGCGGTGTTTCCATTGCTTCATTTGGGGCAACAATAATATCGACATTATGACGCTTTTCAATATTACTGATTGCTTTGCGTTTTTCGTTAAGAAGATAAGAGGCAATTTGTACTGGCACAATGGTATGCACTTGCTTGGTGTTTTCTTTTAATGCTTCTTCTTCCAGCAAACGCAAAATAGATAAAGAAAGAGATTCATTATCACGCACTTTGCCTGTTCCTTGACAACGAGGGCAAATATGGTGCGAAGATTCGCCCAATGATGGGCTTAAACGCTGACGTGACATTTCTAACAAACCAAAACGAGAAATTCGGCTAATTTGAATACGGGCGCGATCTGGACGAACCGCATCACGAATACGATTTTCTACTTCACGTTGATGGCGGATTGGTGTCATATCAATGAAATCGATAACAACTAAACCACCTAAGTCACGTAAACGTAATTGACGCGCGATTTCATCTGCCGCTTCAAGGTTGGTATTTAATGCCGTTTCTTCAATATCGCCACCACGAGTAGAACGTGCGGAGTTAATATCAATGGCGGTTAATGCTTCGGTGACATCAATAACAATTGAACCACCAGAAGGTAAACGCACTTCACGTTGGAATGCGGATTCAATTTGAGATTCAATTTGATAGTGACTGAAAAGTGGCACTTCGCCTTGATAAAGTTTCACGCGATTGATGAAATCAGGACGCACAAGTTTGATATGTTCTTTCGCTTTCTCAAAAATTTTTGGGCTATCAATAAGGATCTCGCCAATATCACGACGTAAATAATCACGAATAGCACGTACAATCACATCGCTTTCTTGATGAATTAAGAATGGAGCTGGACGGCTTTGTGAAGCTTGTTTGATCGCTTCCCAATGATGTAATAATACTTTTAAATCCCATTGTAATTCTTCTGGCGATTTTCCCACACCAGCAGTACGGACGATTAAGCCTACACCGTCAGGCACATCTAATGAACTTAATGCTTCTTTTAGTTCAGTACGTTCATCGCCTTCAATACGGCGAGAAATTCCCCCTGCCCGTGGATTATTCGGCATAAGTACCAAATAACTGCCAGCAAGAGAAACAAAAGTAGTTAAGGCTGCACCTTTGTTTCCTCTTTCTTCTTTATTAACTTGAACGATAACTTCCTGTCCTTCAACCAAAATATCGCGTATATTCGGACGACCTTGGAAAACATAATCATCGGGAAAATATTCACGGGCAATTTCTTTTAAAGGTAAAAAACCGTGACGTTCTGCACCATAATCTACAAAAGCCGCTTCTAAGCTTGGCTCAACGCGAGTAATTTTTCCTTTGTAGATATTCGCTTTTTTTTGTTCGTGTCCCGGACTTTCAATGTCCAAGTCAAAAAGGCGTTGTCCATCGACAAGCGCAACACGCAACTCTTCTTTTTGAGTTGCATTGATTAACATTCTTTTCATTGTCAATTCTCTTATTAAATATTTAAAAAAACCTCAAAATAAACCGCACTTTGCTTCGTTATCGACCTCGTGTTTCTCGCGCCAGTCAATCTCACGACTGTATGTTGCTGGGTGCATTGATAACGTTATTAAGCATAAATATTTGCTTGATAAAACAACGCGATATTCCGCACGCGTTGCAAACGGCTGATTTATTTTAAGAAAAATGTTGATTATCAATGTCTTATGCCAATTGCTGCATTGAGTTTTCACCAACAAAACTTATCCTTTTTTACGCAAATTCTTAGGCACAAAAAGACGTTCTATTATCCATAGAAAACGATTAATTAGCAAGGCGAATTTGCGTTCATAGAGTGACGTTCATATTACGTTTATAGTGCCTTTATGATATGATTTGCAGCGATTTTCAAAAGGAAAAAAAATGACAAAACAAAATGAAAAAATCATTAATTCATCCGTAAAAATGCTGACAATTAGTGAAGATGAAAGTGGGCAACGAATTGATAATTATTTATTAGCAAAACTCAAAGGTGTACCCAAAAGTTTAATTTATCGCATTGTGCGTAAAGGCGAAGTGCGAGTAAACAAAGGCAGAATTAAACCAGAATATAAACTGCAAACAGGCGATGTTGTACGCATTCCACCTGTGCGTGTCGCAGAAAAAAATGATGCGCCGATTTCAAAAAATCTCAATAAAGTTGCCGCACTTGAAAACCAAATTTTGTTTGAAGATGATTGCTTGATTATTTTAAATAAACCCTCAGGAATCGCGGTGCACGGCGGAAGTGGTTTAAATTTTGGTGTGATTGAAGCCTTACGAGCATTACGCCCAGAAGCACGCTTTTTAGAACTGGTTCATCGTTTAGATCGCGATACATCAGGCATTTTATTAATTGCCAAAAAACGTTCAGCATTACGCAATTTGCACGAACAACTTCGCGTCAAAACCGTTCAAAAAGATTATTTAGCGTTAGTACGTGGGCAATGGCAATCCCATATAAAAGTTATTCAAGCCCCTCTTTTGAAAAATGAATTATCTAGCGGAGAGCGCATTGTGCGTGTCAGCGAGCAAGGAAAACCATCTGAAACCCGCTTCAGCATTGAAGAACGCTATATAAATGCTACGCTTGTGAAGGCTTCACCAGTCACAGGGCGAACCCATCAAATCCGTGTGCATACACAATATGCTGGGCATCCTATTGCATTAGATGATAAATACGGCGATAAAGATTTTGATAAACAAATGAATGAATTAGGATTAAATCGTTTGTTTTTGCACGCTTTTTCAATTCGGTTTGAACACCCTAAAAATGGCGAAACACTACGTTTCAATGCGTCACTAGATCATCAAATGAAAGCAATTTTGCAAAAGTTGCGGGAAAGCAAATAGACAATATTTCTGTTTATTGCTACACTTACACACGGAGACAACTCGTTTCTATCAACAAATTTCATAATAACGACAACAAAGGATAGCAAAATGGCAAAAGGACAATCTTTACAAGATCCTTATTTAAATGCGCTTCGTCGTGAACGCATTCCTGTATCAATCTACCTTGTAAACGGAATCAAACTTCAAGGTCAAATTGAATCATTCGATCAATTCGTGATTTTATTAAAAAACACAGTGAACCAAATGGTATATAAACACGCAATTTCAACGGTTGTGCCTGCTCGTTCAGTTTCCCATCACAATAACAATCATCATGCTGCTCCAACAGAAACAGTTGAAAACGTGGAAACTCAGGCAGAGTAATCACAACACCATTAATGGACAATCAATATTTATTAAGTGCGGTTGAAAATTCTCAGGAAATTTCAACCGCACTTTTTTTCATCTTAAATGTGAAAACTACTTTCCAATTCCATATTGTTTCAATTTATTCGCAATGGCAGTATGGGAAACGCCTAAACGTTGAGCCAATTTTCTCGTGCTTGGATATTCAGCATAAAATAATTTTAGGACTTGTGCTTCATAGAAACCAATAATTTCATCTAAGGTTTTATTTTCAAATTCATCCAAAGAAATCACCGCACTTTGTGGCAGAGCAAGATTTAAACTTTCGATAGTTAAATGATTATCTTGTACTAACGAACAAGCGCGATAAAGGGTGTTATAAAGCTCTCGAACATTCCCTTTCCAATCATATTTCTGCAAATAAAGAAGAAAATCTTTATCGAAAGTTGGTTTTGCAATTTTTAATTCTTCACTGATTTCCTGTAAAAAACCTTGTGCCAGTGGCTCAATATCAGCCATGCGATCTCGTAATGCAGGCACATTAATAGTGAGAACATTTAAGCGATGAAACAAATCAGCACGAACTTTACCTTGCTCAACAAGCAAATGAAGTGGAACCTGTGATGTGCAAATCACGCGCACATTTGCATAATGCTCTTTTTCTTCACCCACTCGACGGAAAGATCCATCCGTTAAAAAACGTAATAATTTAGCCTGTAAACTTAATGAAAGTTCGGCAATGCCATCGAGTAAAACCGTCCCTTTATTCGCGTATTCAAAAAAACCAGTGGTTTCACTGTCTCCAACTTTTCGACCAAACATTTCACTTTCCGCATCTTCATCAGGCAAACCTGCACAGTTTACTGCGATAAATTTTTTATCGCGACGCAAACTCTGATAATGGCAGGCTTTCGCTAACAAATCTTTTCCACTCCCCGTTTCGCCTTGAATTAACAAAGGCGCATCAAACATAGCAAAACGTTTCGCGTTTTCTACCGCACTTTTCATCGCTTCACTTTGTACAATAAAACAATCGAAAGGATTTTGTGGATCAAATTTAGAAATCGTCATATTCAGGGAATGGAGATAATTAAGATATGGCTATGATAATTTCTTTACAACAAAGTGTAAATATTATTTTACATAAGGTAAAAATGCGACCATTTTTGACCGCACTTTATATCGCTAAGGTTTTAACATTTTTTCAGCTTCACGAACACGAACAAGGAATTGTTTCCGTTCAGCTGAAGTCATACCACTGCTAGTACCGGGTAATTTAACAGTAAGAGGATTCACTGCTCGACCGTTAATATGAAATTCATAATGTAAATGCGGTCCCGTAGAAATCCCCGTGTTACCAGAAAGTGCAATACGTTCGCCTTTTTTAACTGTTTGCCCTGCTTTTACTAGGGATTTGCTCAAATGCATATAAACAGTTTGATATTCACGCCCGTGACGCAACATAACATAACGCCCTGCACCACCAGCCTGATAAGCGACTTTTTCAACTATGCCATCTGCTGGTGCAATAACTGGTGTGCCTTGAGAAACGGAGAAATCCACACCTTTATGCGGACGAACACGTCCTGTTACTGGGTGACGACGATTTGGATTAAAAGGGGAGGAAACCCGTGCTTGGCGTTGCAATGGATAACGAGCAAAACCTTTGCCTAAGGTTTCTCCTTGCTGATTATAATAACGACCATTTGCAGCTTGCACAGCATAATAATTTTTACCACCAGATGAAATACGTAATGCCTCAACATTACCTTGACCAGTGAGTTTATCGCCTAAATATTCACGAGAAACTAAAATGGCAAATTGAGTTCCTTTTTTTAGTTTTCTCAAACTCACTTGCCATTGTAAGGCGTTACTAAGTTGGCTAATTTGACGCGTATCAAGACCTTGTTCTCTTAAACTACTATTTAAAGAATTTTGAATCTCGCCTTTTAATACTTCTTTTCGCCAAATACTTTTCTTTTCAATAACTTGGCGTTTAAATTTCCCATCTTCGAGACGTTCATAAATACGTTCTTCTTTTTCAGAAACCAGCCAATTTAAATATTCCAAGTTATCATTTTTATCTAAAATCCAGTAAAATTGCTGACCTGCTTTTAAGTGGGCTAATTCGGGATCAAGCGTAATCAATGGTTGTACTGATGAATCATCTAAACCTGACAAAACTAAGACATCTTTTAACGTATCCCCTTCGGTTACTGTATAACTAAATTGATCAGTAATTCTTATGGCTTGATCGGCTGCGTCTAATAAACCATTGAGTGCGTCTTGTGCGTGTTGAGGTAAAGCATCGAGATCATCTGAAGATAGTTTTACTTCATCAACTTCGTCATCTTTTGCTTGTAGTTCATCATCATAAGAGGTGGCGTTTTCATCAGATTGAAGTGCGGTGGAATTTTTATTTGGCGATGTATTTAACTTGTGATATTCCACACTGTCAGAGGTGGAAAATATGGGATTTTCTTCAGATTTGTCTTTTATTGTAAGTAAAATGCCTGTCAAAATAAGCAAAATAGCAACAAAAAACACGCCTACTTTTATATATGCGCGTTTTTTTCGTCTATCTCGAGCTAATTTTACGTGTTGCACTGGCATCCCTAAAATAAAAAAGTTTTCAGCATTCAGACTACATATTATAAAGAAAATTCATTCCTATGGAAAAAGCATTATTCAAACGCTTAAATATTCGACACAAGAGAGAAAATCTTGAGAATTCTATAAAAATGCGTTATTTTCCCCAACCATTGTTGAAAACACGGCGATTTTATGAATATCACAGCCATTCGTAACGAGCAAAACCAACAACCGCTCATTCAATTAAAAAATATCAATGTGGTTTTCGCACAAAAAACCGCTCTGCAAGATATTAATTTAAATATCTATCCCAATTCTATTATCACTATTGTTGGGCCAAATGGTGGTGGTAAATCAACGTTATTAAAAACCTTATTAAAACTACAAACGCCCACTTCTGGCGAGGTCATTTACAGTAAAAATGTTCGCATTGGCTATGTTCCACAAAAAATCCATTTGGATCATAGTTTGCCTATTACGGTTGAGCGATTTCTTTCGCTAAAAAAAGGCATTAAAACACAAGAAATTTCCACCGCACTTGAGCAACTTTCGATTTCTCATTTACGCAAAAATAATATGCAAAAACTGTCTGGTGGCGAAATGCAACGGGTATTATTGGCGCGTGCAATTTTAAATAAACCAAATTTACTTGTGCTAGACGAACCCACTCAAGGCGTAGATATTACTGGGCAAGCAGAACTTTATCAGCTCATTCATCAAACCCAACAAAAATTAAATTGTGCCGTATTGATGGTATCACACGATTTACACATTGTGATGGCAGACAGTAAAGAAGTATTGTGTATTAACCAACATATTTGTTGCGCAGGTACGCCCGATGTTCTCTCAAATGATCCAACATTTATGCGTTTATGGGGAAATCAGATCGCACAAAATATCGGCTTTTATACCCATCATCACAATCATCATCACACCCTGCACGGCGATGTGTGCGGTTGTAATTCATCAGCAGTGCATTGTCAAAATAAGGATAAATAATGTTTGAAATTTTATTTCCTGCCCTTTTAACAGGCATTTTGCTTTCACTTATTACTGCGCCACTTGGCGTATTTGTAGTGTGGCGGAAAATGGCTTATTTTGGCGACACTCTTTCTCACTCTGCCTTGCTCGGCGTAGCGTTAGGGATTTTCTTACAAGTCAATCCTTACATTGCGATTGTGGTGCTGACCTCAATTCTTGCTATCGCAATGGTGTGGTTAGAAAGCAATACGCAATTTTCTATTGATACCTTGCTCGGCATTATCGCCCATAGCTGTTTATCTCTCGGCGTTGTGACAGTAGGATTATTACGGAATGTACGGGTAGATTTAATGAATTATTTATTTGGGGATTTGCTCGCAATTAATTATACCGATTTAATTTATATTGGCATTGGCGTGATAATTGTGCTTTCAACATTAATTTACTTTTGGCAATCCTTACTTTCCACCACCGTATCGCCAGAACTCGCGCAAGTTGAAGGCATTAATATCAAAAAAACGCGTTTTATTTTAATGATATTAACCGCATTGACTATTGCCTTGAGTATGAAATTTGTCGGTGCATTAATAATCACATCCTTATTAATCATCCCAGCAGCAACCGCTCGTCGCTTTGCGAGAACGCCTGAATCTATGGTGGGCTGGGCGATTGTAGTCAGTATGTTATCGATTATAGCTGGGCTAATCTTATCAGCCTTTTATGATACCGCTGCTGGGCCTTCCGTTGTCATTTGTTCTGCATTTTTATTTATCTTATCGCTCTTCAAAAAAGAGCGATTATGAGCTTGCCCAACCAGTGAAAACCATTTGCGCCACAGTTTAATTCTTGATAAAGTGCGGTCGATTTTTACGGTCTTTTTAGGATAACAAAATGAACCAAGAATATTTAGATTTTGAATTGCCGATTGCAGAATTAGAAGCAAAAATTGAAGCATTACATGCAGCATCGGATGATAAAGTTGATTTAACTGATGAAATCAAACGCTTACAAAAGAAAAGTAACGAACTCACTAAAAAAACCTTTGCTAACCTTGATGCTTGGCAAGTTTCACGTATGGCGCGTCATCCAAACCGCCCTTATACATTAGATTATATCGAACATATTTTTACGGAATTTGAAGAACTTGCTGGCGACCGCGCTTTTGCTGATGATAAAGCGATCGTGGGCGGTCTTGCACGTTTAGATGGTCGCCCAGTGATGGTTATCGGTCATCAAAAAGGCCGTACTGTAAAAGATAAAGTGAGTCGTAATTTTGGTATGCCTGCACCTGAAGGCTATCGTAAAGCGTTACGTTTAATGGAAATGGCTGAACGTTTTAAATTGCCAATTATTACATTTATTGATACCCCGGGAGCTTATCCAGGTATTGGCGCAGAAGAACGTGGTCAAGCAGAAGCTATTGCTCGCAACTTACGCGAAATGGCACAACTTACCGTCCCAGTTATTTGTACTGTTATCGGTGAAGGCGGTTCGGGCGGTGCATTAGCTATTGGCGTGGGCGATAAAGTGAATATGTTGCAGTATTCCACTTATTCTGTTATCTCGCCTGAAGGTTGCGCTTCTATTCTTTGGAAAAGTGCGGAAAAAGCATCGACTGCAGCGGAAGTAATGGGATTAACCGCAAGCCGTTTAAAAGAATTAAATCTTATCGATAGCATTGTGCAAGAACCTTTGGGTGGCGCGCATCGTAATTATCTAGAAATAGCTGAAAACTTAAAACTTCGTTTAAAAGAAGATTTAGCAGAGCTTGATGGACTAAGCAAAGAAGAATTATTAAATAGACGCTATGAACGTTTAATGTCTTACGGTTATTGCTAACTAACATTCTAAAAGAGCGGTGATTTTTGCCGCTCTTTTTTGATCTAAATATACAACAAAGGAGAAAACACAATGAAAAACGTACTTTCGATCCAATCCCACGTGGTCTATGGTTTTGCAGGTAACAAATCTGCGACTTTTCCAATGCAGTTGTTAGGCGTAGATGTATGGGCATTAAATACCGTGCAATTTTCTAATCACACGCAATACGGAAAATGGACAGGCATGGTCATTCCACAAGAACAAATCCGAGAAATTGTAACTGGGCTCAATAACATTGAAAAACTACAAGAATGTGATGCCTTGTTATCTGGTTACTTAGGTTCTGCGGAACAAGTCGATCAAATTCTTTTTGCTTTAGAGCAAATCAAACTGCGTAATCCAAATGCGCTTTATTTATGCGACCCTGTAATGCCACATCCGAAAAAAAGCTGCGTAGTTGCCAATGGTGTTTGCGAAGCACTTATTGAAAAAGCGATTCCAGTGGCAGACATTATGACGCCAAACCTGCACGAATTGCGTCAGCTCACAGAATTCCCAATTAATACCTTTGACGATGTATTAAAAGCAGTGAATGCGCTGATTGCAAAAGGCGTGAAGAAAGTCCTTGTTAAACATTTAGGCAGTGCAGGTAAAATTAACGATCCTGATACATTTGAAATTATTATGGCAACCCCAGAGGGGGTTTGGCATTTAAGCCGTCCACTTTATCAATTCAACTTTGAACCAGTGGGCGTGGGCGATTTAATCGCGGGGACATTCTTAGCAAATTTACTCAATGGAAAATCTGATGTAGAAGCCTTTGAAGCCATGAATAACGAAGTAGCAGGCGTAATGAAAACCACCTTTGAACTAGGTTCTTACGAATTACAAACCATTGCCGCACGTTTTGAAATTCTCAATCCAAGCAGCAATTATAAAGCTGAAAAAGTTGCCTAATGGATTTACTTTCAGACATTGAAAAACAACTCAAAAAAGCCACCACTCAAGCATTTCTTATTGCCTTGAGTGGTGGTTTGGATTCCACTGTACTTCTTTCTTTATTTGCAAAACTTCGTCAAAAACGACCGCACTTACCGCCTTTATCAGTACGAGCAATCCACATTCATCACGGATTAAGCCCCAATGCAGACAGTTGGGCTAAACATTGCCAAGACTTGTGCGATCAATTGCAAATTCCATTGATTATCGAGCGAGTACAAGTAGATAAAACCAATGGCATTGAGGCTGGCGCACGGGAAGCACGCTATCAAGCCATAAAAAAACATCTTCAAACACAAGAAATGCTGGTCACGGCACATCATCTAAACGATCAAACAGAAACCTTTTTCTTAGCCCTAAAACGTGGCAGTGGGCTACAAGGCTTGGGCGCAATGCAACAACGAAGTGTATTGTTCGGCATGCCAATTTTACGCCCTTTGTTAGGCTTTACTCGCACCCAGTTAGAAAATTACGCACAAAAAGAAAAACTCAACTGGATTACAGATGAAAGTAATGAGGATAATCGATACGATCGTAATTTCTTACGCAATGAAATTTTGCCAAAATTACGTGAACGCTGGGCTTATTTTGATTTAGCCGTGCAACGTTCAGCACAACATTGTTTTGAGCAACAACAGCTAATTAATGATTTATTGAGCGAAATTTTTACAGAACATTGTCAAATTAAAAGCCAATTTAAACTGTGCCAGTTCCGCAAATATTCTCTCGCAAAACAAACCGCACTTTTGCGTATGTGGCTTGCCGAAAACCAACTTGAAATGCCAAGTAAACGCCAGCTTACACAGCTTATTAATGATGTCATTTTTGCAAAAGAAGAGGCAAATCCTCAATTTCAACTTGTAAATAAAGTCATTCGACGTTATCAAGATAGTTTATATTTAACTAAACGGTTTTCTGATCTAACCAAATACTGCCTAAAATTAGAACAAAATATGCTAAGTTTACCTGATGATTTAGGCAATCTCACTGTTCAAGAAAATGAACATAATCTGATTTTCTACTGGCAGGATTACTCTGTTACGCTGGAAAAAACGAACTTGCCTATTTCTATTCGTTTTGGCTATTCGGGCAAAGTGAAACATCATCCGAAACGCCCAAGAGAAGATATAAAAAAAATCTGGCAAGAATTAAGCGTACCACCTTGGGAACGAAATCGGATTCCTTTAATTTTTTATGGCAACGAGCTAAAAAGTGCGGTCGGTTTTTTCCGTGTTTTTGACGTGTTTTAAAATCAAGTTAAAGCGACTTTGTTTCTAAAAATGCGTTCAGAATTTGAGCGGTGAATTCTTTTCTTAGATAAAAACCTAAAGGTAAGGTATCTATAATTTCGCCATTTTTTCCTATGCCTTTTGTCACAGCGCGACTATTTGCACCCTTCGGGCGAAGTTGCATCACTTCCCCGATTAGAGCGGTAATTTGATCTAATTTGCCAAGTACAATTAAATCCATCAATTCTTCCCAATCTTGTTTTAATTGACGTTCTTGCTCAGCGGTTGGCTTCCAGAAAATTGGCGCGCCGATATGGCGTTCACGTAATGGAATATGGCGGCTGCCTTCAATCGGCATCCAAAGGACACAAGAAAGTTTATGACGAACGTGAGAATTTTCCCATTTAACTCCTGAATTTTGTACCAACGGGGCAAGGCTCACAAAGGTGGTTTCAAGAGGATAACCCTCAGCATTAATCGGCAATGTTTTAAGTTCAACGCCTAAATGAGAAAAATCCTGTTCAGCTTTACTCCCTGCCGTTGCGCCTAAAGCACGCTCTAATAACATCCCCACCCAGCCTTTATCACGTTTTAAATCAATCGGGACAGGAATATGCAGTTCATCAGCTAACTCCCCAAAAGTTAAGCCTGCAATTGATTGCGCTTGGGAAAGTAATTGTTCAAGAGTTTGTGGAATCATTCGTGATATTTCTTAAAAAAGCGAGGCTTAGTATTTTCAGTGCCTTTATCAATATAGGGAATTTTCTCTAACTGCAATAAAAAACGTTTTGCCTCTAAGCCACCACCAAAACCAGTTAAAGTCCGATCTTTGCCTAAAATACGATGGCAAGGAATAATAATACTAATGGGATTACTGCCTACCGCGCCACCCACGGCACGAACAGCTTTAGGATTATTAATCCGTAACGCCAGCTCGCCATAACTTGAAAGCTCGCCATAATCAATTTCGCGCAAGGCTTGCCAAATGGCTTGTTGAAACGCGGTGCCCTCTGGTTTTAAGGGAATGTCTGAAAAACACTCAACTTCGCCATTAAAATATCGTTCAAAAGCTAACCGCACTTTTTGAAAAACAGGCAATTCATCTTGCTTGTGCCATTTTGGATTAGGCGCATATTGCTCTTTTTCAAAATCAATATGTGTAATGCTTTCGCCGTCAGATAAAATCAAAAGCCGTCCCACTGGCGAGGGGTAATAAGTGTAATAAAGTGCGGTCATTTTTTGCCTTGTTTTATAAAAAGAAAAGCACACTTGGTGTGGAAGTGTGCTTTATTATGCTAAATTTTTTAACGGATTAGAAACTATAATTTAAATTCAAACCGTAAAGATTTGCATGTGCTTGAGAAGTGTAATTTGCAGTTGTATTGACTGTCAATGTACGTTCGTCACCTATTGCGTTTACTTCTTTAAAGTGAACTTTTTTGCCTTTTAAGTAAGCATAGCCAAGATCAACAGATAAATTAGGGGTGAATTTATAGGTTGCCCCTAAACTATACCAAGTGCGATCGGTATCTGGAATTGCAGCACTACGGTGATGACGAGATGCCGCTTGATCGTAAGCAATACCTGCACGCAAGGTTAATTTTTCATAAAGATTATAACTTGCCCCTAATGCAACACGAGAGTTATTACTGTATTGTAATTCTTTATCAAACGCTTTTTTACCATTTTCAGAGCTAGCGTATAATCTTGTTAAACGACTCCAATGGGTATATTTATAACTATAATGCACTGCAAGTTTGTCAGTTAATTGATGGAATCCAGAAAGTTCTAAGTAATCTGGCAATGTAAGGGTTAAATCACCTTTTTTCCCCACCCCTAAACTAGTGGCAGTGCGGTCAGTAAAATCAATGTCCACTTTAGAATGATAGGCTAAACCAATTCTGTTAGCTTCATTAAATTGATACATTACACCTGCATTCCAGCCAAAGCCCCAAGCTGCTCTATCTTGTAATGACACAACAGATTTGTCTTTAGAGGACAAATACTGAGGAAGATGTTTTAATTCTTCTGACAGTACTGAGAATGCGTTTTTTACTGTTTGATCCTGAATACTATCCGCAATAGTACCAGCATTCCGTTCAACTTGGGCTTTAGCATAAACCGCATTTACCCCTAAACCTAGGCTCAAGCCTTCTGTTACTCGATAAGCACCACTTAAATTTAAGTTGATAGCAGTCAAGTCAGTTTTTCCACCAAATATACCAGCATCATAACTATCGTCATATTCACTTTTTAGACCGAAATTGACATTCATTCCTGCACCCAGTGCGAATTTATCATTTACTGGCGCAACGAAATAAAGATTTGGCACAAAAGCACCGGGAACAACATTACGCGCTGAAGCTGAACCGTTGTGTGTTGCTTTCATTTGATTACTTACTATAGCAGAAGAAGCTACATCACCATTCATATTAATTCTAGAATCAATATAAACGCCACCTGTGGAAAACTGTGCCGTTTTAAATAAACTCATCAAAGCTGGGTTAGTTGCCACCACTGAAGCATTATCTGCAATCGCCGCTTCACCTGCATAGGCACGACCTAAACCTGAAGTAGAAACTTCCGCCAATTGAAACGCTGCCGCATTTGCACCACCTGCAGCCAACAACATTGCAGTTGCTAATAGAGATTGATTAAATTTTTTCATTTGGAACCCTTTGTTATAAATAAAAATTTGGGCGATTATAAAGCCAGAATCTATTGAGTGCAACTCTATTTCCTTATTTTTATCAGAGCTACGATCAGTTAGCAGCAGTTTTTTGCATTTAATGGATTGTTTTGTTTAATTTTTGTGATTTATGGGGAACAAGAAAAATGATAAAATGCACCAAAATGTTCATATAAGGAAAAGAAAATGACCGTAAAATGCAAAGCAGAAGAATCCTTAACTTGTAGCTGTGTTGATGTAGGCACGATTATTGATGGCTCTGACTGTAGCGTAGAAGTACATCAATTTTATAGCACTGAAGCTGATGCCAATGCTGCGCTTGAACGATTAATGAAGAAAGCACGCAATACAGAAAGCGATCCTTGCGAAATTAAAAGCGAAATCGTGGCAGTTGAAAACGGCGTTCAATTAAATGCTTCTTTCACTTTTAGTTGCCAAGCAGAAGCGATGATTTTTGAACTGGCGAATCGTTAAAAACAATTAAAAATTTGACCGCACTTTTATTGGGTTAGAATAGTGGACGTTTTAAAAATACGCACTATAAAAACGATTTTTAAAACGTCCACAAAATTTAATACCCTTCTTCTTGCATATTCGGCAAAAATTCCGCTTGCTGAATACGCTTTACTTCCGTACGAATTGAACCATCTGAATGTAGCTCAATTTCACGCCAACCAGGCTGTAAGGTATCAAGAGAAAAATACTGGCAATCAGGTTTAAATTGAATACAAGTCGCTGGCGTTGCCATCACTTGATAACCATTCCATTCACTGTTTACTTCTTGATGAATATGCCCATACAAAATAGCTTTCACATTAGTAAAAGGCGAAAGCACTTCTGCCAATTCGTGAGAATTACGAAGATTATGTTGATCAAGCCATGCGGAATTAGTTGGTAATAAATGATGGTGTAATACAACCAACGTATAGCGTTCAGGATTTTTTTCTAAGGTTTCTTTTAATAAATCGAGTTGATGTTGGCTTAGTTGTCCGTGTGGTACACCATAAACTTGGCTATCTAACAATACAGCTTGCCAATGTTCGCCCAATAGAAGATGTTTTGCCGCGTTCATTGGTGGTTGATTTAAAAATTCTGCCATTTTAGGCTGAAAATCGTGATTTCCTGGAATCCAAAATACAGGTTTATTAAAAGGCTTCATCATTTCTACAAAACGAGTGTAACCTTCATCACTACTATCCTGCACCAGATCGCCTGTAGCAAGAATCACATCAAATTGGTTATTTTCTTGCTGAATTTCCTTTAATACTTGAGCAAAACTTGCTTGTGTATTTACCCCCAATAATTCCGCGCTTTCATCTTTAAATAAATGGGGATCCGTAATTTGTAATAACTTAATAACAGGCTTTTCCGCCTGATAAACAAACGTATTTTTCATTAATGCCCCCTAACTACATTTCCAACTTTGTTGTAACTGAGCATAATTTAATTGAAGCCACTGCAATCCAATCACTGCAATGCCATTATCAATTTTCCCCTCGCACATCCATTGATACGCCTGTTCACGTTTTACTACCTGTACTCGAATATCTTCATTTTCTTCAGCCAAACCGTGAATACCTTTTGCTTGTGAGCTATCCACTTCGCCTGCAAATAAATGAATTCGCTCCACTACGCCACCTGGGCTATCCCACACACTTAAACAATGCGTTAAATTTTTGACTTGAATTCCCGCTTCTTCTTCACTCTCACGCAAAGCAACTTCTTCTGGCTTTTCGCCTTTTTCCACCATACCCGCAATTAGTTCGAGTAACCAAGGCGAACGATGAGATTCAGGATGATAAGCCGCGCCAATACGAACTTGTTCGACTAAAATCACAGAATCTTCTTTTGGATCATAAGCGATAACCGCTGAGGCGGCACCTTTAATCAGTAATTCTCGGGTTACGACACCACTTTGTCCCCCAGCAAAAAGTTTATGTTTAAATTGAATTCGTTTGAGTGTGAAAAAACCCTCATACAAAGTTTGTTCGCCCAATATTTCTATATCTTGTTGGCTAAAATGTTGAATTTCTGACATCTGTTTTCTCCAAAACTGCACGCAAAATCATACGCTTAAAAGACTACAAAAAAAATAGAAGGTTTCCACTTTTTGTTGAAAGTTTGAAGTGAGTCACAAAATAAAATACCGTGATAATTTATTCAATAATCACGGCATTCTTTTTTCGTAAGATAATGTTTTACTCCATTTTTACAAAACAGACATTCTACAAAACCTTACTCACAATTTTTCCATCAGCCACTTGAGTTGTAATGAAATCCCCTTGATTGACATCTTTCACGCTAACAATGGCTTTACCTTGTGGGTTTTCCGCAATGGAATAACCTCTTGCCAATACTTTCAACGGGCTTAAACCATCTAATTTTCCGCATAATGTTGCCAGTTTATTTTGACGCTCCGTCACTTGCCGATTTACGCAAAAATTTAACCGCACTTTTAACTGCTCTAAGCCTTGTTGATAACGTTGTATGCGATATGGCAATGGATTTTGTTTTAAACGAACAGAAAGTGCGGTGAATTTTTGTTGTGTATTTTCAAACTGACGCAATATTGCAAGTTGCAAGCGATGTGTAAGCTGTTCATTTTTCGCTTGTTGAGCGCGTAGCTGATTCTGCGGATGTTGATTGTGCAATCGTAAGGTTAGCTGTTTCAAACGCTGGCTTTTTCGCGTAAATAAACGATCAAATGCCATATCTAAACGTTGCTGTTGATGGCGAAGTTGTTGCAATAATTCATCTTGATTACGACTAACTAATTCAGCCGCAGCAGAAGGGGTCGGCGCACGAAGATCTGCAACAAAATCGGCAATCGTCACATCTGTTTCGTGACCTACCGCACTGATAATGGGTAAGGTTGAACGAAAAATCGCTCGCGCCACGTTTTCTTCATTAAAACACCAAAGATCTTCTAATGAACCACCACCACGCCCAACAATTAATACATCCACTTCTTGTCGCACATTAGCAAGTTCAATCATTTGCACAATTTCTGCGGTCGCCTCTTTGCCTTGAACTGCAGTGGGATAAATAACAACTTTTAAACTTGGATCACGGCGTGCCAAGATATGCAAAATATCTTGCAATGCCGCACCTGTAGAAGAAGTAATAATCCCCACCGCTTTACTAAAGTGCGGTAGATTTTTCTTAAGATTTTGAGCAAACAATCCCTCCGCAGCCAGCTTCATTTTTAATGCTTCAAATTGCTGTTGCAATAATCCCTCGCCAGCTGGGTGCATCGAATCAATAATAAGCTGATAATCGCCGCGAGGCTCATATAAACTCACATTGGCACGCACAAGCACTTGCATTCCATTTTGTGGACGAAAAGCTACACGCAAATTTTTCATACGAAACATTACACAACGCACCTGTGCATTTTCATCTTTCAGCGTTAAATACCAATGCCCAGACACGGGTTGGGTAAAATTGGAAATTTCCCCCGTTAGCCAAATTTGGGAAAAATGCCCCTCCAACATCTGACGCGCAGCAGAGTTGAGTTGAGAGACGGAATAAATATTGTCTGACATATTATTCAATTAACACCCAACCATCATCAACCCAGTTACAAATTGAATCTAACAGCAAATCCATTGAGGTTTCGGGATCTTCGGTTTTATTCACTAAACTTGATAAATATGCCCAATCCAAACTTTCGCCGTCAGATAAGCGTTTTAATACTTCGCTCTCAATCACATTAAGTTCATCTAACCACTCGCCATTCGCATAAATTCGCAACGGATTTTCGGTGTAAAGCAATTTACAATTGTTGTCTTGAGAAAGGAATGCGTCATCTTCTTCTAAAATTGACCGCACTTCATCTGGATCGCACATTTCATCCGAAACTAATAACTCATAACGACGAGAACTCACCGCACTTGCCACAGCTTGTTTAAACAACGTATCAAAAGCTTTTGAATTAGCCAATTTATCTAATAAAAGCTGTTTCATTGCTTGAATATTTTCATCTGCCAGTTTACCTGTACGTTGTTCAGACTGGCTTAAACGTAGCGGCAAATCAAATTCACTTAAATTCAAATCAGGATCTTGATGACAGAAACCTTTGCTTACGCTATCAATCAAATTGCTTAAATTTGGATAACGCAAGCCAAAAGAAAAGGTTAAACAATCATCTTCAGCCACACCATAATGTGCCATACGGGCTGGAATATACAAAATATCCCCTGGGTTCATTACTTCATCAATGACTAATTCGCCCATATCATCAAAAATTCGGATCGATTGATTGGGTTTAAATTCAGTGCTTGCATCACACCATTTACCCACTTGCCAACGACGATGACCATAGCCTTGCACTAAAAATACATCATATTCATCATAATGCTTACCAACAGAGCCACCTTTCGGCGCGTAAGACACCATAATGTCGTCACGTTGCCATTGAGGAATAAAGCCAAATTTGTTCCAAAGTTGCCCTAATTCAGGCGACCATTGCTCCAAATTTTGAACTAACACTGACCATTTTTCTGGCAATTTTTGGAAATCCTTTTCGCTTAAAGGGCTAAAAAAAACTTTCCAATTATCATCAGAAAATGTCTTTACTAAACGAGCAGTAACATCTTCATTTTGTGCAAGTTCAATAATATCTTGTGGCTCAAACTGCCCAACAATTTCAGGTAAACCGTTACGAATTACAAGTGGCTTTTTCTGCCAATAATCCCGTAGAAAAATTTCTGGCGTGATATGTTCAGGTAAACAAAAATCAACAGATGAAAGTGCGGTCATTTTTAAGCTCCTTTTTCTTTGTCTTTGGCTGCAGCTTGCTCTGCTGCACGCTTACGGCGAATTTCTTTCGGATCAGCAAGTAATGGACGATAAATTTCAATACGATCGCCCTCTTTTAATACATCAGTCAATTTTATTGGACGACTGAAAATCCCAATTTTATTTGTACTCAAATCAATCTCTGGAAATTGGCTTAAAATCCCTGATTGCGTAATCGCCGTTTGCACGGTGATTCCTTCATCAACTTGAAAAGATTTCAAATAATAACGTTCGGGAAAAGCATAAGCGATTTCAATGTTAATCTGATTCATTTTTATTTCTTTGTTAAAAAATTTTAGCCATTATAACGGAAAAGTGCGGTGACTTTTAATGATAAATCACGAGCAATAAATTACCTCTTTGTTTCCGCCTTATAGATTGAGAATTTAAGGCTTTTTCGCTACAATACGCCACTATTTTTTACATCATCAAATTTTTACATCATCAAATAAAAATGTCAGAAATAAAACTCATTGTTGGTTTAGGCAATCCTGGCGATAAATATACCGATACACGCCACAATGCAGGCGAATGGCTTATTGAACGCTTGGCACGTCGTTTTAACGTTTCGCTAAATCCAGAAAGTAAATTCTTCGGAAAAACTGCCCGCACTTTAGTGAATGGAAAAGAAGTACGCCTTTTAGTGCCAACAACTTTTATGAATTTAAGCGGTAAAGCGGTTGGGGCATTGGCAAGTTTTTACCGTATTAAACCTGAAGAAATTTTGGTTATTCACGATGAACTAGATTTGCCTGCTGGCACAGCGAAACTCAAACAAGGCGGTGGGCACGGCGGACATAACGGCTTAAAAGATATTGTGGCTCAACTAGGCAATAACAATAATTTCTACCGTTTACGCATTGGCATTGGGCATCCAGGCCATCGTGATTTAGTGGCAGGTTACGTCTTAAATAAACCATCTCCAGCAGATCGCGATGCACTTGAAAAAGTACTAGATGAGGCAACTGATTGTGTAGAAATGATTTTCAGAGATGGAATGGTCAAAGCGACCAACCGTTTAAACAGTTTTAAAATTTAAAAGTGCGGTTAGTTTTACAACCGTTTTACTCAAAATAAGGGAAAAATTATGGGATTCAAATGTGGTATTGTGGGATTGCCAAATGTCGGCAAATCTACTCTTTTTAACGCGCTCACTAAAGCTGGCATTGAAGCCGCAAACTATCCATTCTGTACTATCGAACCAAATACCGGTGTCGTGCCAATGCCAGATCCGCGTTTAGATGCATTGGCAGAAATCGTTAAACCTGAACGCGTATTACCAACCACGATGGAATTTGTGGACATTGCAGGCTTAGTTGCAGGTGCTAGCAAAGGCGAGGGCTTGGGTAATAAATTCTTAGCAAACATCCGCGAAACAGACGCAATTGGTCACGTAGTGCGTTGCTTTGAAAACGACGATATTGTACACGTTGCAGGCAAAATTGACCCACTTGATGATATTGATACCATCAATACCGAATTAGCCTTAGCAGACTTAGACAGCTGTGAACGAGCGATCCAACGTTTACAAAAACGTGCTAAAGGTGGCGACAAAGAGGCTAAATTTGAGCTTTCAGTTATGGAAAAAATCCTCCCTGTGCTTGAAAATGCAGGAATGATTCGCTCAGTTGGATTAGACAAAGAAGAATTGCAAGCAATCAAGAGTTACAACTTCTTAACGTTAAAACCAACAATGTATATCGCAAACGTAAATGAAGATGGTTTTGAAAATAATCCATACTTAGATTGCGTTCGTGAAATTGCTGCAAAAGAAGGGGCGGTTGTTGTTCCAGTATGTGCGGCGATTGAATCTGAAATTGCGGAACTTGATGATGAAGAAAAAGTCGAGTTTTTACAAGATTTAGGCATTGAAGAACCGGGATTGAACCGTGTAATTCGTGCAGGATATGCGCTTTTAAATCTTCAAACTTATTTCACTGCTGGCGTAAAAGAAGTACGAGCTTGGACAGTTTCAGTTGGTGCTACCGCACCAAAAGCAGCAGCAGTAATCCACACCGACTTTGAAAAAGGCTTTATCCGAGCAGAAGTTATCGCTTATGAAGACTTTATCCAATTCAACGGTGAAAACGGTGCAAAAGAAGCAGGTAAATGGCGTTTAGAAGGTAAAGATTACATCGTACAAGATGGCGATGTAATGCACTTCCGATTCAACGTGTAAAAACACATAAAAAATCACCGCACTTTTGACGCAGAAATAAAGGTGCGGTTTATATTTTATAAAAGGAATATTATGTCATCTATTAAATATCGTCCAGAAATTGATGGACTACGCGCAATTGCTGTTATTTCAGTCATTATTTATCATCTTAATGAAAACTGGTTATCTGGTGGTTTTCTTGGGGTGGATATTTTCTTTGTTATTTCTGGTTTTCTGATTACGGGTATTATTATCACAGAAATTCAACAGAATTCTTTTTCGTTTAAACAATTTTATACTCGACGTATTAAACGAATTTATCCTGCTTTTATTACAGTGATGGCATTAGTGTCTCTCATTGCGTCTGCTATTTTCATTTATAAGGATTTTGATCAATTAAGAAAAACCATTGAATTAGCTACAGCTTTCTTATCTAATTTCTATTTAGGTTTAACACAAGGTTATTTTGATTTAAGCGCAAATGAAAATCCTGTGTTACATATTTGGTCATTAGCCGTAGAAGAACAATACTATCTTATTTTTCCACTTATCCTAATTTTAGCTTATAAAAAATTTAGAGAAATTAAAGCATTATTTATTATAACGCTAATCTTGTTTTTTATTTTACTTGCCACCTCTTTTATTCCAGCTAATTTTTACAAAGAAGTATTGCATCAGCCTAATATTTATTATCTCTCTAACCTAAGATTTCCAGAATTACTTGTAGGATCTTTGTTAGCAATTTATCATAATCTTTCAGCAAGCAAGCAAGCAAGCAAGCAAGCAAGCA
>ENA-OWND01000644-OWND01000644.1-metagenome-genome-assembly--contig:-NODE-644-length-23703-cov-8.595145_pt1 | contig 23703 bp, 16 predicted proteins | sample MGYA00245342_ERZ651119 | MGnify/ENA primary metagenome ERZ651119 (study PRJEB26857, sample SAMEA4031756) | metagenome | biome: human; feature: oral; material: saliva | place: Philippines | collected 2014... | reverse complement strand
GTCGTGATTTTCTTCTCATAGAGGCTCTGCGCTATTGAGAGGGTCTTATCTGCTGGAAAGCCGTGCTTTTTGTTGGCTTCTTTTTGTAAGGTGGTAAGGTCGAACAAGAGAGGTGGCGACGTATGCGTTACCTTTCTTGCGACCGATGTTACCTGAAGCCTGCTCTGTTCGCGAAGCATGGCGAGAGCGGACTGTGCATTGGCTTCATTGTCAAATGCACTACCACTCACGGCTTTCAGCGATATGCCCTCTTTCTCTGCTGCTACAGAAAGTTTCCAATAAGGAACGGAAGAAAAATCACGATTTTCTATATACCGACGGCAGACCATAGCGAGTGTCGGAGTTTGTACCCGTCCCAATGAATAGCCTCCCTTGCGGGCGATGGAAAGGGCACGGCTGGCATTGATGCCCACAAGCCAGTCAGCTTCGCTTCTTGCCTTGGCGGAGTGATAGAGATTGTCATATGCACTTCCCGCTTTGAGATGGGCAAGTCCTTCACGGACGGCTTTGTCCGTAAGTGAGGAAATCCAAAGTCTGTCAAAAGGCTTGTGGCAGTTCAAGTGGTGGTAGATATAGCGGAAAATAAGTTCACCTTCTCGCCCTGCATCGGTGGCTACAATGATGCGGTCGGCTCTGTCGAAACAACCTCGAATAGCTTTGAGCTGTTTGAGTGCTGCGGGGTCTGATGTGTACTCCTTATCCTTGCGTACTTGACGAACGATAAGTTGGAAGGGATTGGGACGGATAGGCAGGTCTTCGGCTTTATAAGCAGCAAAACCGTAGGCTTCGGGCATGGCAAGGGTGATGAGGTGTCCCATCGCCCATGTTACCACATAACCGTTACCTTCTAAATATCCGTCTTGTCTGGTATTAGCTCCTACAATACGGGCTATATCTCTGGCTACCGAGGGTTTCTCGGCAATAATACAAGTAATCATAGTCGGGTTTGGTTTTAAGGGTTACATCTTACGTCCACGGCGTTGCTGTTTCTTTTCGTCCTGCTTCTGCTTTTGGGCAGCAGTGGGCTGTGTCTGCCCGGACTTTAACGGCTCATTCACGTTCTTGGTAGCTTCGTTGGTCTTGCCTTGGTTGTTCACGGCAACCTGTGTCTTGTGTTCTTCGGCTACGGCTACCACCTTTTCCTTGCCGGTCTCCTGCTTCTTGTCAGGATTCCACTTGTAGAAACGCGGGCGGTTCTGTTCCTTGTCCATCTTGACGTAGGCATTGAAGGGTTGCCCTTCCTTGTCCACCATGTTTTTCAGATAAAGTGTTCGTCCGCTGTCCAAGGCTTCACGCTGTTTTTCGCTCAGTTCCAAACCGCAGAGTTTATGTGGTGCGCCTTGTTGTCGGGTGTGCTGCTGTCGTTCTTTCAAGCCTTGCTTGTTATCGAAGATAAACTCGATGCCTTTCTTCTCGGCATTGACCTGCAAAGTAGCATTGAAGGACTTACCACTCTTGGCGGTCATTCCTTCCACTTGCACGGCTTTGCCCTCTACAAGGTCTTTATACTGCGCATCGGAAAGCGTAACGCCTTTGATTTCCTTGGGGATGTTCACGCGGTCGGCACGCAGGGCAATAATCTCATTGGTCTGTGGGTCGATGGAGACGTATGCGGCAAAAGGTTCGCCCTTTTTGGGTGTTATCTCGATGGTCTTGCCAAGATTGCCAATTGCAAGGAGTTGCTCTTTCTCTTCTGGAGAGAACTTGTGTCCCATATAGGGGAAATCGAGCTGTGGCTCTTTGCGAAGCGGGTGAACTGCCAAACCAATATTACCCTCGCCATCGGTACGGAATGCCAGACGCGCATCAGTATAGATGGTAGTATCACCGATAGGCACGGCTATCGTGATAAGATTGCTCTTTTGCCACCCAAGCATCTTTGCTAACTCTCCGCTCTGTTCCAATCGCTCACGGGTAAGACCGAGGTTGTCAAGCTGCTTCCAGTCAATTTTCGATTCATCGATGGCGGTGGCATTCTTCTGTTTGGGTAGGAAGTCGTCAAAGCGCACCTGACTATCTGCCAACTGCTGCTTGTTCTCAGGCTTCTCACGGTTCTGCAGCATAGTGTGGAGCGATGCCACACCTTGCTCCACGTTATTAGCCACTACCTTGTAGAGTCCGAAACGAGACGGCTCGTTGAACTGTTTGAGGAAATTGGTCATGAAGTTCTTCAGCAAGCCGTCCTTGTTGTTGAACTTCAAAAAGGCAGCCTGATGCACATCTTTAGCTTCCGTGGTTTGGAGCTTGCCTTTGTCGTCAATAGCAGAGACCACAGAGAGTTTTCCTGTTTCATTCTCGTTCTTCACTTCCGTGCGATCTTCCAATACCAGCACATAGTTGTCATTGTTGTTCGATTCCATAAATCATTGTTTTAAGGATGAATAAATCATTGTCGAACAGCAAAATTATAGCAATAATATTGTCGATTTGGAAATGAGGTAAACATGGGAAAATGCGGGAATAATAAAGAAAATGAATAATTTGTATTTCAAAACATCATTATTCTTGAAAATTCTTTGGAATGTTTATTATAAAATCGTATTTTTGTGGAGTATATATTCCATAAGTATGATGTAAATCACCAGCAAATGGCAATAAACAGAATCAAATCAGTACTGGCTGAGAAACAAATGACCAGCAAAAGCCTTGCAGAGCAGCTTGGGAAGGGTGAGAACACCGTGTCAAGATGGTGTGCCAATAGAATACAACCATCTTTGGAAACCCTTATAGAGATAGCAAACATTTTAGATGTAGATGTCAGAGAACTCATTACTCCGACAAAAGAATCTGCTTGGAGATAAATTTTATAAGAAACAATAATGGCACGCATATACGACAATATAGATGTAAAATTTGAGCAAGGGCTTAAAAATATTATTGACTCGCCCAACGTGAAGCGAGTTGATTTCTGTGTGGGCTACTTTAACCTACGTGGTTGGAAGCTTATCGTAGATCAGGTAAACAACCTGCCCGGTGATTATGTTGATGAAAACGGCGACAATGTGTTCCGTATTTGCCGACTGTTAATCGGCATGCACCGACCCAATGAAGAATACATCCGTATGCTTTACGGCAAAGGGGATGTTCTACCTGATGCCAATATGGTGCAACGGTGCAAACTGCAGATTGCTATTGACTTCCGCCGCCAATTACTCCTCGGTTTACCCACCAAGCAAGACGAGTGGACGCTGCGCCGTCTCTCCGCTCAACTCAAAGAGGGTAAGGTGGTGGTGAAGCTCTATCTGCGTGAACCACTCCATGCCAAGCTCTACATCGCCCACAAGGACGATTATTCCTGCCCTCGCGTATGCGTGATGGGTAGTAGCAATCTAACCTATTCTGGACTTACCCGGCAGGGTGAGCTCAATGCCGAGTTTGCCAACGAAGACGAAACCAATAAGTTCTACAACTGGTTTGAAGACCGATGGGAGGAAAAGTTTTGCATAGACATCACCAAAGAATTGATAGAGGTGATAGACAACAGTTGGGCATCGGAAAAATATATTCCTCCTTACTATATATATCTTAAAATAGCCTACCATCTGAGCGAAGAAGCACGCAACGGAATTAAGGAGTTTGTGCTTACGCCAGAATTTCGTCACGAGCTTTTCGATTTCCAGCAGAACGCCGTGAAAATTGCAGCTCGACACTTGAACAACGAGAAACGAGGCGGTGCCATGATAGGCGATGTAGTGGGATTAGGAAAAACCATTACGGCTTGTGCCATTGCCAAGATTTACGAGATGACCTTTGCCAGCAGCACCCTCATCATCTGTCCTGCTAATCTGCAGGATATGTGGCGTAAGTATGTGCGCAAATACGACCTGAAAGCCGACATCATGTCTATGTCAAAACCGATAGATGTGGATTCGGCACGTTACTACAGGCTTATCATCGTGGACGAAAGCCACAACCTGCGCAATGGTGGTAAGCGTTATCAGAATATCAAAGCACTCATCGAGCATCAAGATAGCAAGGTACTGTTGCTCACCGCCACACCTTACAATAAGGATTTCAGCGATTTGAGCAATCAGTTGCGTCTGTTCCTCTCAGACGACCAAGACCTCGGTATTCGCCCCGAAGCCTACATTCGATCGCTAGGTGGTGAACGTGCCTTTCTGCAACAGCATAGCGACATCTTCATCCGCAGCATCAAGGCTTTCGAGAAAAGTCCGTTTACAGAAGACTGGAATGAACTGATGAAGCTCTTCCTTGTGCGTCGCACCCGCTCATTCATCAAGCAGTATTTTGCCAAAGAGGATCCCGCCAACCACCGCCGCTATCTGGAGTTTCCAGATAAGACACGTTCTTACTTCCCCGAGCGCTTACCCCAAGCCATCAAGTTTAAGACTACACCCGGCGACCAGTACAGTCGGCTTTATTCTGAGGAGATGATTACGCTAATGCGTTCACTGCAACTGCCTCGATATGGATTGAGCAAATACATCAACGAGGGAAAAATTGCCGAGACTTCACGCCATGAACAGCAACTCATTGAGAATCTTTCGCGTGCAGGTCAGCGCATGATGGGATTCTGTATGAGTACCTTCTTCAAGCGCATCGACTCCAGCGGCTTTTCTTTCCTGCTTACGCTCTACCGTCACATTCTTCGCAACTGTGTCTTTATCTATGCCTTAGATAATAAGTTGCCGCTGCCCATTGGCGACGAAAACAGTCTGCCTGACGATTACATCGAAGACGAAGATACCAATACCACCATGTTTGGTGAGGAACTTGATGTGCAGGCTGCCGTAGGTGCCACTCTGCATATCCCCACCGACCTTTCCACTTATATGGATAAGGCCAAGGAGTATTATGACATCATTACCAATAAAAACAATGTGGCATGGCTGCCCTCTACTTACTTCAAGCGTACACTGAAACAACAACTCAACAAGGACTGCGCAACGCTCATCCAAATGATAGAACTTTGTGGCGACTGGCAACAGCAGACCGACGAGAAACTCAACGAACTGCAGCAGCTTATCGAAGGGGAACATAAGGACGACAAGATGATCGTATTTACCCAATATAGCGACACGGCACGTTATATTTATAACCAGTTGCGGAAGCGAGGTGTCGACGCCATCGATTATGCCACGGGTGACAGCGACAACCCAACGGCAATCGTTGAGCGATTCTCTCCTATAAGCAACGAGAAGCCCGATGTGCCAAAGAGTGAGCAAACGCGAGTGCTGATAGCTACCGATGTACTCTCCGAAGGTCAAAATTTACAGGACGCGCACGTCATCGTCAACTTCGATCTGCCGTGGGCTATCATCCGACTGATTCAGCGTGCCGGACGTGTGGACCGTATTGGACAAACCTCCGATTTGATAGATTGCTACTCTTTCTTCCCTGCCGAGGGTGTAGAGAAGGTGATTAAGCTACGTTCCAGACTCAACGACCGCATCAACGAAAATGCCAACATCGTAGGTAGTGACGAAGTGTTCTTCGAGGGCAACGAGCAGAACCTGCGCGATATGTTCAATGAGAAGAGTGGTGTGCTCGACGACGACGATGATGCCGAGGTAGACCTCTCCTCGCAGGCTTACCAGATATGGAAATCTGCAACCGATGCTCGCCTAGAGCTGAAGCAGATTATTCCTAATTTGCAGAACATGATTTATTCTACCCGTACTACCGACGACCCATTGCAAGAGGGTGTGATTACCTATGCTCGTACTGCCAACGACTTCGACATTCTGACATGGCTCAACCGTGATGGCGAGTTTATCACCCAGTCGCAAAAACGTATCCTCGATGCTTTGCGATGCAGTGCTGACACTCCTGCCGTTCCTGCCATGGAACAGCATCACGAACTGGTAGGCAAAGCTATTGAGTTGATGAAAACACAAAGCCAGAGTGTATCGGGTGGGATTCTGGGCAATCGTTTCAGTACCCGCTACCGCATCATCGCCCTGCTCGAACACTACTACGAACAGCCAGCCACCCTCTTCTTCGATGAAAACAGCCGCGAGCAGCTCAAGCAAGCCATTGACGACATCTACAACTATCCGTTGCTCGAACAGACCAAGTTCATGCTCGGACGTATGTTGCGTGCATCGGGCAAAACATCGAGCGATGATATTGTGGAGTATGTTCTCGAAATGCGGCGCACAGGCAGTCTCTGTCGTGTCGAAGAAGAAAACGCTCAAAATAAAGAAAACACCATTATCTGTTCAATGGGACTGAAGCTCCCTAACTAACGAACAATAACAAGCTATCCATATAATGAACAAAACAACCTTTCAAGCCTATCTTCGAGAAGCCAATTTTCGTGAGCTCTTTATCACGGAGATGGGTTGGAATAACTATGGGGGGCAAGCAGCTCTACCCCCTATCGCAGTAGAATATACCGAATATCAATTTACCACAATTGCCGAGCGCAATGGCTTCCAGATATTAGTGTGCGAGGCCAATGCTATTCCTTCGGCATCGCTTTGTCGTTATATCGACACCAAACTGCGTCGTTCCGCCAACGACTATATCGCTATCTATGTGCTTCGCAACACCGAGCATCATCTGTGGGTGGCTCCCGTGCGACAGGTAGAAAAGCGTAATATCGTCACCATTGAATATGAGACTGCGGCGCAAGCCGACTTCCTCTTCTCAAAGATTGCCGACCTAAGCTTCGACCTCGACGAGCGCACGACCATCGTGGATGTGAAGCAGCGCATACAGAGCACTTTTGCTGTCAATAGCGAGAAGATTACCAAGGATTTCTATATGGGCTTCAAGAAGGAGCACGATGCCTTCGCCAAGTTCATTACAGGTATAGACGACAAGATAACCGATCTGAAGGCAAACCGCAACAAGCAGTGGTACACCTCGGTTATGCTCAACCGCCTTATGTTCTGTTATTTTATTCAGAAGAAAGGGTTCCTCGACGGCAATGTCAACTACTTGCGCAATAAACTGGAGTGGTGCCAGCAAAAACGGGGTGAAAACCAGTTTTTTAAGTCGTTCTACAAGGGGTTCCTCGTGCAACTCTTCCAAGATGGCTTGAATGCACCACGCCACGAGCGTGAGTTTGAGCAGGTGTATGGCAAGATACCCTATCTCAATGGTGGCATGTTCGATCAACACCAGATAGAGCGCGATTACCAAGACATCGACATAGACGATGTAGCCTTTGAGCGGCTCTTCAATTTCTTTGATAAATGGCGTTGGCATCTCGATACTCGCATTTCGGCTTCTGGCAAGGACATCAACCCTGATGTGCTGGGCTACATCTTTGAGCAGTATATCAACGACCGTGCGCAGATGGGGGCTTACTATACCAAGGAGGACATCACCGAATACATTGGGCGCAACTGCATCCTGCCTTTCCTACTCGACAAGGTGGCAGACAGCACGCCTAAAGCCTTTGCGTCCAAAGGGGAGGTGTGGACTATGCTACAGCAGAGTGGCGACCGCTACATCTTCGATGCCGTTAAGCAGGGCTATACATCCGACTGGAGAGAGTGCATTCCCGAAAACATTGCCATCGGTCTGGATACCACAAAGCCCAACCTGCTCGACCGCCGCAAAGACTGGAACACCCGCACCCCTGAACCTTTTGCTCTGCCCACAGAGATTTGGCGAGAGACTATTGAGCGTTTGCAGCGGTGCGAGGACATCATCGGTAAAATTAGCCGTGGAGAGATACATGAGGTAAACGATTTCATTACCTACAATCTGGACATCCGCCGCTTCGTGCAAGACCTCTTAGAGCAGACCGAAGACCATCTGCTTGTGGCCCATTTCTATCATGCCCTGCAGCAAGTCACCATCCTCGATCCAACATGCGGCTCGGGTGCCTTCCTCTTTGCTGCGCTCAATATCCTTGAGCCACTTTATGAGACGTGTATTAGCCGTATGGAGGACTTCCACCGGCAGAACACCAATCTCTTTAAGGATGAATTGGCGGAAATCTCACAAAAGTATCGTTCCAACATACAATACTTTATCTACAAGAGCATCATCCTGCGCAATCTCTATGGGGTCGATATTATGGCAGAGGCGGTGGAAATAGCCAAGCTACGCCTGTTCCTCAAGATGGTGGCGGTAGTGGATACCGACCGCCGTGCGCCCAACCTTGGACTCGACCCGCTGCCCGACATCGACTTCAATATCCGCTGCGGCAATACGCTTGTGGGTTATGCCACGGAGGACGAGATTGTTCAAGGCTCGTCTGCCGACATCTTCACCCAGCAGGAGTTTCGCGAGAAGGTAGAGACCGAAATGGAAAAGGTGGCACGCACTTATGATACTTTCCGCCATATCCAGCTTTCGCAGCACGAGGATATTGGTACTTTCAAGCAAGCCAAGGAAGAACTAAAGCAACGTCTATCTGCCTTTACCGACCTACTCAACCATCAGATGTTCTCGCATACGGGCGGCGGCGACTACGATGCGTGGCTTGCCTCCCACCAGCCTTTCCATTGGATAGCCGAATACTATCAAATCATTCATGGCAATAGGGGCTTTGATGTGATTATCGGGAATCCTCCGTATGTGGAGTACAGCAAGGTGAAGAAGTTTTACACTTTAGAAAACTACACCACTCTGGCTTGTGGAAATCTATATGCCTTTGTGATAGAACGTTCGTTCGTTTTAGGTAAGAAGTATTTAGGTTTCATTGTTCCTTCAGCGAGTATAGCAACTCCAAGGATGAAACAACTATCTAGTTTCATGTTATCACATGGAGGACTTTGGTCGAGTATTTGGGATGAACGTCCATCCAAATTATTTGATGGTGTAGACCAACAGTTAGCAATACATATTTTATATCTAGATGAGGTAAAGAAGTACTACATTACTCAGATGCGACATTGGTCCGCATCTGCCCGAGATACACTTTTTAATAGTATCAATTATCAAGTTTATCTGCGTAGTGATATTCTTACTGGGGTATGTCCTAAGGTTGGCTCTCTTCTAGAAATGTCTATCATAAGAAAGATTAGCCAAGCAGATACCCTTTTCTCTGTTGTATATGACCCAAATTCTGGAACGCTGATTTATTATAAAAATGCAGGAGGAAGATACTGGAGGCAAGTTAAATCCTATCCTACTTACTTTAATTCTCAAAAAGGACAATCAAGTTCAACAGAGCTTGCATTCAGCGTTCAGTCCAAATATAAAGCACTAGTTGTCTGTGCCCTATCTTCTTCAATGTTTTATTTATATTGGAGAGTAATTTCCAACTGCAGACACTTAACAAGTCGAGAATTTGATGTATTTCGAATCCCTTCTGTATTAAAAGAAAGCAAAGAAATCAAGAGCCTACATCAGAGATTTGAGAAATCCCTCGAAGCGAATAAAAAACGTACAACTACCGTAAATAAGAGTACGGGGGAAACTACTCAGGACTTTTACTACCTAAAACTCTCCAAGCGCATCATCGACGAGATAGATAAGGTCTTAGCTAAGCATTATGACTTTACAGAGGAAGAGTTGGACTTCATCATCAACTACGACATCAAGTATCGAATGGGGGATGAACTGAATGAAAATTAAAAAACAGATTTTAATATGAGTAATAATGTTGTAGTTCCAGACTTTTCTTTAAGATTCTTTACATGTCCGCATTGCCATGTAATGGCTCAAATGGAGTATCAAAAAATACATTTCCAGCAAGATGTGAACTTATCTTTGTCTCATAATTCAATAGAGAATTCTCTTGAGGATGTTATATTAGCACGGTGTGAAAACTGTGGTAAAAAGATAATTTGGATAGGTGATACATTTGTCTATCCAGATACGATAGCAGAAGAACCATGTTGCAATATGCCTGAAGATGTATTGCAGTTATATCAAGAGGCAGGAGCTATTTCTAAAAAATCACCTCGAGCAGCATGCGCTTTGTTGAGATTAGCAATAGATCGACTTTGTAACGATTTGGGTGAGAAAGATAGGAATATTAATGAGAATATAAAAGCTTTAGTTAGTAAAGGCTTGCCTGTTTCTGTACAGCAAGCCCTTGACGTTGTTAGGGTAGTTGGGAATAGAGCGGTCTACCCTGGTCAAATCTATTTTGATGTTGACGACATTAATACGGCAAACTTGTTAATGCACCTTCTAAACGTAATAGTGGAAAGAATGATAACAGAGCCTAAGGAGACAAATGAACTATATCAGCATTTACCTGAGAATATAAGACAAAGCATTTCAAATCGAGATAAGAGTAAGGCTTAGCATATGAAAGAATTAGAAAAATCTTCCACTGTTTTAGAGAGTGGTAATATATTATTTAGTTATCAGCCCCTTGTTTTTAGGAATGTCATATTATGGGCATTAAGTCCCGTATATATCGTTATATTGGTTAACATGGTTGAATTATATACTTCCCACTCTGTCTATTCTTTGGTTTTATTATTCTTCGCAATGCCAGTAGCTCTCAGTCTTCTCTTGAAATTACGAGATAAGAGAAATAAGGCTATTGAGGAAAGAATTGTTTTTCGGCATTTGAATGATATTGTCCAGAAGGATATTTGTGATATAGATAATACTGTTGTCGAATTGGAAAGATGCTATGTTCGAACTCCAGTAGATGACTCTATCACGTATGGACAAAGACAGCTTGAAGTTCAACTAAGTAATGGAGAAAAGATGATTTATGAAATTACAAATCCAAAGATGTTAGACAAAATCTTACTTCTCGAAATTAATGTACACTATAAAGCCATACCTTTCACGGCAAAGGTAAATAAATAAACTTCCAAAGCATATAAGGCATAAACGATGACCCAAGAACAAATATACGAATTGCTGCATAGCACAGAGACCTCCCGCGTGGAGCGTACGGTGAGCACGGGCGATATGGATAAGTTTCAAGAAACTGCTGAAATACAGGAAATTGAAAAGGCTATAAAGGAGGACTCGGACAAAATGTCCAAGTTGATGTCCAAGTTAATACCAAGTCATTTCCAAGTCGAGGAACAAAAAAAAGTTGGAGTTGCTTATCAAGAGTCTCGGCCAACCCAAGAAAGCTTCAGAATTGGCAGCAATCCTATCCTGTTCTGATTGCCAGGTAAAAAGAAGATACCTTAACAAGCTGGTTAATGCGGGTGTGGTGAAACAAACTATCCCCGATAAGCCTACAAGCAGTAATCAACAATATATATTGGCTGATGACTCGGCGGATTAACAGGCAAGAAAGCATGGAGTATCTCGGCAACAAAGCACTTCTCAATGTGCACAAGACTGCCTTTCTCTGTTCACGTCAAGTGAGCAGCAGGGCAGTGCTGCGTCGTAAGAGTAAGCAAGCCTGCCGCCGATGATATGTATGTGTAGACTCATAATACGCCTTATCTTTTAACAAGAAATATTAACAAAAATAGCAATATGGTTTTAAACTATCGAAGCATCACTCACGATGCGGTAATCAACCTCTTTAGAAACAAAGAGATTAAGTTTGACGTCATAATAGAAGATGTTAAATAATAATGAATTACGAAAAGTACTTAAACTTTTGCTTTCTATCACTACTTTTTGGGAACAGAAAGAAGTGAATGTAATTTCTATTTCTGAAATCTAGCATCCTATTGTCTGAGAAAAGGCGGTGACTATATAGTCTAATTATGTAAGGATTTTTTATAAAAATTTCAGCAAAATGAGATTAAAGAAAAAAAAATATCAAAATAAGCCAGTACCAGTGCATCATATCATTCAACAAGTATTGAATGCTAAAATGAAGGGAAAAGAGGTTGCTCGTGTAGCTGCAAACCTGAAAAATAGTATGTATGGAAATGAACTGAGCCAGGCATTTGACAAACTCTTCAGAGCGTCAAACAAATACCAAAATTTACTATGGGGAAACCTATTCCCGCAAACTGTGGGTGAACTAGGAGAAGGTAACTCTTATTTTTTTAGATCAGAATCAGTATTCGCTGATATCAACTGGATATATGTGCAAGTAAAAAAATATAAGAAGGATATTTCTGATTTTGTAGTTTGTAGAGACAAGGTCGAAAAATACATTTTACTAGGCTACTATGATGAGGCACATGCGGCTTTGGATAAGCTGAGGTCAAAACTAGGTATGAGCGTCTGGTACTACGAAATGAAGCTGCTTATCTATAGCTACGCTGGGCAGGAAGAAAAAGCAATAGAGATGCTCAGTGATATCAATAGGGAGAAAAAAGATGCGAAACATGGTTTTGTTCCCTTTTTACTCTCATATCTCTTCAAAAGATGCTCTTTGTCATATTCTGCCTATGCTTACGATACGGAATTAGAGAATCGATTCAAAATGAATCGTAATGACTTCCAAAGGGATCGATATGTTTATTATCTTTTTCGACTTAATCAATATAGGATGAAGGATAGTGAAGACCTTTCTCCTGTTCTCGTAATGGAAGCGACTAATTCATTGATTGATAGATATCTATCATTGGTAAACATCCTTAGATCATCATTTACAAATACTGATGATATGGTTGTTAGAAGTGATTTCGCGGGTTTTGCGGTAAAACTATATAGGAAAGTGCCTGATAAGATGCTGGCACCCTTGGTTGCATATTCAAACAAAGGAGTTTTGAAGGATGCGTATTATGAAAGTGCTTTCATCGAAATATTAGATAGTTACTATTGTGGAGACTATGAGACGTGCATTCACCGTTGCAAAAAGTATATTCTCTCTAATCCGTCAAACTTGGATGTCCTTAAGATATATTGTAGATCATTGCTTGCTACTAATGCTGGGTATTCTGCAGTAGTGGGAAACCAGGTTTCAATTGCGAACAAGATTACATTTCACATTTATAAATTGATGACAGATACCGAGAATCTTGAACCGCTCCGACATCTTTATCAAATAAACAAGAATATCTATGGGTTATCATTGGCAACATCTCTAGATTATTATCTTTCTGCTGTTAATAATGAAAAAAGGCATGAAGGCCAGAAGTTTTTGTCTGCATATACCTTTGATCCGATGTTCTGCGATATTTATACTGACATTGAGAAAAAGAATGCATATATAAACGATGGACAATGCATATTGGGTTCTTTTTTGGTGCTTCAATATCAGTTGGATAGAAACAAAAAGGATGTAAGTACATGCACATCAGTAGTCAAGTATATCAGAGATATTGATGCGGCCGAGATATCGTACCATAATGGAGATTTTGAGATGTCATTGGATCTATGGAATGACATTCTTAAAGATAACGATGGAAAATTGCCTATAGTGCAAAATGCAATAGACTATATCTTTCGATGTTATGTCCAGCTAGAAGAAAAGCAAAAGGCAATCTCCTTTTATGTGGACAAGTTTTTGCAAGGAAAAGCTTATGTATCTTTGATTGACACGTCTGCTCTTGAAAATCAGCTTTATAAAGACAAATATAGAAATGGGGTTAAGAATGGCCTTAATCTACAACTATTTGTTTTTCTCAATGCCAAAGAAGATGAGCGAAAGAGTGCCGTTCTTGAAAGGTTTTGTGCTTATAAAGATGCAGAAAAAGCTTCTGACCTTATTGCGGAACTCGAAATTGAATCGGATAAACAAAAAGTAGAGTTATATTTATATCTATTGGCTTCAGAGGACATCTTGCGGCATACACTCTACATAACAAGTACAAGCGCAATGCTTGACGAACAGCAAAAGATAGCTCTATATCTTACATCGCTCAAGAACTCAGAACATTATGAGACTTATTACTCATTGCATCAGGAAGTTCTTGACTCAATGATAGTTTATCAGAATATCAAAAAGGTTGACGAAAGTAAGATTTTTGTCAACCAGAGTGCTTTGATGAAATATGAGTATAAAGAGTATGAAGAGTTATATCATCAATTCAAGCAGCAAATGAAACTATCTGCTTCAACTAATTATTTTATTGTCAATACAATAGATGTCAATAATGGGCATTCGAACGATGCAACCATTATTGAAGCCCCTGTTAGGTTTACTAGTAAAACTTTTATAGACTCTGCATGCCAATTGTTTACAGTAATTCGTGACAAATTCCTTACGAGCAAGTTCGGATTAAAGACTTATCTCAGCACAAGAATCCGTCATGGCGTACTTGAAGGTGTATTGCGTTCTGGATTTGATAGTTTGCACTTGTTGTTGTCAATGCAGAATAACCGATATGTTCCAATTCAACATTGGCAGTCACAGTATGCACTCAATTCAAAAGAGCAGACAGATCTTATGAAAATATTGGAGCACTTTTCAATGGGAGTGAATCATACAATTGATCAATTCAAAGAAAATGCTCTGCAGATCAAAGTTTCAGAAGAGGATAAGGGCTTGTTTGATTACACTATGACCTCTGATGAGATGTGTTATGCAACAGTATCAGCAGATTCTAAGGCAAAAGACTTTGACGAGTTTTGTTATTATCTGATGGAATACCTATTAATGAAAACCAATCAGTGTTTAATAAACGTTCGTCGTGAATTAACTTGTAACGCAAAAACAAATTTGACTAATCTGGTCGAAAATTTGGATAAAGAAATACAGCAATTTGCAAGTAAACATTATTATAATGACTTAAATGCAGCTGTTAATGGTGCCAGAACAGAAGTAAATCTGAAAGTCGCCCAAATTGAAAAGTGGTTTTATCTACAGGATGCCAAATTTGACGACTTCTCTCTTATTCAGCAAATGCGTGTCGTTTTGGAAATTACATCAAAGATGTATCCTAATATTGAACCAACCATTGAGTTTGGGGGCTTAGACAATGATGTAATAATACAATCGGCATACTTTACTCATATTTCTGATTTGTTGACTATTTTTTTTGATAATATGTTCTCATACAGTAAATCTGGAAATACGAGTATCTTTTATTTGAGCTTAGATCGTGAGGAAGATATTATTACCATTCACCTTGAGAACGAAATAGATGCCCCAGAGGACGTGTTGAACGCTAAATTCAAGGATATGCTACAGTCCTATTCTAGACTTCAGCAGGAAGGTCATAGTGGATTGGTAAAGGTCAAGAAAATCATCAAATATGATCTAGGATGCGAACAAAATGAACTCTCTATCAAAGCTGATAATGGAAAATGTATTGTTGACGTGACTATAAATATACAAAATATATGCAAATAAAAAAAATACTGTTGGTAGAAGACCTACCCGAGAAAGCAGAAGAGATTAAGAATGTAATTGCATCGGCTTTTTCTGACGTGAAAGTAGAAGAACGAAGTTCTTACCATTCTGCAATAGAGGAAATATATAGAAAATATTCAGAGTACTTTTTGATTCTACTTGATATATCAATGTCAACGTATGATGTAAATGTAGAAGAAAATGGTGGTATGCCAGAGTCTCTTGCTGGTAAGCGAATACTTGAAGGAATGTATCTGAGAGATATATCTATTAAGGTAAAGATAGTAACTATGTATGAGAGTTTTGACGGTAAAAGCATATCAGCTCTTGATCATGATCTTCGTGAAGATAACCCCGATTGCTATGATGGATATATATTCTTTTCTTTTAAGAAAAGCGATTGGAAACAACAATTAGTAGATTACATAAAATCAAAAATATGATTAAGATATTGATATTGGATGATTCGTCCATAAAAATTAAAGCCATTAAAAAGGTGCTATTCGAGGGGTGTGGTCTCTCAGAAGAGTATGTAGATGTTGCAGAAAGCGTCTCATCTGGAAGAAAAGCTGTAGCCAATGATTACTATGATATTGTGCTACTAGATTTAGTACTCCCTTTATTTGATTATGATGAAGCCGTTGAAGACGGAGGTTTGAACTTTATAAGAGAAATCTCGGCTGCTGGTGAGACAGTTAAAATGCCGACACAGATAATTGGTCTCACAGAAAAGGAAGATGCTTACGAAAAAGAAAAAGTAGAATTTGAAAGTTTGCTTTTTAATGTTATAGTATGCCGTCAGAAAGATAGTATGTGGGTGCAACAACTTAAGCAGATAGTTCATTACGCAATAAGAAGCAAAAGTGCTATTTTAAAGAGTCTACAGCAAAGGAGAAACTTTGATATTGCTGTTGTTTGTGCTTTACCAGAAGAATTCAAACAGCTTATTGCAGCCTTTGGTGGTGAGAATAAATGGAATAATCAGTCCATTGAGGAGGACGTACCTTTCCGCTTCAAGTCAATTGTCGTCACTACAGCTAGTGGAGCAGAAGTGAAGGTTGTTGCAGCTATGGCTGGAAGACCTGGAGTTATTCCCACTTCGGTACTTACAACTTTAATGTACACACTGTTTCATGTGAAGACGGTCTTTATGACTGGCTTCTCTGCTGGTTTTCCGTCAAAGGACTTACAGCTAGGCGATATTCTGGTGGCTTCCGCAATTGAAGACTATGCTTCTGGAAAACTGAAAGACATTGATGGGTCAGTTAAACTCTTAAAAGAGATCCATCAGATTGAAGCTCCATCTAATCTCACACTTGCAATGCAAGAGCTAATAGAGGAGGAAGAAGTACAAGCATCTTTAATGTCGAAAATCAAAAGAAATAATTTATTGGTAAAAGAACGTGACAATTATCAGATCTCCATGGCAGCCACATGCTGTGGCCCTTATGTAGTTACCTCAGAAGAAGTGGTCAAGGAACTTGGTAATTCGAACCGTAAGCTTGAGGGGCTTGACATGGAGGGATTCGGATTATATCTTACCTCTAAACTCTTGAGCTCACAAAATTCAAAAGGTGCGATGTGGATAAAAGGTGTTGGTGATTTTGCTAATCCTGATAAGGCCGACGGATATCATAAGACATGTTCATATAGTAGTGCTGCATTACTGTACCAATTCATAAAAGAAAAGATGTAACATGTAACAATACAATTACTATCTATTAATGCACCATGTAAACTCATAGTTGAAATTAAAAAATAACACTAAGCAAGATGTTCTGGCCAATCACCAAGTTAAAACCAAGTTTGAAGAACAAGATAAGTTTAAACGAGAATCTTGAACAACGAAGGAGAGACTCTGAGTTGTCTGGGCTACTATCATGTCAGATCGAACTGCCAGGAGAAAGTATTTAAGCGAGCTGATTGGTGGTGGTGTAGTAAACTTACAATTCCCAACAAGCCTACAAGCAGCAACCAAAAATACAAATTGGTTAATAACTTGGTAGATTAAAGAACTAAATATGGAATATCTCGGCAACAAAGCACTCTTAGATGCGCACAAGACCGCCTTTCTCTGTTCGCGTCAAGTGAGCAGCAGGGCGGTGCTGCGTTGTTATGACTGGGCGACGGACATCTGTAAAGAAGAAGGCGTGGTGGTGAGCGGCTTCCATTCAAAGATAGAACGCGACGTGCTCCACTTCCTGCTGCGTGGTCAAAAGCCCATCATCATTGTGCTTGCCCGAAAGATGTATGCCACGCTTCCCACCGAGTGGCAGGAGGCTATGGACGCAGGTCGCCTACTCATCATCAGTACAGCCCCTAACGCAGTAAGAGTAAGCAAGGCTGCTGCCGATGCTCGTAACCGCTATATTGCAGAATATTCTGACGAAATAGTATTTGGATCTATTCAACCTAACAGTTCATTAAATCAAGTATATAAGGATTATATTGAAAAGGCAAATACATTGCTTGAAAAATTAGAATAAATATACTTATGGTTCAAAATGTTAATAGATAAAGCTTGCATATAGATAAAAAGAAACAAAATCAGTATTTCCTTGACGGGAAATCACTATCTTTGCCAAATAAAGCCAATTGTAGTAACACTATGCCCCTCGTATTAACAGACATATATACGGTTACAGATAGGCTCGCAACATTTATAAATAAACATATGATATTAAGATTATGTTCGAAGATGTCACCAAATTTGTAGAATACAAGGATTTAAGATGGTCAGGTATTCTAAAGAGCATAAAAAAGTCTGCCAATATACTTCAACCTCTGTTTGAAGGCTTCACCAACAGTCTTGAAGCAATAAGACTGCGCCAGAGAACAGGTGTAGAATTTGATCCTTATATCAATGTTATATTGAATTTCAATGCCTCTTTAGGTGGTAACCGAGAAGATTTATCAGACATAACTATAGAGGACAATGGTATTGGATTTGACGAAAATAACTACAAAAGACTAATTATCTTTAAAGATGATACAAAAGGCTTCAATAATAGAGGATCTGGTCGTATTCAGATGATTCATTCTTTCCAATATGTATCGTATAATAGTGTTTATCTTGAAGGAGATAATCTTATGACAAGAAAATTTGCTTTGTCAAAATCTTCTCCTTTTATCAATAAAAACACCATTATTTATGAAACAGAGGCTCCTTCTAATAACAATAATGGGGAGGTGAAAACCATTGTTAAAATGACGTATCCTATAGACATCAAGGATGCTAAAGAGTATGGGAATATGGGATGTGCAGAGATAAAAAAAGCATTAATAAATCACTATCTGCTTCTCTTTTGTAATATAAAATCATCCCTACCATCAATAAATATAATATACTCCGTTGGAGGTGTAGAAGAAACTCGTGAACATATATTAGAAGATGAGATTCCAAATCCGAGTCGAACTGATATATCTATCTCAGTTCCACTATGTAAGATATCGGAGGATATGAAGCGAGTAGAAAATGTGGCAAATTCAATGATTAACATTGATATTCTACCATATAAAATAGCTTCAGATATACTTCCAGTTAGCGAAATTAAAATTACAAGTAAAGACGAAATCTCAGAGACAACCAAAATCAAATTGACGTGCATTGACCCCAATGCTGCGTTAGATGATTGTAGATATTTATTTTTGTTGAAGAGTGCTTATTTTGACTCACTCGATGGTGATGAGCGTGGAAATATAGAGATTATTGATAAAACAGAATTTAAGAAAAGAGCGAAAGCGCAGGGCTATATTGAAGAACAAATTGTATTAAATGATATTCAAGAAGGTGTTAACAACAAGGCCAGTGAGATTTATGAGGAAATTTCAATCCAGAACAACCAATTTAAAGAAAGATTAGAGAAACTAAAAAGAGATTATTTACTTTCTGAAGAAGCTTTATCAGATATATCTCTTTGTGATAGTGTTGAAGAGGTGTTCAAAAAAGCTTATGCATATGATGCAAAAATTATGGCAAAAGAAAGTGCGGCATATGAAAATGGTGTCCAAGGATTGAATTCATTAGACCCGACTTCTGATGATTATCAAAATGAACTTTCAGTAGTTGTAGATCAATTAGTTGAATCTTTACCTATTCAAAACCGTGCAACACTTTCCAAATATGTTGCACGTAGGAAAATGGTAATAGAACTAATGGACAAGATATTGAGCCGTATGTTGATATGCCAAGATAATTCTAAAAGGAATGAAGATGAAAAGCTCCTCCATAATCTTATCTTTAAACAGCATAGCGATAATCCCCTGACTAGTGACCTCTGGCTGATTAACGAAGAATATATGTATTATAAGGGGACATCAGAAAGTGTTCTCTCTAAAGTAGAATTGGATGGAGAAAAAATTTTTAAAGATGAATTTGAAGAAGAGGAGAGAAGGTATCTTACATCTTTGGGCGAGAACCGTGAACGCTTGAGAACAGATGTATTATTGTTCCCATCAGAGGGGAAATGTGTGATTATTGAATTTAAGAATCCGAATGTAAATCTTGCAGATTGTCTAACTCAGGTTTCAAAGTATGCATACTTTCTTAGGAACTTTACTAAACCTGAATATAAATTTCTTACTTTCTATGGTTACCTTATAGGTGAAAGTTTAGAAAAAAGAGATGTTAGAGCTGCAGATGGTGACTTTAAAACTGCCCCTAATTTAGATTATTTATTTCGCCCTATGAAAACAGTACCAGACGATAGCGGGACAAATCAAGATGGTTCTCTGTATATGGAAGTGATCCAGTTTTCAGTTCTCAAAGAGCGTGCAGAACTTCGAAATAGAGCATTCATAGACTGTCTAATAGGTAATGGTATTAAAAACACTTCTGAAGATAGTGATTAGTCCTATTGCACTTTATCTTAAACGCCCAACTCTATTCCTTTATCAAGTGCTTTAACAGAGGGGCACTCTTAATACGCTCAATCTCAGATTTCACTAAAGCAAGCACATCTTGTTTGACGCACTTATAATTGGCATCGATAGTTTCTTTGAGACTGTCGGAGCCATCTGCGTTTCGGAACGTATTGATTTCAGGGATGGACTGGTATTGCTTCATTTCTACAGAGACTTTGGTACTATCCACTACTATCTCTGCGTGGAAAATCTTTTGGTCAATGCGTTCGTCAAAGTTGTCGGACACAGCGCCCACGAACATACCCTGTGTGAGATTGCTGATTTTGGAAACCGGGATAAGACTGTCCATCTGCGTGGAGATGGAAGTCGATTTGTCGTTACGGTTGATGGTCATAGACTGCCGCTGCTGGAGCACCTTGCCGAAACGCTCACTCAATGTTTTGGCTGTTTCACCCACAACTTGACCACTGAACACATTACCCACAGTGTTCTGTATCACCTTGCTTTCCTTGTCTCCATAATCACGGGTGAGCTGCGAGAAGTCCTGAAAGCCCAAACAGACGGCGACCTTGTTGCTTCGGGCTGTGGCGATGAGATTGTCAAGACCACGGAAATATATGGTAGGCAACTCATCGATAATCACTGATGATTTGAGTTGTTTCTTCTTGTTGATGAGCTTCACAATACGACTGTTGTAGAGCCCGAGTGCTGCCGAATAGATATTCTGGCGGTCAGGATTATTGCCCACAACCAACACTTTCGGCTCGTTGGGATTATTGATGTCGAGCGAGAAATCATCGCCTGTCATCACCCAATAAAGGGCAGGCGAAATCATACGTGAAAGCGGTATCTTGGCACTGGCTATCTGTCCCTGCAACTGATCCTGCGCTCCACCTTCCCAAGCGTCCATAAAGGGCGAAAGGTAGTTAGCAAGTTCATCATAGGAAGTGAGTATCGGGAATATCTGAGCGTAGGGACGGTTTAAAAATTCAATGGCGTGGGGGAAGGTGCAGTATTTCCCGTTCTCATATATCTTTAGAAACCAAATGATGGCCGCCAAAAGGATAATTGGCGACTCCACAAAGAAGTCTCCCTGCTTTTGAATCCACGAGCGGTTGAGGTTGAGCATAATCGTGTAGGCACTCTCGTAGGCATCCGAGATGTCCGTCATAAAGGACGGATTGATAGGATTGCAGCGGTGCGACTTACGTGGGTCGTCGAAGTTTATCACATAGAACTGCGGCTTTACTTGGTACGCATCAAGGTGGTTAAGCAAATGGTTATAGGCAATCTCGGAAAGGTCGGGGAACTTGTAGTCGTAAATATACATCGCAAAGCCCTTTTCAATCTGCTGCTTGATGTAGTTGTTCACGATAGCGTATGACTTACCCGAACCGGGAGTGCCGAGCACCATAGATGCACGGAAGGGATTGACCACGTTTATCCAGCCGTTGTTCCACTTCTTTTTGTAGTAGAAGCGGGTAGGCAGATTGACGGAGTATTCGTTCTCTATCAGTCGTGTTTCCTGCATAAAACTCTCATTCTCGGTATTAAATACGTCGTCCATCAGATTGTTTTTGAGCAGTCGGCTCATCCATACACCAGCCATCAGCAGGCAGATATAACCAGCCGAAAGAGTAAAGATGTAAAGCGAAGCAGCACCCATCTTACCAATGGGTAATGCCAACAGCCACCAATTCAGAAAGAAGAAGACGAACCCTGCGAAAAGCATCGTCCAAATCTTTGGCCATGTGATTTTCTCCTCCTTCACTCCTTTTGTTCCCAAGCAGGATAAGGCGAGAAATACCACACAGAAGAGTTTCGTCCATAGGATAGATGAAAATAATCCCGTGGAGCGTTGAAAGTTCATCAATATCTTGTTGATGATACCGAGTGTGAAGTGCCATTCTTGAAAGGCCTCGTAGCAGAACCAGTAACAGTTAATCAGGAGGAATATCACCGATATGCCCCTCATAAAATCCATGACCTTACCCAATGCCCTTAAATCGTCTTCTTGTGCCATAATGCTGTGTTTTTAGCCTCCCCCAACCCCTCCGAAGGGAGGGGAGTTGTAAAGATCTTGTTTGTTGAATGAGTTTATTTAATGTTTTCTTTGTCTAAGTTTTACCTTACTTTGTTTTCGGAGTTTACGTTGCCATGCTGCTTCCTTCCAATCATCGTTGCCCGAAGAAGAGAAGGATTCTCCCACCATATCGCCAATAAGTTCATCGACAAGATTGTCGCTTTCCTGCTCATCCGACTGTGTTGTCTGCATCTGTTGTTGAAAGGTGGTATCAATCTTACCATAAAACGATTCATCCAAGAATGGATTTTTCTCTGGGTTAGAGAAGTACTCGTTAAACTTAATGGCGGCATATCCTTTACCCAATCGAGAACCATTGAGCGCAATGCCTTTTTCATCATCAATGAATGTAATACCATAGATGCGTCCACCCTCATTCTTGCGGATTATAACACGCAAGCCTTGTTCCTCCAATCTTTGTCGAAGTTTTTCCTCCGTTTGGGGAGAAGTACGCATTACTTCTAATACCTTTCTTCTGACGGTTGGTATCAAAGGCTTAACCATTTGCTTTGACTTCTGCATCTTGTTCTGAACGGCAGCATAGCCCACACCTCTACCTATGTCCGAGGCATGGATGGGTGTGCTTACCTTGTTGCCTTTGTCATCGGTAGGCACATAGACCAGCCCGTCATATCGCTTGCCCCTATACTCGGTCTTTACCTCCTCTACTGCAAGGTTGTATTTATGCAGAACGGCATTTAGTTCACCTAAGGAACAAAATATATAATGCTTCATAGCAGAACGGACGGCGTTAGCCACCTGCTCCTTGATATTCCCTTGCACAACATCGACCTTTGGTGTTTCTGTCGTTGTTTTCTCACTGACCTTTGAACTTGGAATAAGGCTATATTTCCTTTCCAAGGCATCGGTAATCTGCTTGCTCCTTCGCTTTTCAAACTTGTCGTTGATTTTCTTTCCCTCACCATCTATCCGAAGCGACACAATGTGTATATGCTCACGGGCGATGTCGTTGTGCTTGAAGACGATATAGGGTTGGTTGCCATAGCCGAGTGCCTCCATATACTCCTTGGCTATCTGCGTGAGTTGCTCATTGGACAGCTTCTCGTCCGGGTGCGGATTGAGGGAGCAATGGAACACAGCTTTCTTTGTTCGGCATTTCTTCGGTATCAATGCCTCCATATCAGCAAACACTTCCTCCATCGTATAGCGACCCTCCTTATTCTGATACAACTCAGCGGCAAGAAGAATGCTTGCTTCCTCTTTTTCCACCTTTTTGAAGTTATAACCGAGTGCTCCTCCAAGGTTCTCCGTAGCTGAAATCTTCGCTATCATTTTTTACGGTAGTCTATGGTTAAATTGATAGCTTGCTCCTGCAAGGCTATGATTTGAGCTGATAATTTCTCCAATTTTTCAAGCATAATTTGTGCAGTCTTGACCGAATGATAACTGTTGATGGCACGTACTACCTGATTATATAGCACGCCAATCTTATGGATTTGTGCCGTCAGTTCAGACAACCTTCGATAGTATTCCACAGCGGATTTATCCACCGTAATCACCTTGAAACTCTCCCCAAGAATGCGACCACGCACAAAATCCGACTTCGTTTCTGCACCTGAACGCTGAAACAAATCGATTGCCCGTTGCTGGTCTTTGGGGTTGGGCAACCGTACATGCCAGTTGTCCCAACGGGGCTTTTCTGCTTGTTTCCGTTCTGAACCATGTTCCGTTTCCTTATTCATATCCG
>ENA-OWND01000643-OWND01000643.1-metagenome-genome-assembly--contig:-NODE-643-length-23705-cov-8.779027_pt1 | contig 23705 bp, 14 predicted proteins | sample MGYA00245342_ERZ651119 | MGnify/ENA primary metagenome ERZ651119 (study PRJEB26857, sample SAMEA4031756) | metagenome | biome: human; feature: oral; material: saliva | place: Philippines | collected 2014... | reverse complement strand
AGCGGACTAAAGCAGTAAGGAAGCATGACGGTAATAACAAATCTAAGCAAATGCGTCCTAATGGAAGATTGGGGATTATAGTGGTTTGATTGACAATGTAGAATGCGATGAATTATCAGAATGGAGCGTGATAAATCACTCCCCTACGACTGACGCATCGCCAATTCTTGATAGACGAAAAGCAACCATCGGAGAAAAATATCCCGAACCGGAGATATTATAATATTATAATTTATTGTTTCTATATATTTTGGGGGGCGGCTGTTATATTAATTCTTATCCCGAACGGGGTAGTATCTTTGTTGTAGTTTCCATGTTTATTGAAATCGGTTGTTACGGCATCAGATACAACGGAGCCTCCGGACCCATGTTCATAAGCAGGTCGAAGACGGAAAGGTTGGGCAAAAACGGATGTTTGTGGCGGTAGACCTGATAGTAGGATTTGGTGCCGACCGACGGGTTGCGGAGTTCTTTGTCGCTTACTGACAGCCCTTGATAGTCGGTGGTTCGCGTGGGGCGGATGTCAATCTCAAGCAGTTCGAGGCATTTCATTATCAGTGCTTCGTTCAGGTCGACTAAGTATTTCCAGTCGCGTTCGTAGATTGGTCGGAAGTCGTCTTGCAGATACTCGAAAAACGGTGAGTTGTAATAACTCGTCTCGAAGGCAAACCAGTGCTGATGTCGCCAGTCGAGTTGATGGCTTATCCTTACGTCGCGTATGAGACATTTGCCGAGTTCTGAGAAATTACTCTTGTCGATTGGTATTGACAACATTAGGCTACCGTTGGGTGAGTCTATGCGGCAACGGTTGCGTAATGTCTGCTTCTGGAAGTTCTCGCATACCTCAATAGCAGTTGGTTCGCCACTTTTCAAAGCAGCGAACCAACTTATAGGGGGTAGATAATAACTTGGTAGCGTTATCATTATTTTATGTTGTCGACAATGTTGCCTATCCTATTCCAGCGTATGCCGCCGAATCCTTTGCGGTCAGGGTCGCTCGACCACCATATGAAGATTGGCTTTCCTACGATGTGGTCCTCCGGAACGAAGCCCCAGTAGCGCGAGTCGAGCGAGTTGTGGCGGTTGTCACCCATCATCCAATAGTAGTCCAACTTGAATGTATACGACTTTGCAAGTCGCCCATTGATATAAATCTGATTGTTCTTCACCTCGAGTTCATTATCTTCGTATACACGTATCGGACGCTCGTAGACAGCGATATTGTCCATTGTCAGTGCAATCGTCGCGCCTTTCTTCGGAATCCACACCGGACCGTAGTTGTCGCGTGTCCATCCCGTCACGGCATTATGGGGATATGTTTCGCCTGCGGGTGCCTCGTTGATGATACTGATGTTCTTCACCAGTTCTTTGTGAGCCATCAGTTCTTCCATCGCGTGTTTAGTCATCGGCATATATCCTGACTGGTTGAGAGCCATAAGGTCCTCCTGCGATATTGACAGTTCCTTCATCAGTTCGTCGTAGCGCTCTATGAGGTCGAAGGTGCTTACACCCGGTTGAAGCTCCATGCGGTATTCATACTGAACATTCTCCGGCTCTTTGTTTGCTTTGCCGTCGAGGTATATGATGCGGTTTTTAATCTGCAATGTCTGCCCCGGCAGACCTACACAACGCTTTACGTAGTTCTCACGACGGTCGGTAGGACGGGATATAATATCTCCGTATGTGTTCGGGTTGTTGGCGATATAGCGTCGACCGAGGGTGTAGATGTCACGGAAAAGGTCATACTGCTCCTGGCGGTTCAGGTTGCGGATGTCAAAAGGCGCAGGGTTTTGCTGTTGCCATATCTGCTGTCCTATATTATATGCAAGCATGTAGAAATCCTGTTGCTGGTAAGGCTGCTCACAGCATACGGTGTCGCCTGAAGGATAGTTGAACACTACGATGTCGTTGAGTTCTACGTTGCCAAGGCCTTTCACGCGACGATAGTCCCAATGCGGGTGGTCTAAATAGCTCTTCGTGCCGATGAGTGGCATGGTATGTTGCGTCAGCGGCATAGTCAGCGGAGTTTGCGGGATGCGAGGACCGTAGCTGACTTTACTCACGAAGAGGTAGTCGCCGGTGAGAAGACTCTTTTCAAGTGAACTTGAAGGGATGACAAAGTTCTGAAAGAAGAACTGGTTTATGAAGTACACTGCAACGAGTGCGAAGACAATAGCATCGACCCATGACATGACAAAGCGTACCGGGCTTTCAGCGTCTTTCCACCACTGCCAGCGGATTTTCTTTGTGATATAGACGTCGTAGATGAATGGCACTACGATAAGTCCCAGCCAGCTCTTAAGCCAATAGAGGAATAGTAGATAGAGAATAAGCACTGCAATGAACTTAGCCCATTGTGCTTTCATATTCATCTGTTCTTTGGTTTTGTCAATCATATCTGTTTTTTTCTTTGGTTTAGAATTTAAACATATCATCCACAGACAACAGCCCTTGATGCTCGCTGGTGTACTCCGCAGCGAGTACGGCGCCCAATGCGAAGCCCTGACGAGAGTAGGCCGAATGTGTTATTTTTATGAAATCTGCTTCGCTGTCCCATGTTATGCTGTGTATGCCGGGCACCTCGCCGCGGCGGATGTCATCCACACGAACCGTCTTCTCGGCTGTTTCGTGCAGTCCCCAACGCTCCTTGCGGTCGAGATTATCGACGATTCCTTCGGCAAGGGTGATAGCTGTGCCCGACGGTGCGTCAAGCTTATGGACGTGATGCGTTTCTTCTATATTAGGGTCGTACTGCGGAAACCGGTTCATTATCCTTGCAAGATATTTGTTGACAGCAGAGAAAATCGCTACACCTACAGAAAAATTTGATGCCCAGAAAAGGGTCTTGCCATCTTGCTCGCAAGCCTTGCGCACCTCGTCACCATGCTCCTTCAACCAGCCTGTAGAGCCACTGACAACCTTCACTCCTGCCTTCCATGCCTTAAGATAATTGCCGTATGCCACATGAGGTGCGGTGAACTCAATCGCCACATCGGCAGAGGCAAACGCCTCACTATCGAAGTCATGCTGGTTATTTACATCAATGATGCTTACAATTTCATGTCCGCGACTGAGAGCAATCTGTTCGATCATCTTGCCCATCTTGCCGTATCCTATTAATGCAATTTTCATTTCCTATTTCTTTTTACGTCCTGAAATACGTTTTGTGTTTGACGTTTTATTATTTGCAAAATTACAACAAACGAGTGGAAAATCAAAATTATTTATATTTATTTTAAAGTTTCATACTCTCCATTCGGCTTTTTTTTGTAGTTTTGCAAGAGGAATATGTAAGTATACCGCCTTGGAGAAGCTACTGCACTATACTTGGAAGCACAGGCTGTTTCCACTGACAACCTTTACCACGACCGATGGTAAGGGCGTTGAAGTGCTTGACCCGGGACTGCAGAATCATAATGCCGGACCTGATTTTTTCAATGCTAAAATAAAGATCGACGGCATTCTCTGGGTGGGCAATGTGGAGCTCCATGTGAAATCCGGCGACTGGTTTCTTCACGGACATCACTGCGACACGGCTTACGACAACATTATTCTCCATGTCGTATGCGACGCCGACAGAGAGGTAGTCAACAGCCGTGGCGAGCAACTTCCGCAGATGGTGTTGCCTATTGCCGACGGTCTTCGTCACAACTACGAGGCGCTGCTCCGTGAAGATAAGTATCCACGATGCCATAATATCATCCCTGAGCTCCCTGCATTTACTGTCCACTCGTGGATGTCGGCGCTGCAGACAGAACGGCTGGAGCGTAAGACTGACGATATAATGCGCCTCGTCAAGCAGTTGTGCGGCGACTGGGAAGCAGTTTGTTTCCGCACTCTGGCGCGGAACTATGGCTTCGGTGTCAACAGCGATGCGTTTGAGGAATGGGCGAAGCACATACCTCTGCGTGCCGTAGACCATCATCGCGACGACCTGTTTCAGATAGAAGCAATCTTTCTCGGGCAGGCGGGTCTGCTTGATATCAATGCTGCGCCACACAGCCATCAGAAGGAAATGGCTGCCGATACTTATTTCCATCGGCTGACTGACGAATACCGTTTTCTCGCACACAAGTTCTCACTTGAGCCAATGGACGCGAAGATGTGGAAATTCCTGAGGCTCCGTCCGCAGAACTTCCCTTACATCCGCATCTCGCAACTGGCATATCTGTATCACTCCGAGCGTGCCGGGATGAGTCGATTAGTGGAGTGCAAGGATATCAAAGAGCTTGCTGCGGCACTCGCAACGCAGGTCAGCGACTACTGGCAGACGCATTATGTATTCGGAGTGGAAAGCGAGACGAAGAACGAGAAGCACATGGCAATGGCATCGCTTGAGTTGCTTATGATAAATACGGTCATACCGATGCTCTTCGCTTACGGTCGCTACAAAAACGACGAAACGCTTGTAGACCGCGCTGTCGACTTACTTGAGTCGCTGCGACCGGAGAACAACAACATCGTCCGACTGTGGCGCGAATGCGGACTGGAGGTCGGCAATGCCGGCGACTCGCAGGCTCTCATACAACTGAAAAAGGAATATTGCGACAAGAAGGAATGTCTTCGCTGCCGCATAGGTTATCAATATTTAAAAAGAAAATAATATCTACACTAATGAAAAATCCACACACTTTTGAACTCGAAATGGAGGTTCGCGACTATGAATGCGACATCCAGGGTATCGTAAACAATGCAAACTATTTGCATTACATTGAGCACACACGTCACAAATTCATTATGACACTAGGTCTGTCCTTCACCGAGCTGCACAATAAAGGTGTCGATGTGGTGGTAGCACGAATGAATCTGCAGTATAAAACGCCTCTTCAGAGCGAGGATGAGTTTATCTCACGCCTTAGCATGACTAAAGAAGGACTACGATATATCTTCCATCAGGACATCATCAGAAAGAAAGACAACAAGATGTGTCTGAAGGCTCAAGTCGAAGCCGTCTGTGTAATCAACGGACGTCTGGGCGACTCTGAAGAAGTGAAAGCGGCTTTCGAAAGATATCTCTAATGCACGACGGTCACGACATACGGACGAATCCCACCTCTACAATGCGTACGGAGAACGAGCAGGAGAAGGTTAATGCCATGGCATTGACGCGTCTCGGTTTCATCAGTCTTGCCGGTATGCAGGAACTGTTCAACCGCGCCGGGTCGGCTACTGTCGTGATGGAAAACCGTCATAACATCCGCGACATCATACCGGATGCCTCCGATCGTCTGGTAGCGGTGCTCGCCGATGTTGGCGATGCCGTAAGAAGGGCTGAGGCGGAATACATCTGGGCTAATGATAATAAGGTCGAGATTATCGTCAGAGGCGACTCGCGCTATCCTACACGACTGCTTGACTGTGACGATGCGCCGCTGGTTCTCTACTTCAGTGGTGCCGCCGACCTCAATGCCCGACGCGTCGTTACGATAGTAGGAACGCGCCACGCCACAGTCTACGGGCAGGACATAATACGCCGTTTCATCGCCGACTTAAGACAGCAGTGCCCCTTGACGCTCGTCGTCAGCGGCCTTGCCTATGGTGTCGACATCGCCGCTCACCGTGAGGCGCTGAAGAATGGTCTGCCCACGGTAGCAGTTCTTGCCCACGGCATGGACCAGCTTTATCCAAACTGCCACCGCGCTACGGCAAAGGAAATGCTTGCAGAAGGAGGACTGCTCACCGAATATATGAGTCTAACACCCGGTGCGAAGGGCAACTTCGTGCAGCGAAACCGCATAGTGGCAGGCATGGCTGACGCCAGCATCCTTGTGGAGAGTGCCGAGAAGGGAGGGGGACTGATTACAATGCGAATAGCACGCGACTACAACCGCGACTGCTTCGCTTTCCCCGGACCGGTGAATGCAGAATACAGCAAGGGTTGCAACAACCTCATCCGCGACAACGGAGCAATGCTGATTACTTCGACTCATGATTTTGTCAGTGCCATGGGCTGGGTCGACGACAACGAATTGCAGAAGGCACGCCAGGAGGGCATAGAGCGACAAATGTTCGTTGACCTCACTGACGACGAGCGCCGTATCGTCGAACTGCTGCAACAGAACAACGATATGCAGATTAACGTCATTGCCGTAAGGGCTGATATGCCGATTTCAAAGCTGACCGCACTGCTGTTTTCGCTTGAGATGAAAGGAGTGCTGAAGGCAATGGCTGGAGGTTGCTATCATCTTTTTTAGTAAACACAAACATTGAAAGAATATGTCGAATGATGCAAAAACAACGGTTTTTCCGTTGTTTCGCAACGTTTTAGGACTGCGTCCTCTATTCCTTGCTCCGATGGAAGATGTCACCGACATCGGTTTCCGTCTTCTCTGCAAACGCTTCGGAGCGTCGATGGTCTATACCGAATTTGTCAGTGCCGAGGCATTGGTGCGCTCGGTAAACTCAACGATTAGGAAACTGACCATTGCAGAAGAGGAACGTCCTGTGGGCATTCAGATCTACGGTCGCGACGTCGAAGCGATGGTCGAGGCGGCGAAGATAGTGGAGGCTGAGGCTCATCCTGATGTCATCGACCTTAATTTCGGCTGTCCGGTCAAGAAGGTTGCAGGCAAAGGCGCCGGTGCAGGTATGTTGCGCAATGTACCTCTGTTGCTCGATATAGCAGAGAATGTTGTCAATGCGGTCGATACTCCTGTCACCGTAAAGACCCGTCTTGGTTGGGACACTCCGACGATGCTCGATGCACAGTTGTCAATGGCAGATGCCCAGAAGCGTCCGTTTATCGTTGAACTGGCGGAGCGCCTGCAGGATGTAGGCGTGCAGGCTCTGACCATACATGGTCGTACACGCAGCCAAATGTATACCGGCGAAGCCGACTGGACGCTCATCGGTGAGGTGAAACGCAACCCTAAGATTCATATACCTATCATCGGCAATGGTGATATCAAGTCGCTCGACGATGCCGACCGCGCCTTCGATACCTACGGAGTCGATGCTGTCATGATCGGTCGCGCTACCTTCGGTCAGCCGTGGCTCTTCTCGCGCACCCCGTTGACACTCGACGAGAAGATAGATGTTCTTGAGGAACAGTTGCGCATCAACGTCGAGCGCATTGACGAGTATCGCGGCATACTACACACACGTCGCCACCTTGCGGCAACGCCGGTCTTCAAAGGCATACCTGATTTCCGTCAGACACGCATAGCCATGCTACGGGCTGAAAAGACCGACGAGCTAATGGAGATACTCGAGAACTGCCGTAAGATGCTCAAGAAAATACAGCCTTAGCCGGACAAGAAACTTGATCAACATACAAAAACTATATACAGAAGAGAACTAATCGTTTTGTTTTCTGACCGCCTCAGAGCATTTCGTGCCAATCAGGGGCATTTCTATCTCGGCGAGATGCAGAAGTAATCGCCTGATGAAAAATATTGTCGTTTCGGAGCATTGCCTCTGAATGTCTGCCGTGCTGCACCCCGATGTCGGAAGAACTCTTTAGACACTTACAACACACTGTGATTCAGCGTGTTATAAATACCGCCATTTTCAGGTTCAAGAACCGCCGCTTCTTGCGCCAAGAAACGGCGGTTTTAGGTCCTCATTTCAGCGGTTCTTGAACCTAAAAGCGCCCTTTCTTGAAATTCATCTTATTGACACTACATATTTCAATAGGTTTTACTTACGAATTATCCTTACATTTCTCTCAGGATTCTGATAACGTGCTTTAGTGTACGGAGCGTTGGATATACGTTATCCTTGCATGTCATGTCAGGCAGATGCACATTGCTTTCTGCATATATACATTATTGATAATCGGATAATTAAACCCGAATCGATCATTAGACCGCATTTGCTTAGATTTGTAATTACCGTAATGCTTCCTGCCTGCTTTAGTCCGCTTGCCGGCATCTGCGCTGCCATTTCATCTCGACGTAGCCCGCTACGCCTTCGATGAAACGTCAGCACATCTGCTCAACAATCGAACAAAATCAGTCAAGGACTCTAATGGCCGATTCGGGTTTATAAAATACCGAAACAATGGGCTTATTTCAGGTTCAGGTTCTTTATTATATCCACCTGCGTGGCGTATTTCCTTATCAGTGCCGACGAATCCTTCTGTGGGCATATCAGCAGCACGTTGTCTTTCTCTACGACGATGAAGCCCTCCAGACCGTTGATGACTGCAAGATGTCCCTTTGGCATCTTTATTATGTTATCTCTGCTGTCTTCGACAATTACCTCTGAGCCCAATACAACGTTATCTCCGTCGACCTTATGCTCTGACTCGTATATGCTATGCCATGTGCCAAGATCGGTCCATCCGAACTTGCAGTTCATCACATACACGCCCTTGCTCTTCTCCAACACTCCCTGCTCGAACGAGATATTAGGGTAGGAGGGAAACTGCTCCTGCATATACTTGTTCTCATCCTCGATGGTGAAGTCGGCAGCACGTGCGTTAATGTTTCGAAGCACAGGCGGAAACTCCTCCCTGACACGCTCGAGTAGGCTCTCTGCCTTGGTCATTATGATACTGGTGTTCCACAGAAACTCGCCGCTCTCGATAAACATCTTTGCAAACTCCAGCTCCGGTTTCTCGGTGAATGAGCGTGCATGGTATATTCTTTCCGTGCACTCCTCGTCCATCTGTATGTAGCCGTATTCCGGTTCAGGGCGTGTCGGTTTCACGCCGAGCACGAGGATATAATCGTTATGACTGACAAATTCGTAGCCTTTCATCACATCCTTCTCGAACTTCTCGTCGCCTAACACCATGTGGTCCGACGGGGCAACGATGAGGCAGGCGTCGCGGTTGTATATGTTCACTCTGTGCGCTCCCCATACGATGCTCGGCGCAGTGTTGCGCCATATCGGTTCGGCGAGAATGTTTGAGTCGTGAACATCAGGTATTTGCTCTTTCACGATGTCACGGTATATCGTGCTTGTGCTTATGAGTATATGGCTGGCAGGCAGTATTTTCCTAAACCTGTCCCAAGTCTGCTGCAGCTGTGTCCTGCCCGTGCCGAAGAGGTCGACAAACTGTTTCGGCAGTTCCGGGCGACTTTCGGGCCACAGACGTCGACCCTTACCACCAGCAAGGATAAGGCAATATAGGTTTTCTGTTTTGTACATGATTCTGGTGATTAATAGTATTCCGACCACTAAAATAGTGATAAAAATCGTCCCCACCAAACTTTTTCACATCTTTTCTATATATTTCTCCGGCTCTTTATGAGTATACGTAAGCTCGCGTATAGTAAAGGAAAATCATATTCGCGATTTTCAGTAAAATAGAAAATCAAAAGCACTGATTTGTCAAGTCTATATTGCATAAAGCCACATCTTCGAGAGGCAACAAAATCTGAAAACAGCCTAATTCCGTTGTTTTTCTCTCAAAAAGCAGCGGTTCTTTACGCTAAAAGCGGCGGTATTATCGTCAAGAAGCTGCGGTTTTATCGTCAAGAAACGGCACTTCTTGAAACCGATTCATATTCTTATTGGTATCAAAAAAATCTATCACATTGATTTTCAGCTCCTTTTGTCTAATGCCAAAAATAAGCGTTTTTCGTTCACGAACGACAACTCGCTGGCAAATATCGGCTGTATGTATGGTCAGAACAGCCTTTTTGTTAAATTTATTCATAGTCGTCCGGAAGCGGATGTAAATGCAACAGAAACCTGACGGATAGAAATTGTTGGCATAAAGCCAAATCTTTAGACATAACACTTTCGGTCAATGTTTACGACCTTTGCACGCTCGATGATGACTGCTTGATGCATCTTGATGTAAAAGTTTTTTAGGTGGATGTATTTCTTGAACGGCATTCTCTCGTAGAGACTGTCACAAACACAATCACACTACTTTTAATGCCCTTTAATCCTTATGGGGGATTTGAAGAATTGTAATGCACATATTGCTGGATAATTACTGTAAATGTCAAATTTATTAAAACGTGTGATTAATAATATTTAACAACGAGAGGAGCGTTTATTGAATTTATTTTAATACCTTTGCCCTCATAAATTGAATATGCAGCTTTTGTGAATCTGACGTTCAGACAAAAATACGTAGCCTGCATCTGACCTGAACTTTAATAATAGTAACAAATAAAATGTAAAAAATCTAAACCTAATGAAAATCTTTTCTTTTGAGGAAACAAATCAGAAGCATCTGTATTTCTCAGCTGCTTTTGCCCTTTCATTGGCATTTGCACCAACAGCCGTCTACGCAGGTACAAACGCCAATGTTGCTGCGGTGCAGGCTGTACAGCAGAATGGCAATCACAAAGTGACCGGTCGTGTCGTTGACTCAACCGGCGAACCGCTGATTGGTGCTACCGTCCTCGTAGAGGGTACAACCAACGCAGCAGTGACCGATATTGACGGTAACTTCACCATCAATACCACGTCGAACGCGAAGCTCGTCTTCTCGTACATCGGTTATACTTCACAGACTATTCTTGTCAGTGGCAAGAGCACTATTGATGTCATACTGAAGGAAGAGGCAAATACCATGAACGAGGTCGTGGTGACCGCTATGGGTATTATGCGTAAGGAGAAGTCGCTGACATACGCAACCCAGAAGGTAAAGGCAGAGGACCTCATGAAGGTGCAGGACCCTAATGCTGCGAACTCACTTGAGGGTAAGGTTGCAGGTATCACGGTTACGCCAAGTGCAGGTGGTGCAGGTGGTGCTTCAAAAATCATTCTCCGTGGTAACCGTTCCATCCTTGGTAACAGTTCTCCGCTGATTGTTGTTGACGGTGTGCCTATGAGTAATGGTACCCGTGCCCAGCGGGACATGCACGGCGAAGGTTTCGGCTCTGAAGGCGTGTCTGAGGGCTCTGATCCGTTGTCATTGATCAACCCTGACGATATTGAGTCAATCAATATCCTCAAGGGAGCCAACGCTGCTGCGCTCTACGGTTCACGTGCTGCAAACGGCGTTGTCATGATCACAACCAAGAAGGGTCGTGAGGGTAAAGTTGACATCAATGTTACTTCAAACATCACTTTCGACAGCCCATTACTCACCCCGAAGATTCAGAAAATCTACGGTTCAACAGTTGACGCAGCAACAGGTGCATTGTCGCTGAACAACTGGGGAGGTAAGATAGCTGACCGTTCAAGCGACAACCTCGTTGTGCGTTCTCCATTGGAAGATCGTTGGATTGGCTATCCGGAAGAACAGATCGGTCTTGATGCTGATAATAACCCGATCATGGCACGCCGCCACAACGTTTATCTCCGCAACAAGGCAGTTGACAATGTAGACAAATTCTTCCGTACAGGTGTGACAACCAATAACTCTATTTCACTTTCCAGTGGTACAGATATTTCACGTACATACATTTCTCTGGCAAACAGCCACGCAACGGGTATGATGCGCAACAACTCATACAACCGTAATTCTATCAGTTTCCGCCAGACTTACAACTTCTTCAAACGTCTCCACATTGATGCTTCAATGAACTATACAGAGTCAAAGACAAAGAACCGTCCGGGTGGTGGTACAATCGGTAATCCGCTTTACCACCTATATACTACTCCTCAGAACATTGACATGGATTACTATCGTGACCATTATATGAATGCAGAGGGCAAGTGGCTTTCTAATGCCGGTTCTTACTACAAGCTCGTTGGCTCCAGTTTCATATGGACATCAGGTGAACGTACAACCCTGAAAGGTCCTCAGCAGGAGTGGGCATTCCTCTCTCATCCTAACAACAACCCATACTGGCTGCTGAACATGGTAAACACTCAGCAGGATGAGAGCCGCCTCTTCGGAACTTTGCAGGCAAATATTGATATTTATGACGGTCTGACCTTTCAGGCACGTGTCAACTACAGCCAGTTGCGCTACAAGAACCGTACATTACGTTACGCTACGACATTTATTCCGGATACAATGGATGATTACGGCCGTTTCTGGGATTCAAACGATAAGACAACAGAGCTATATACCGACTACCTCTTGTCTTACAACAATACTTTCGGCGACTATTCAGTATCTGCTACAGCAGGTTTCGTAGGTCACACTGTCAAGGGTGAGTATAAGGGTACAGATGCCGTTGCTACTTACTACGACCGTCTTATGCGCAAGCTGCCCACAATGGTCAACTACTTTGATACAAGCGCAGGTGGCTACGGTGTAACCAGCAATTCGAAGAGTTCAAACTGGGACCGCTCTTATCTCTTCACAGCACAGTTTGGCTGGAAGGAGACAATTTACTTTGATGCTTCTTACCGTCGTGACTGGTACCGTCCGTTCCGCTACTTCAAGCAGCGCGGTAAGATCAATACCGATAACTACGGTTACTTCGGTGTCGGTGCCAACGCTATCGTAAGCCAGCTGGTCAAAATGCCTGACTGGTTCAACTTCCTGAAGTATCGCGTCTCTTACTCTTCGGTAGGTAACTCTATTCCTAACAAGGCATACGGCGCCATGAACCGTAACCTCCAGACAGGTGCACTCTCTGGCAATAAGTACATTGACTTCTCTCCGGTTCCTGAAGAGACAGGATCATTCGAGACCGGTATAGAGGCATTGTTCTTCAACAACTGTCTGAGCTTCGACTTCACTTTCTATAATACTGTAGTGAAGAACCTTTACATGGAGTTGGGCTCTCTCGGTGACAACACAGAGTTGCTGAACTCTGCAAAGGTTCGTAATACTGGTTTCGAGGCTACCGTCGGTTACGACTTCAAGTTTGGCAAGAACCTCCGCTGGCGTACCTCTTACAATATCTCTTACAACGACAACAAGATTCTTGAGACCGGTTACGACAAGGATGGCACACCACGTAAGTATCAGAAAGTAGTAGGTGAGGCAAAGGTCATCTATCAGAAGGGTGGTTCTATCGGTGACATCTATGCAGGCGACTTCATGCGCGATGCCAACGGTCATATTGTCCTGACTGCAAAGGGTGAGCCTAAATTTGACAATACCGGTTCCAACGACCGTTTCCTTGGTAACATGAACTCGAAGTGGCAGATGGGTTGGACCAATACCTTCAATTACAAAGACTTCCAGCTCTCATTCCTCATCAACGGCCGTATCGGCGGTAAGGTACTCTCTCTTACAGAGGCTTACCTTGACTATATCGGCGCTTCAGAGCGCACAGCACAGGCACGTATGTATGCTGAGAGAAACGGTATCATTGCCAAGGACTATGGCAATGTTCCCGGTATGGTGCTCAACGACGGCAGTGGACGCATTGTTCCTGTTCAGGCTTACTATCAGGCACTCGGCGCGTCAAGCAACCCATCAACATATCTCTACAACGGAACCAATTTCCGTCTGCGTGAGCTTTCATTGGGTTACACCTTCCGTGACGTGTTCGGTATGAACCGCAACCTGACATTCTCATTCATCGCCCGTAACCTGTTCTTCATCTATAAGGATGCACCGACAGACCCGGACGTATCACTCTCTACACAGAATGGTCTTGGAGCGTTTGAGAGTTTCAATATGCCATCTTCACGCTCATTCGGTTTCTCACTGAAAGCAAACTTCTAAACTAAGTAAGCGCAGTGAATTAAAGTTTATGGAGGAGAGGACGCTAAATGTCAGGGACTCTGTCAGTCTGTTGTCTTTCATCTTCTCCATCTCCAATATAACCGGAACTTCAATAATTAACAATCTAAAGAAATAAAGCAATGAAAAGTAAACATATAATCGTACTCATGGCGATGGCATTGCCGGCATTGGGACTCCAGTCCTGTCTCGACTATGACAATCCGGGTGATGAGTTCAACTCAACGACCAAGAACGTTGAGAAAGTGACCGAACGTAGTGCTGTAGACAGTATTCCTTATCGTACGGCTACTGACGCTACAGCTGCCGGCGAGGCAATTTCAGCTATGCAGGATCTTCTTGATGTCGGTGTAGGTGGTCAGTTCTCCATGCGTGGTGGTAAGAGAGGTGAGCATCCAGGTCCACACGCTTATCAGTACCAGTACTCTCTTGGTGTCGACAACTATGCAGAATATACGGTTATTCCTCACACCTTCTTCCCATATTCCAAGATTCGTATTGCATCGTCATACGCTATCAATCAGAAGTGTTACGGTGGTGCATGGGGTTCATTCACTGAGATGAAGAGCGCTATGGTGCCAATCCTGAACCATCCAAAGGTTAATGCAATCCCTGAGATGAAGGCAGCTTACCTGACTCTATTCAATTTCCAGGCTGTTGAAGTGGCTGATGTTTACGGTCCTATGCCTTATCGAGAGTTGAAGACCAATCTCCAGGTAGGTCCTTATACATATAATAAGGTGGAGGATGTCTACGATGATGTTATCATGAACCTTGACACAGCAATCGTCTGCTTCCACTATTTTGACCAGAAGCCAGATGCTTATAAGCAGAAGCTTATCAATGAGTTCAAGACCCGTTTCCTCGTAATGGATGAGGGTGGCGTTGCTGATGGTACACTGAAGAACTGGGCACGCTTTGCCAACTCTCTTAAGCTCCGTCTTGCTATGCACATGGTAAAGAGCGATCCTGATCGTGCACAGAAGCTGGCAGAGGAGGCTGTTGCAGATGGTGTAATCGAGAGTGATGCGCAGGAGGTTTCTATCCGTCCGGGCGTGTTTGGCTTCCCTCACCCATTGACAGGTGTTGAGAACTGGGGCGATGCCCGCATGAGCGCGACAATGGAAATCATTCTGAAGTCCTTTGACCATCCTTGGTTGAAGTATCTCTTCCAGAAGAACTCTAACCATATCGTAAACTCCAAGACCGGTGAGATTACCGCAACAGGTACCCGTATCTGTGGTGTCCGTACAGGTACACATCCGGGCGAAGGTCAGGGTTACGATGAAAACCAGTATATCGCCTTCAGTAAGCTTAACGCACAGTACTTCAGCAGTGCACCTCTACAGATCATGAAGTATGCAGAGGTTTGCTTCCTCCGTGCTGAAGGTGCACTCCGAGGCTGGAAAATGGGTGGTACAGTACAGCATTTCTATGAGGAAGGTATCCGTCATGGTAACTGCGAGGATCCGGAGTTGAAGTCAAAGGACGGTACTGCTCCTGACGGCACATCTGGTGTGAACTGGTATGACGCATGGATCAATACATACATGGCACAGGAGAATCCTGTAGCATACGTTTACAAGGATCCTACAGGTGAAACACCAGATGCTGTGAGCCCAATCACTATCGGTGTGAAATGGAATGACGGTGATTCTCAGGAGACAAAGCTGGAGAAGATTATCACACAGAAGTATATCGCAACCTATCCGAATGGTTTCGAGGCATGGCATGACCTCCGTCGTACAGGCTATCCACGTAAGTTGGATGTTCTGAATATTGATGAAGCTGACGGCAGTCTGGTTCCTGGAGACATCATGCGTCGTCTTCCATTCCCGGGCACACAGGATATTGCAACCAAGCAGGATGTTGACAATACAGGTATTCCCGCTCTGGGCGGTCCGGACAAGATGGCAACCCGTCTCTTCTGGGACAAGGCAAGTGCAAACTTCTAAATGACGTAGTTTTTTCAAATCTTACGATAGTTTCCGGCATGAAGGTAAGCAGTATGCCGTTGCCGGGAACTATATAAAACGAAATCTTACTAATAAATAGTCCTAAATAATTATGAGAAAAATTTATTTACTTCTTTTTGGTTGCTGCCTGATTCCATCTACCTTGATGGCACAGGAACTGAAGAGCAACTACATTCAGTGGGGCTTTGACGCAAAGGAATTCCCTGGTAAACTGCAGGGATGGTCAAAGACTAATCCTAAAATTAATGATGATGACAACTTCTTCATCTCACGTGTAAGACCAAAGGCACGCTTCCGTAATGCTGATACGCAGGTTCGTAAGGAACTTACGGAGAAAAACGACAAGAAGCTCATTGCATGGTTGCCATGGAACGTTCCAAGCAAGAATGCACTTCCCGATGGTATCTTCGATTCTGAGGTGTTCTCTATGTGGCAGTATGTAACCCACTGGGGTGACTGGAACTGCGGCTTGGGTCGTATTCCTGCTGCATTGCTTGATGCAGCTCATAAGAACGGTGTGCCTGTATCATCAGTTGCAGGTATTCCTTATGGTGCTCTACAGTATGATTGGAGCACATCTCTGAATACGCTTGCAGGAACAGATGTTCAGAAGGCAGCAGATTATATGAACTACTTTGGTTACGACGGTTTAGGTTATAACTCAGAGTACTCAGAATATTTCACTTCTGGTCGTGTGACCCGTGCGCTTAGAGATTTCCACGTGCAGCTCAACAAGGTAGTTAAACCTTATAATCCTATCTTCGAGAATATTTGGTATGATGGTACAAACGATAAGGGAAGAATTGCTTTCGACCAGGGATTGAACGATGACAACAAGAGCATATTCGGTGAAAAGGATAAAGAGGCTGCAAATCTCTTCCTCAACTATAACTGGAACTCTACATCGTTGTTGGAGAAATCTGTGCAGAAAGCAGGAGAAATCAACCGCGACCCATTAGATCTCTATGCCGGCTTCAACATGCAGGGAGGTGAGCCGAAATATGGCACTCGCTGGCCGTTGCTGGCACAGTACCCTATTTCCATCGGTCTCTGGGGCGCTCACTCACAGAACATGTTCTTTGAGAGCCGTGGCGAGAAAGGCAGTGATCCTGAGACACAGCAACGCACCTATATGTTGCGTACAGAGCGTTGGTTCTCAAGTGGATCACGTAACCCGGTTACAACTCCACAGGTTACAAGCAGCATGAACTACAATGCTGACAACGTAGACTTCCACGGTATGTCATCATTCATGACCGCACGCAGTTCTATGTCATGGAATCTGAATGATGAGCCGTTCATCAGCTACTTCAACCTTGGTAACGGTAAATTCTTCAACTACAAAGGTGTAAGACAGAACAACCGTCCTTGGGCTAACGTCGGAGTACAGGATTACCTTCCAACATGGCGCTGGTGGTTTGCAAGCAAGCTGCTCGGTCGTACGACTGCAGATGTTCCTGCAAACGGTCTTGACGCTGAGTTTGTATGGGACGATGCTTACATGGGTGGTTCAACCGTGCGTGTATTCGGTACAACTGTTAAGGAGTATCTCCACCTCTTCAAGACAAAATTTGAGTTGAAGACAGGCGACGTTATCACTTTCCGTTATAAGGTAAAGGGCGGTAAGGCTGATGCTTCTCTGGTTCTTGCAACCGAGGACAATGTAAGTGCAGAGAAGGCTTATCCTGTACTGGCATCTTCTGACGATACTGATGAGGATAGATGGGTTGAGAAGACTGTCACTGTTGACGCTACCTTGAACGGCAAGACTCTTGCTGTCGTAGCTTTGAAGATGGAGAATGCAGCTGACCTGAACTTCTATCTTGGTGAGTTCTCTATTGTCCGTGGCAGCTTCGATGCACCTGCCAAGCCAGAGGTAACTTCTACTGCGCTGTTGCATTCTGCAAAGAATGGTGTTGACGGTAAGATCATCTTCAACATGGCAAATACAAAGGGGCAGGGCGAGCCTTGCTACAACACTGACGTGAAGACTTCTCTCTTTAAGCTCTGGGCGCAGCAGGAGGACAAGGAGCCTGTTCTCATGGGTGTGACAACTTCATGGGCTGGTATGTTCTATTCTGTTCCTGTTGATTTCAAGGGTAAGGGCAAGATCAAGTTCGGTGTGTCTGCTGTTTCTCTTGACATGAAGAAGGAGAGCGCAGTAGCATGGGGTGAGGATTATGAAATCTTCACAAGCTATGAGTACAACGATGAAATAAAAGCTGACAAGTCTGTCATCAAGCCAAACGAGGAGTTCACAATCGCTTATGTTGACCCACGTCACGAGGATGGCAGCTGGAAGATTGTCAATGCTTCCGGTAATGAAGTAGCAACGGGTAGCGGAACTTCTATCACAGTGAGTGGTGGTCTTTCAGAGTTGGGCTTCTATAACCTAATTCTTACTGGAAACGTAACAGAGAATGGTGTTCGTGTAAGCAAGGAGAGAACTTTCAATAACTACATCCAGATTACTTCTGAGGCAGTAGGTGCTGTTCCTCATATCAATAAACTGACAGCCAATGGCAGCGAGACTGACATTGAGGTGGTACAGAACGCTGATGTTGTAATGAAGTACGAAGGCAAGAAAGCTGACGGTTCTGGTTCAAGAGGTATCAAACTGCTTGAGAAGCCGGTTGGAGTGAAGGTTTCTGAACTTGGTTTCAACAGCACAAACAAGAATAACATGGCATGGTCACTTGCATTCTGGATTAAGTTCAACGGCTTCACTGGCGATACTCAGATTATTGATATGCGTCATCCTGGTACAGGCTGGCCACAGAACAACTGGGGTTCTATGTGGACAACCTACGATCCTAATACTGGTGTTTATGAGGTGACTCTGCGTGAGAAGAATCCAGGTGGTGCCAAGGAGTACAAGCAGCGTTGGAAGGTAGACTTCGTTCCTGGCGCATGGACTCACTTTGTACTGGCTATGGACGGTAATGGCACTACAACCAAGCCTATGCTATATATCAATGGTAAGGCTGCTAAGGCGTATAACTGGTCGTATGACGGTCAAGAGGGTGAGGGAGTTAATTCAACTCGCTTTGCTAACAACGCATGGTGGGATGAGAACGTCCTTGGTATCAGCCTTGGTCGTGCTGGTGCAGCTGCTATAAATGGTACTATTGATGATGTTAAATTCTTCAATAAGGCTATCTCTGAGGCTGAGGCATCACAGACGATGATGTCAACAGCTACTACGGATGCAGGTCTGGCAGCTTACTGGGATTTCGAGACTGATGCTGACGGCGAGCATTACTTTGCAAGCAAGGTTGGTACAGCTAAGATTGCTCATGGCGAGCTGAAGGCTGGCGAGGGCGAAGGTGTTACAAGTCTGCACCCGGATGAGCCTACATTTGATGCTGGTAGCGCATTCGTTTCAGGTAACTTTAAGGTTACGACAACTGCAGAGTGGACAGCCAAGAAGGCTTCTATCACCGAGCAGTCTGGTAACGACTTGTCCGGTACTGCTAAGTTGAAGTATGCAAAGACTGGTGACTATGAGGTAACACTTACCTTGAAGAACGCTCATGGTTCTGACACACGCACATTCAAGGTAATCACGGTGAAGGCTGACCCTACGGGTATCAACGGAACAGAAGCTGCTGACATGAAGGTCTACACTATCGACCGTGACGTATTGTTCGACGTTGAGACACCGGGCAACTATCTTGTTCAGGTATTCTCTGCGAACGGTCAGAAGGTTGCAGGCAAGGCAGTATCTGTAAATGGTGCAGAGTCTGTACGCCTCCACTTGACTGCTCAGGGTGTTTACATCGTGAATGTCAAGAAAGAAGGCAAGACCCTCCGTACTGTGAAGTTGATATGCAAATAAATAATCATTTAAATGCCAGGAGAAGTCTTGTTACTCCTTCTGGCATTTACTTGTTCTATTGCCTGGAAGGCATCTGAACTTTAATTACACCTTACTACTACATAGTATAATTTTAAACAGAAAAAGCAAACCTTATATGACTGTACACGTGTATGGTCGTATAGACCTAAAATCATTTATTAATTAAACATTTATTATTCATGAAAAAAATTACATTGTTTGCATCCTTGGCGTTGGCGGTCTGTCTTAATGTCAATGCCCAGCGTACGCCGACACATCCGTTAGACATTCAGGATGCTCGTTTTGACGATTTACCTGAATATCTCGAATCATGGTTAGGGGGTACGATGGATCGTCCTAAAGGAGTAAGCGAAATTGACGATCAGTTTTACATCTCTCGTGTCCGCCCATTAGACCGTATTAAAGATGGGGACTATCAGATACATTCCAATGTCAAGCGTGACCGCAAGATGTGTATCTGGGTGCCACTTGATGATCCAACCTCTACATGGAAATCTCTTCCACGTTACTGCTTTGAGGGTGACAACTTCAGTCTGTGGTCATACATCGATATTCACGGAAACTGGACGTCTCCTTGGATCCGCTCTACAGCAGGTCTGACCGACGTAGCACACAAGAATGGTGTTACCGTGGGTTGTGTGATGTCTATTCCTTGGGCTGATTATGTAGTGCCTTCATCATGGGCTTATAATAAATATGCCAAGATTTTCTATAAGCTCACTATTAAGGAAGGTAGTACTTACAAATATGCCGCTCCATTAGTGAAGATGATGAAATACTATGGTGTTAACGGTATTGGCGTAAACTCGGAATTCCGTACGAGTAGTACTGCTATGTCAAATTTGGCAGAGTTCTTTGCTGTCTGCCATAAGGAGGCTAAGAAGATCGGCTGGAAGTTTGAGGTACACTGGTATGACGGAACTGCCGATGATGGTCAGATCCGTTTTGACATGGGTCTTGGGTCACACAACTCCAAAATATTTGGTAACAAGGACAACGTGTCTGTTGACATGATGTTTGCCAACTATAACTGGAAGGACTTGCAGTTGGAGAAGACAGAGAAGACTGCAAAGACGTTGGAAAGAAACAGTTTCGACTATTATGCAGGCTTCGACATCCAGGGGCGTGGTTTGAGAAACGATCATTGGGGAGAACTCCTTAACCGTAACGTCTCAATAGGTTTCTGGGGTGCTCACTCACAGAGTCTGATCCATCAGAGTGCTACCGATGATGGTACGTCAGACATTGCTATCCAGAAAGCTTACTTGCAGAAGCAGGAACTTATGTTCAGTGGTGGTAACCATAATCCGGGCTTGCTTCCAAGCATTAACACTGACTGTAATCTTGCAAATGCCAGCCTGAAGAGCTTCCATGGACTTGCAACTTTCCTTACAGCTAAGTCTACCATCCAGCAGATTCCATTCGTGTCACGTTTTAACCTTGGCAACGGATTGAAGTTCTATAAGGATGGTAAGGTGGCATTCGACCACAAATGGTATAACCTCAATACACAAGACTATATGCCGACATGGCGCTGGTGGATTACTGACCGTAATGATCAGGTAACAGCTGACAATCTTTCGGGTTTGGTAAAGGCAGAATTGACCTTCGACGATGCTTATTGGGGTGGTTCCTGCTTGTCACTCTCTGGCAAGACAAACTTCTCACGCGTAAAACTCTTCAAGACAATGCTTGAGATACAGCCACAGTACGAGTTCTCTGTTACTTACAAGTCTATGCACGGAACAGCTTCTCATGCAAAGTTCTTTGTTGCGTTGAAGGACGATGTTACCCACTACAAGGAGATTGCACTGCCAGCTGTTGAAGCAGAGGGACAGTGGAAGACCTTTAATGTGACAGCTGAGAAACTCGGTCTGCAGGCAGGACAGAAGGTTGCCATGATGGGTGTTGTTGTTGAGAATAGTCCTGCTGACTATCAGCTATACATTGGTGAAATAGCACTGCGTGATAATGCCAAGAACTTCAACACTGTTGCTCCAACGATCAAGACTGTACAGGTTCTTCGTGGACGTTACAATGCCTGCGACTTCAAGATGCAGTATGCTTCTAAGGAAGAAGGCAAGTGGGAGAAGACCTACAATGACGAGGTAGGTACATGGTATTATGAAATCTATTTCCAGCAGAAGGGTCAGGACGAACAACTCCTTACAGCGACCACTTCATGGGCAGCCTACGTTGTAGATGCCCCGATGGTCTCTGGTGCTGACAAGCGCGAGTGCCGCTTCGGTGTGCGTGCCGTTTCTCCTGATGGCAAGAAGGGTTCTGACATTGTATGGACAGATTATCAGGTAGTAGAATACAACCAGCCTTTGAGCGATGTTGTTGCTGACCGTCCTGTTATCAAACCAAACGAGGAGTTCACTCTGAAGTATCTTGATGAGATGGTTCCTGCCGCTCAGTCATGGACTTTGAAGAAATCTGTGAGCGGAGAGGTTGCTGCAACAAGTGGTAGCGGTACAAGTGCTAAGTTCTCTGTTGCAGAAGAGGGTACATACGACCTCGTTGTTATTGATAATACTGGCAAGGAGACTACCGTACGCGGTAAAGTGAAGATTACACCAGAAGCAACAGGTGCAGTTCCTCAGATTAACAGTGTCACTTCTGACAAGACCACAGAGGTTACAGGTAAGAACGTTACCTATACGTTCGATGCACGTCTCGGTGAGGGTAAGGCTTCACGCGGACTTGAAATCAACGATCCTAAGATGTTCCGCATCCCTGGCGATGTTCAGAAGGGCAAGTCTTATTCTTACGCACTCTGGTTCAAGGCTGACAAGTTCAACCATGACAAGCAGGGTACAAACCTTATCAACAAGAATTCTATCCATGACAAATGGCCTCACAATAACTGGGGTGACCTCTGGGTGACAATCCGTCCAGAATGGCAAGGACATAAGAAATTGCACGCTGCTAACGAGGTTTCATTCAATACAATGGGTTGGACTGCACATGACAATCCTTACGAGGATGTGATGTCTACTGACTACAGCGTTACTCCAGGTGTGTGGAACCATATCGTTGTTACCCACTCTGATGGCAATATGCAGAAAATCTATTTCAACGGACGTAAGGTGGCTGACCACAGTTTCGCTGATTCAAAGCGTCGTGAGGATGTTGCGCTGAGCGACCCACGTATTGATGCAAACAAGGTAGCCGATATCTTCATTGGTGGTGGTGGTGTCTACAAGAGCGGATTCAATGGAGTCATTGATGAGGTTCAGGTTTGGGACAAGCCGCTTTCTGATGCTGAAGTACTTGAGGCTATGAAGGGCTACAAGGAAGGTAGTGTTCCTACTAATCTGAAGGCTTACTTCACCTTTGAGGAGGCTGAAGGCATGAAGTTCAAGAACCTCGGTACAGGTGGCAGAGAGTATGATGGTTCTGTAGTTGTTATTTCTGGCAGCGGTGGTGAGAGCACATCAAGTGCTGCCTATGTTGACCAGAAGCCTAACACTGACGTATTGGGCTTCCCTGGTATTGAAGGTTCGTTTGATATCAAGACCAAGCCAACATGGATGCTGGGTGATGGTCAGATTTCATCACAGACCGATAAGACAGCTATTGTTACCTACGCTGCTCCTGGCAAGAAGAATGTTACTTTGAAACTGAAGAACGGCTGGGGTGAGACAGAGAAGACTGTTGAGGAAATCGTTGAGATTACTTCAGGAGTAAACTCAATCTCTGAGCTTGATGCACAGTCTGGTTTCTCTGTTTATCCAAACCCATTTGTAGAGAGTGTGAATATGCGCTTTGCTGACTATGGTCGTTACACCATTAATATCCTTGATGCGACAGGTGTACTCCTGCAGAGCAACATCTTCGATGCTACACAGGGTCAGGTGGTTAATGTAGCCATCAGTGGTGCCAAGGGAATGTACCTCGTAAAAGTTCTGAAGGAAGGTAAGATTTACAAGACCGTAAAGGTTGTCAAGAAATAATCTTCCCACTACTGTTTAAGGATATAAATCCACTAAAAAGAATTATTGAACCGGGTGACGAGCTGTAAAATAGATCGTCTGCCCGGTTCTTTTTATTGCTGTCCGATAAAATTTATCGCACCACTAATAAAAAAATATACAAAATAGACTTGAATTTAAGTGTATTTTGTACCTTTGCATTTAGGAAGAGTTATTGGACATCATAGCACTGCAAACCACTGAAAATGGTGAAATTTCTAACTTGTTATATCTGTTTCTTACATATTTTGCTAAATGTTTATTTATCAAACGGTTGTGTCAAACCTTTGAAAATCTAAATAACGTAAGTTCGACGAATTTAGAATAAAGCAATTTGTGTGTCTAATGTCCTTTGTACATTGATGCACGGCTTCTTCGGAAAGAAGCAATAT
>ENA-OWND01000639-OWND01000639.1-metagenome-genome-assembly--contig:-NODE-639-length-23978-cov-12.506542_pt1 | contig 23978 bp, 15 predicted proteins | sample MGYA00245342_ERZ651119 | MGnify/ENA primary metagenome ERZ651119 (study PRJEB26857, sample SAMEA4031756) | metagenome | biome: human; feature: oral; material: saliva | place: Philippines | collected 2014... | reverse complement strand
CGTGAACTTTGTCTCCGTGAAGACGTAGACCTTATATATATATGTACTGATTGGAGCAACCACGCCGCTATGGCCGTCGAGGCGATGCGCTGTGGAAAGCATGTGGCGGTCGAAGTGCCGGCTGCCACCACAGTGGCCGACTGTTGGGAGTTGGTGCGCACGGCGGAAGCTACGCAACGACATTGTTTCATGACCGAAAACTGTTGCTACGATTGGTTTGCGCTAGCCACGCTCGACATGCACCGCCGCGGCGTTTTCGGCACCATCACCCATTGTGAGGGGGCGTATCTCCACGACTGGAGTGCGCTGTTCGCCGGAGACCATGCGGCCGCAGCGTTCTACCGCGCCGGTTGTCGGCACGGCGGGAATCCCTATCCCACGCACGCCATCGGTCCCATCGCACAACTCCTCGGTTTTCATCGCGGCGACCGCATGATGCGGCTTTCCTCCGTCACGGGCACGGCCGCCGGCCGCGAGAGTTTGTTGGGACATGCCAACCACACGCTCATCACCACCGAGCGCGGGGTGACGATCTTGTTGCAGTTCGACGGCACCACGCCGCGGCCTTACAGTCGCATCCAAGGCATCAGCGGTACGAAGGCTTTTGCGCAAAAATACCCCCTTCCGCTGTTTCAAGACGCTGACGGACTGCGCGAAGGCGAAGCCGCGGAAAATTTTCTCCGTTCCGTTGCCGATTCGCCCGCCTATCGCTTGTGGTGTGAGGGTGCGGAACGCGGAGTGCCCAACGCCATGAACTATGCGATGGATTGCCGCTTCATTCACTGCCTGCGCCACGGTTTGCCGCTCGACATCGACGTCTATGATGCGGCCGAATGGTCGTGTTTGGCCGAACTCACCCGACTTTCGGCGCAGCGCGGTGGAGCGCCCGTCGAGATTCCCGACTTTCTCAACGGCGAAATACCGCAGGCTCACAGATAACTCCACCGACTCTCCGGTAGTTTTCTCCGCCCCGTCGATAGCTCTCTCCGGCGCATCGAGCGTTCTCTTCGCCCCGTCGTTTCTTCGCTGCTATCCATCGCGGCTTTGCGCCGCCGCTCCGTTCCATCCCACTTGCTTACCCATTAAACTTCCTCTGACATGCCCAAAATCGTTTTTCTCGACAGTTTTGTACTCAACCCCGGCGATCTCGATTGGGGAGTGCTGGCCGAACAAGGCCAACTCACCGTCTACGAGCGCACGCCGAGTGCAGAAATCGTGGCGCGTGCCGCCGAAGCCGAAGTGATCATCCTCAACAAAGTGCGCATCACGGCTGAAATCCTCGACCGTCTTCCCCGTCTCCGCTTGATTTTGGTCGCCGCCACCGGTTATGACGTCGTGGACGTGGCCGCCGCCCGCAAACGTGGTGTCACCGTCTGCAATGTGCCCGCCTATGGCACGCTCGCTGTGGCGCAACACACCCTCGCCCTGCTCCTCGAAGTCACCAACCGCGTGGGACATTATGCGCAGCTGAACCGCGAAGGGTACTGGGCGCGCAGTCGCGATTTCAGTTTGTGGGACGAAGCCGTCGAAGAACTCAGCGGCGTGCGCGTTTCCCTCATTGGTATGGGCAACATCGGGCGCAAGGTCGCCGAACTCCTCCGTGTACTCGAAGCGGAAGTGTGCGCCGTCACCTCGCAAGACGAGTCGACGCTCCCGACCGGCGTGCGCAAAATCACCCTCGACGAAGCCTTTGCCACCTCGCGCGTGGTGTCGCTCCACTGTCCCCTCACGGAACAAAACCGCGCTTTCGTCAACGCGTCGCTCTTGGCGCGTTCAGCCCCCGGTTTGATTCTCGTCAACACGGCGCGCGGCGCATTGATTGACGACATCGCGGTGGCCGAAGCCTTGCAGTCCGGTCGTCTCGGCGCCTACGCCTGCGATGTCCTCTCCACCGAACCGCCCGCGGCTGACCATCCCATTCTCTCCGCCCCCAACACCTTCGTCACGCCCCACATCGCGTGGGCAACTGCCGCCGCTCGCGGCCGCATCGTCCGCATCATGGCCGACAATCTCGAGGCCTTCCTCGCCGGCGCGCCGCAAAACGTAGTGTCGTGAGGATGCGTTGCTCGCTATCGCAGTCGAGTGTCGTCCAATATGCAACTGCTGCGTTTCTCGACGGCAGTTATCATCTCCTCGTTTTATTAAAAGCCAGATCCGCAAGACGCGCTGTTGTCAAACTGTCGTCTTGCGGATCTTTTTCAGTCCCGTGTATCACTCCTCGGCCTCTTGTTTTTTCGTGGTGAAACGATAGGTGAAGCCGAGCAGGAAGTAGCGGCCGTAGGCCGTGTTGTAAATGCGTTGAATCCCCGTTTCGTCGAAGTTGTGGGTGATGCCGCGGTTGTTGTTGAAGAGGTCGTGTCCCCTGAGTGAGACCGTCAAGTTCTTGCCTTTGAGGAAAGCCCGCGTGAGGTCGAAATTCAGCTCCTGCTCGGTGCGGCGATAGTGCTGCGTGCCCCGGTAGTCGATGTGACTCAATCGATAACGCAGGCCGAGATGGAGCTCGAAGGGAAGCTCGTATTCAAGGTCTACCATAGCCCTGGGCTGGAATGTGCGCTGGCGGTCGTAGATGGGGTTGGGACTGTGGTTGAAACTGTAAGAGAGGTTGAATGACGTTTCCGCAGAAAGTTTATCGCCGCGGTATTGAGGCCCACAAGCAAAGGTTATCGTGTGGAAGAACAGTTCTTCGGGGCGTGCATCGGCGAGCGAACCCGCCACATTGAAGTTCTGCCGGCGAGTGGTGCTCTGTGAGGCGTAATAACCGAAGGTGAAACGGTTCGCATAGTCGAGCGATTGGATAAAGTAGAGATAGGAACTCGTGTTCCAGGCCCCCGAGATGTTGACCGGCTTCGTCGTGGTCACGCCCGTGGTGCGGTCGAACGCGGTGAGTTGCGTCGTTTCGTTGGCCGTGGTGGTAAACATGATACTCGCATAGAGTTGGTGGCGTTTCGTCTCTTCGCCGCGGTGCTGTTCAAATCGATTTTCGCTCCACAGCGAGAAGTTGTGCGTGACCTTGTTCTTCAGATCCGGGTTGCTGAGGTGCACATTTTGCGGATCCGCGAGATCGGGCAGGGTGATCTGCTCCGTGATGAAAGGCGCACTCGTGCGGAGGTCATAGTTGAAAGTAAACTTGCTTGAGCCGGGCTTCCATTCTGTTTTGGTCGAGAAGGCGGGCAGCGTTTGTCGGCGCGTGAGGTGCTGTGCCGGAAAACCGCCTTTCTCGAAATCGTAGGTCTCGTTCTCGTGTTGGAGCGTTAGGTCCACCGACGAGAACCACCGATCGGCGGTGTAGCGGAGAAAGAGCGTTCCGCTGTGCGAGGTGGTGTTTTGCAGGGTGTGACGCGTGATCTCATTTTCGCGAGCGAGGCGTCGCCAATCGGCGATGCCCTCGGGCAGCCGGGCGAGGAGGGGGAGGGTGGCGTCGAAGGTGGTGGGCGCGCCGCTCAGGCGGTTGAGCAGGAAGCCGTCGGTGTCCATCCGGTTGTGGAGGTGTGAAAAGGCGTAGCGCGCACCCGGCACAAAGTGTTTGCCCACGGGCCATTGCAGTTCCAGCGTCGAACCCAGATAGGTGTTGCCGGTCGCATTGTCTCGGTAGCGGTGAAGCAAGTGGGGCAAGTTGTTCGCGTGGGGAAGGAAATAGTGGTAGCCGTCGAGCGAGAAGTTGTCGGACGTTGTTTCTTCGCGCCTCAGATACGTTCGCCAAGTGAGGTTCGCCCCTTGGGAGTTGAGTTTCTGGTTGACCATGAGCAGTTGGTCGACGTGTCCGAGCGTGTTTTCGCCTTGTCCGACCGACCGCGTGCGGGTTACGGCACCGAACATCGCGGCGCGCAGCAGGTTCGGGGCGAAAACAGAATCGAGCGGGGCATATCCCGCGTTGAAGGGGTTGGCGTTCCACGTCGCGCCGCGCCCGTTGTTGTCAGAAGTGGTGCGCGAGCGCCATGCGTTATTTTGATAGAACACGTAGGTGGTCGCCGTCGGTCGCCACGTCACAAAGAGGTGACCCGCCACGCGCGTCTCGTGTGAGTGGGGGTGTTCCTCGGTCGCGTTGTAACTGCTGCCGCCGCTGAGCATCGTTTCCAACTCCGTGTAGCGGGTGTTGCGCCGCGTGTTGTTGTTATAGTCGCCCGTGGCCTCGATCTTCAGATAGCCCGCGGCGTTCTCGTCGCTCTTGTTGCGCCAAAACAGGGTGCCGCCCGGCGAGTGGAAGGCATTCTTACCGGAGCGATAGACGTTGAAGGAACTGATCGAGCCGTCGCCGTTGTACCAGAGTTCTTGGTTCGTGTTGTTGGCATTGCCGAAGAGCGACACGCGGTAGTGGTCGGTGAAGGTGTTGGCATAGCCTCGGGCGCTATAGAGATCGGGCGTGCCGCCCGAGACGTCGGCTTGACCCGTCCACGTGCCCATGTATTTTTTGCGGAGCACCACATTGACCACCTGCTCGCGCGAACCGTCGTCGAGTCCCGTCACGCGGGCCAGTTCGCCGCGTTGCTCATAGGCTTTTACGCTCTTGACGATGTAGGCCGGCAGGGCTTCGAGCGCCATCGAGGGGTCGTTGCGCGAAAAGTCGAAACCGTTCACCAGCAGCCGATCCACGGGCTTGCCCATGTAGTAGAGCTTCTTCTGCCGAATCTCCATGCCGGGCAGTTTCTTGAGCGCATCGCCGAGGTTGGCGCCGTCTTTGAGTTTCACGGCGTCGAGGTCGTAGATGACGGTGTCTTTGCGGGTGATGAAGAGTAGGCGCGTGGTTTTCACCGTGGCTTCGCGCAGCGCGTGTGTCTTCGTGCTGTCGGTGTGCACGGAGTCGGCTGTGAGCAGCGGGGTGGGGGACTTCGAATGGGCTTGGACGCCGAAGCTGAGCAGGACGCCCCAAACCGTGAACGCAATTCTCAGTAGCATTTTCATGGTTGGGTCTGATTGATAAGTGGATGTGTGATTACGACCGCAAATATATTACTTTTCGTTGAAAAATTACCCCCCCCTCCTTTTTTTTGTGAAGGCACCCGTTCTTTTTCTCCCATGGGGGCTTTGTTTGCCGCCGTGTCGACTCGAAATGCGTTCGTTCCGGTGGAGAAAAAAGGGGCGAAAATCCGCGAAAATCGGGGGCTAAGGGCAGAAACCACCCCGCTTTTTCCGAAAAACTACAGCGAAGCGCGAAGAAGAAAAACACCTTTCGACGAGTTTTCGACCCCGAAAAGGGGTTAGCTCAAAATAAAGCACTAAATTTGCGGCGCAAAAGAAATATACTACACACAGATAATCTCATGATCAAATCTCAGGACATCAAGAAAGGGGTTTGCATCCGCATGGACGGCAAACTCTATTTCTGCATCGACTTCCTCCACGTGAAACCCGGTAAGGGCAACACCATCATGCGCACCACCCTCAAGGACGTAGTGAGCGGCCGCGTGATCGAAAAGCGTTTCAACATCGGCGAAGCGCTCGAAGACGTACGCGTGGAACGTCGTCCCTACCAGTACCTCTATCAGGAAGGTGAAGACTACCTCTTCATGAACCAAGAAACCTTCGACCAAGTGCCCATCGCCCACGATCTCATCACCGGTGTGGACTACATGAAGGAAGGCGACGTGGTGACGGTGGTCAGCGATGCCTCGACCGAGACGATTCTCTACGCCGAAATGCCCATCAAGGTGGTGCTCCGCATCGACTACACCGAGCCCGGTCTCCGCGGCGACACGGCAACCAACACGCTCAAGGACGCCACCCTCGAAACCGGCGCCAAAATCCGTGTGCCCCTCTTCATCGAAACCGGCGAACTCGTGGAAGTCGATACCCGCGACGGCTCCTACCAGAACCGCGTCAAGGCCTAAACCGCAGACATCCACTGCAGAAAATAGCTACGCTCGGCATGCTCAAAAGGCATGCCGAGATTTTTTTTTGAGAAAGACCCACCAAGGGAAAATTTCGCAACCCGCGCTTGCAGAAGCGCGACGAAAGTTGTACTTTTACGTCGTGTAACCCCAAAAATGCGCCCCATGACGCCCATTCAACTCATCGCTCGGCGGTTGAACCTCCGCGAAAAACAAGTAGAACAAACCATCGCTCTCCTCGACGAAGGAGCCACCATTCCCTTCATCTCCCGCTATCGCAAAGAAGCCACCGGCGGAATGGACGAAGTGGCCGTGGCCGCCGTGGCCGAACAGCACCGACAGCTCGATGAACTGCAGCATCGAAAAGCCTTCGTCATCGAAACGATCGAGGCACAGGGCGCACTCACCGACGAGCTGCGCAAGCGCATTGACGAGAGCTGGGACCCCACGGAAGTGGAAGACATCTACCTGCCTTTCAAGCCCAAACGCCGCACCCGAGCGCAGATGGCGCGCGAGAAAGGACTCGAACCGCTCGCACAGCGCCTGCTCTTGCGCCCCCAAGACGACCCCGAACTCGAAGCCGAAAGCTTCCTCAACGACGAGGTCGACACGCCGGAGGCGGCTTTGCAGGGCGCACGCGACATCATCGCCGAGCAAATCAGCGAAGATGAGCAGTCACGACAAACCCTACGCCATATTTATACGCGCGAGGCGGTGATCACCTCGAAAGCCGTGAAGGGAAAAGCCGACACCCCCGAAGCCGCCAAATATCGCGACTACTTCGATTGGAGCGAACCCCTCAAGCGCTGCACTTCCCACCGCTTGCTGGCCATGCGCCGAGGCGAAAGCGAGGGCGTGTTGCGCGTCACCATCACCCCTGCCGACGATGATCGCGCCACCGAGCAAGTGGCGCGCCGCTATGTCAAGCCCGGAACGCGCGCCGCCGAACAAATCGAACTGGCAGCCACCGACGCTTACAAGCGACTCCTCCGCCCGAGCATCGAAACCGAGTTTGCCGCCACGAGCAAGGAGCAGGCCGACGAAGAGGCCATTCGCGTTTTCGCCACCAATCTCAAGCAATTGCTCCTCGCACCGCCCCTCGGACAGCGTCGCATCATGGGCATCGACCCCGGTTTCCGCACAGGGTGCAAAGTGGTGTGTCTTGATGCGCAGGGCGCCTTGCTCCACAACGAAACCATTTATCCCCACCCGCCGAAAAACGAAACCGCACGCGCCGAACAGGCGCTGCGTCGCATGCTCAAAGACTACGCCGTCGAGGCCGTGGCCATCGGCAACGGCACCGCGGGACGCGAAACCGAAGAACTGGTGCGCGCCTTGCACGTCGAGGGCGTGGAAATCTTCCTCGTGAGCGAGGACGGGGCCTCGGTCTATTCGGCATCGGCCACGGCGCGTGAGGAATTTCCCGACTACGATGTCACCGTTCGCGGAGCCGTTTCCATCGGACGCCGACTCGCCGACCCCTTGGCCGAATTGGTGAAAATCGATCCCAAGGCCATCGGCGTGGGACAATATCAGCACGACGTCGATGCCGGCGCACTCAAACGCTCACTGGATCAGACCGTCGAGAGTTGTGTGAATGCCGTGGGCGTGAATCTCAACACCGCTTCGGCCCACTTGCTCACCTATGTGAGTGGACTCGGCGCGGCGCTGGCCAAAAAAATCGTGGAATATCGCACTGCGCACGGTCCCTTCGGCTCCCGCCGCGACTTGCTCAAAGTGCCGCGGCTCGGCGCAAAGGCTTTCGAACAGTGCGCGGGCTTCCTGCGCATCGTCGACGGGCGCGATCCGCTCGACAACACCGCTGTGCACCCCGAGCGCTACGACATCGTGCAGCGCATGGCCGCCGATGCCGGCATGGACGTGCCGGCACTCATTGCCGACCCCGAAGCGCGCCGACGCCTGGACCTCAAACGCTACTGCACGGCAGAGGTCGGACTGCCCACCCTCACAGACATCTTGGCCGAACTCGACAAACCCGGACGCGACCCGCGTGGCAAAGCCGAGGTCTTCTCCTTCGAAGAGAGCATCCATTCCATCGACGATCTGCAAATCGGCATGATCCTGCCCGGTGTGGTCACCAATGTCACTAACTTCGGCGCCTTTGTCGACCTCGGCATCAAGGTGAAAGGGTTGGTACACGTCTCGCAACTGGCCGATCGCTTCGTGCGCGATCCCAATGAGGTGGTGCGGGTGCAACAACAAGTGCGCGTGCGGGTGCTCGAAATCGACGAAGCCCGCGGACGCATCGCACTCTCCATGAAAAATGTAGAATGAACAGCCCATGTCCCGACGACGTATATAATATAGTTGCCTATGACCGACGAACACTACATGCGGCGCGCTCTCGATGAGGCCCGCGCCGCCGCCCAACGTGGCGAAGTGCCGGTGGGCGCTGTGGTGGTGTGCAGAGACTCCATCATCGCCCGCGGACACAACCTCACCGAAACGCTCAACGACGTCACCGCACACGCCGAGATGCAGGCCGTGACCGCGGCGGCCGGACACCTGGGAGGGAAGTATCTCAACGAGTGCACACTCTATGTCACGGTCGAACCCTGCGTGATGTGTGCCGGCGCACTCGGCTGGTCGCAAATAGCTCGCGTGGTCTACGGAGCCGCCGATCCCAAACGCGGGTTCAGCGTCTTCGCCCCGCAGGCTTTGCACCCCAAAACCCAAGTCACCGCGGGCGTGCTCGCCGACGAATGCGGAGCGCTGATGAGCGAGTTTTTCAAACAGAGAAGGTGAAGTCGCTCTCGCGCCGTCGCCACTGATGCACTTGACCATGGCTCTTCACAACGAACTGGGGCGGGCCGGCGAAAACGCCGCCTGTCAATATCTCATCGAACGCGACTACCACATCGTGGAGCGCAACTGGCGTTGTCACCCCTTGGAAGTCGACATCATTGCCGACGATTGGGGCGAACTCGTCTTCGTGGAGGTCAAAACCCGCAGCGACGACAGCTGGGAGGACCCCGCAGCCGCGGTCGACCGCTACAAGCGGGAGAGCCTCTCGCTGGCCGCCATGGCTTACATCCGTCGCCGTCGATTGGGCAACATTCCCTTTCGGTTCGACATCATTACTCTCGTCGGCAGCGAACCGCCCTTCTGCATTCGTCATTACATCGACGCTTTCTCCCTCTGTCTGCCGCGCAATGCCCCCACCGCTCATGAACCCGACCACCGCTTCTTCTGAACTTCCCGCCCATTGGCACCGGCGCCATTTCGACGAGGTGACTTCCACCATGCAACTCCTGCACACCGATCGCCTCGCCGACGGAGAAGTGCAGCTCGTCACGGCCGATTTCCAGACCAACGGCCACGGACAGGTGAACACCGTGTGGGAAAGTGCACGCGCCGAAAACCTCACCTTCAGTTTCGCATTCCGCCCCCGGCATGTCGCGGCCGCCGAGCAGTTTCTGCTTTCCGAAATCACTTGTCTGGCAGTGGCGCACACGCTCGATGCTTACACCGAAGGCATCAGCGTGAAGTGGCCTAACGACGTCTATCACCGCGATCGCAAAATTTGCGGCATGCTCCTGACCCACACCCTGCATGGGGCGCAAATCGCCGATACCCTCGTCGGAATTGGTCTCAATCTCAATCAAAAACATTTCGAGGGCGACGCGCCGAATCCCGTTTCGCTCCGGCAAATCATCGGGCGCTCCGTCGACCGCGAGCTGGTGCTGTGTGATTTCGCCCGCCGCTTCGACCTGCTCTTGCAGCGCATCACGCAGCCCGACCCCGAATGCCGACTTGCCCAACGCCGAGCGCTGCACGGCGAATACTTGCGGCGGCTCTATCATCGCGAGGCGGCCTATGATTACGTTGATGTGGCGAGTGGCCGACGCTTCTCGGCCCGCATTGTCGACGTGGCCCCCTCCGGCGAAATCACATTGAGAACGGCCGAAGGCGCCCTCCGTCACTATTATTTCAAAGAGGTGCGCTTCGTCGTTCCTCCTTCCCCTGTTTCTTCTTCCGTCGCCCATGTCTGAGCATCGTGCCATCCTGCGCATCGCCGTTCCTTCCATTCTTTCCAACATCACCGTCCCGCTGCTCGGGTGGGTCGACACGGCCATCGCCGGCCACCTCGGTTCGGCCGACTTTCTTGCGGCCATCGCCATCGCGAGTGCTCTCTTTTCTGTCACTTATTCCCTTTTCAACTTCCTCCGCATGGGCACCGGCGGTCTCACGGCGCAGGCCTTCGGAGCTGGCCGTCGCGACGAAACGGCGCTTTTGCTCCTGCGTGGGTTGGCCATCGCCGGCACCATCGGCACCCTCCTCCTCGTTTTTCAAACGCCCCTCCTGCACGTGGGGCTTTCGTTCATGACGGCAACGCCGGCCGTCGTCGCACACGCCGCCACCTACTTTCGGGTGCTCATTTGGGGCGCGCCGGCCATGCTCAGTCTCTATGTGCTCAATGGCTGGTTGCTCGGCATGCAAGATGCGCGCACACCGCTGTTCATCGCCGTCGTGCAAAACCTGCTCAACGTCGCCTCGAGCCTGTTTTTTGTCCACGTTTGCGGATTCGGACTGGCCGGAGTGGCCGGCGGCACCCTCCTTTCGCAGTGGGTCGGACTCGCCTTGGCACTCTGTTTCGCCCTCCGTTTGCTCCATGGCCAAGCGGTGAAACTGCGCTTCGCCGCGGCCTTCCGCTCGATCGAAGCCTGGCGGTCGTTCTTCACCGTCAATGTGTTCATCTTTCTCCGCACCCTCTGCCTCGTCACGGTCATGTTCTCCTTCACGGCCTTCGGGAGCCGGCGCGGGCCGACCTTACTTTCGGCCAATGCCGTCTTGCTCCAATTCTTCACCCTCGTGAGCTACGTCATGGATGGCTTCGCCTACGCCGGCGAATCGGTGGGCGGTCACCTCGTAGGGGCGGGCAGCGTGGGTCGTTTCCGCCGCTTGGTCGGCGCCCTCTTCCTCTGGGGCACGGGGCTCTCCCTTCTTTTTGCACTGACCTACGCCCTGGGCGGAACGGCGCTCATTGCACTCTTCACCGACGACGTCGCGGTACGCCGAGCTGCCGAAACCTTCCTGCCCTATGCCGTCGCCATTCCGCCGATCAGCATGGCAGGCTTTCTGCTCGACGGGCTTTTTGTGGGCACCACCGCCACTTCGGGCATGCTCATCGGTGTGGCCGCCGCGGCCGTGGGATTTTTCACTGTCCACACCCTCTTACCCTCCGCCTTGGGCAACCATGCCCTGTGGATCGCCTTCCTCACTTACCTCGCCTTGCGCGGCATCGTGCAGGGACTCCAGCTGCCCGGCATTGTCCGCCGCAGCTTCGCCCTCACAGCGCAGACCGCTCGCCGCTGAGGCCTTCTCTTTGCCACAAATCATCCATTCATCATATGAAATTCAAACGCATTCTCCTCAAACTCAGCGGCGAAAGCCTCATGGGTGCCCAAGGACACGGCATCGACACCCAACGTCTCAACGAATACGCCACGCAGATTCGCGAAATCCGCGACATGGGCGTGCAGGTCGGCATCGTCATCGGAGGTGGCAACATCTTTCGCGGACTCAGCGGCGCCGGCAAGGGATTCGATCGCGTGAAAGGCGACCAAATGGGCATGTGCGCCACCGTCATCAACAGCCTTGCGCTCTCTTCGGCGCTCGGCGCACAAGGGGTGTCCAACCGCGTGCTCACGGCCATCCGCATGGAACCCATCGGCGAATTTTACTCCAAATGGAAGGCCATCGAAGCACTCGAACGCGTTGGGTTGAAAGACCATTTATATAAGAAACCAAGTCAAATGTCTGGGGGACAAATGCAACGAATCGCGATTGCGCGTGCTCTTGTTAATGATCCAAAAGTCGTTTTAGCCGACGAACCGACAGGAGCGCTCGATTCTGAGACTTCTGTTCAAATCATGGATTTATTAAAAGACATCGCCAAGGAACGTTTGGTTATCATGGTGACGCATAACCCAGAGCTGGCGCAGAAGTACTCCACACGTATCGTACAAGTATTAGATGGAAACATCTTGAGCGACTCAAACCCATGCGAATCAACAGAGGAGACAAAGCAAGTCGACATCCAGTTCACGAAGACGAAGATGAGCTTTATAACCGCCCTTGTACTTTCCTTTAATAACCTATTGACGAAGAAAGGTCGTACCTTACTAACAGCTTTTGCGGGTTCTATTGGAATTATCGGGATTGCTCTTATCTTAGCCCTTTCCAATGGTGTGAGTGATTACGTTAAAAAGGTGCAGGAAGATACTCTCGTCTCTCTTCCACTGACGATTAGCGAGCAGAACCAGAGCAACTTGTTGGCGACCTCTCCAGATTTGAGCGAGAAGCCTTACAAGGATAATCATGAGCTCGGTATCAATACGGTTTTAACGAATTTATTGAAAAAACAAATCGGAAAGAACGACCTAGCTTCCTTCAAGACTTACTTGGAGGAACACGCTTCGAAGGTCGAATCTCTCACAAAAGACATTCGTTACCGATACAATTTACAACCGTTTATCTATGCAAGTGATACTTCCAACGGACCCAAAAGTATTCTGCCTTCAACCTTAGCTGATGAAGTAGAAACAGCGAATCAAACGATGAAGGGATACTTACAAAACCTCAACTACTGGAGTGAACTTTCTAGTGATTCTTCAATGTCAGAAAGCAAGTACGACGTGTTGGAAGGACGCTTCCCACAAGATAAGTCCGAGATCGTCCTTATCGTAGATGAAAACAATCAAATTAGCGACTTGTTGCTCTATAGTTTGCGTATCAAAGATCCCAGTGAATTGAACGATACGAAGAAGCTCGACGAACTCTCTTCTCAAACGTATCAATATAGTGACTTTATCGGAAAAACTTTCAAAGCAGTTGTCAATACAAACCGTTTTGTGAAAGAAAATAACTTATGGGTCAATAAGATTGCAGATGCTTCTTATATGAAAACTCAAATCGAGAATGGGCTCGAACTTAAAATTGTGGGTGTCCTTCGCCAAAAAGACGGCACAAGTTCAAGCGTGAATGCTCCTTCAGGAGGAATCGCCTACACAAGCACCCTTATTGATTACACTTCCGAACACATTCAAAATAGTGATATCGTTAAGGAACAGGAAGCCAATCAAAATCTAAATGTATTTACGGGTAAAGAATTTGCCAAAGATCCTAAACCATTCAGTTCGGAGAATTTAACCGAAGAAGAAAAAATTCAGTTGGCTAAAATGACGCCTGAAGAACAGGCGCAGTATGTCCAACAATATAACGACAACTTGGCTTCAACTTACGAGGAAAACCTCGCAAAAATGGGCGTCATCAACAAATCCAAACCAGCTGCCATTGAGCTCTACACCTCTTCGTTCCAACAAAAACAAGACTTAAAAGAATTCATAAACGCCTATAACACGGCGAAAAAAGAAGCTGGAGAAGACGATAAGGTACTCGCTTATTCAGATGATATCCAAACTATCATGTCTTCAATTACGACATTGGTTGGCGTAGTGACAACAGTACTCGTTGGCTTTGTGGCCATCTCACTCATTGTATCTTCTATAATGATTTCGATTATCACGTACATTTCAGTTCTCGAACGTACAAAAGAAATCGGAATCCTACGTGCAATGGGGGCTTCGAAGAAAGACATCCGTCGCATCTTCACCGCCGAAACAGCCATCGAAGGATTTATCTCCGGTGTGCTCGGTATCGCCATTACGCTCCTTGCGACACTTCCAATCAATGCCGTCGTTGCGAAAATGACAAACGTGGAAAACGTGGCGCAATTACCATGGGAAGCAGCGCTTATCCTAATTGGTATCTCCATCGTCCTCACCATGTTAGCTGGACTCATCCCTTCACGCATCGCCGCGAAGAAAGACCCAGTCGAATCGCTCCGCAGCGAATAACAACTAAACTTCAAAAGGTGGATAAGGGCCCAGGCCTCTATCCACCTTTTTCATTGCCTCAATTAACATATATGTTAATTAACATATATGTTAATTTCGTCCCTGCACCCTTCTAGCCTAAAAAGCAAAAGACAACTCGACTTTTCACAACCAATTGTATTAGCACCAAGGCTAGCGTAAGGACAGAATTGAATACCAAACTCGTTCAGTGGAACGAAAAAACATCTTCAGATTATATAGTGGTATTTGTAAGGACAAATACCCAATGTGAATTACAGCTGCTAAGAAATTTATTTCCTAGCAGCTGTTTGAAGCTTGGGAACCTGGAGACTACAGGCTCCAGGTGGTATCCTTACATTTACCACTATTAATACATCTGAAGATGTTGATAGTGGAACTGTTGCAGTTTATTTATACAAATTCTACCCTTTCACAACCAATGAGTTATCTCTAGGATGCACGGATTCTATTACCTAAACTAAAAAAACAAAAATCCTCTGGACTCTATAGTGGGAACAGTAAAGAAGTGCAAGCAATGTGAATTACCGAGGGTTCGTGATTCATCACTTACCCTCGGTTTGAAGCTTGCTAGGAATTGAGACTTCGGCTCAATCCGGTGCCTTTACTGTCACCACTATGAAGATGTCCAGAGGACTTATTTTGTTTTTTTACAAGATTAGGCTAATGAACCCATTGGATCCCATGGAGCTAACACAATTGGTTCGCTGTTGAAAGCGTCGAGTTGCTCTTTTGTAAGAAACTCTTTTCTGACAACGATTTGATACGTATACTCATCCATCCACGCATCACTCATCATCCAGAACCCTTCAACCCCAGACTCTTCACCCCAACTGTTTTCCACTTTCCAGCGATTTGGTTTGCCATCGACAAGGTTCACCCCTGTTAATACCATCGCGTGTGTCATTAAGCTATCGCCGTATTCAAGACGTTCGCCCTTCGTTAATGAATAATCAATACCAGTTAACCCTTCAAGGTCAAAGTTATTAAGCGCAAGACGGCCGTTTCCACGGTTTGAAGATTGACCAACATCGCAACCGAACCAAACTGATTCGCCTTGTTCTAATTGGCGAATCGCTAATTCTTTGAACGTTGCCATATCAAGATTCAAGTAGCGCACTTGGTTACCAACGACATTTCCAAGCATGTCAACAGTATATGAACGGTTGAATGGTTTGTCCGCTGTTGGTGAGTTGATGATAGACACATACTCATCCAAATCTAAGCCCACGAATTGTTCGAAGAAGCTTTGTGGTGTCAAATTCAAGTGACGGTGGAATTCCTTGTCTTTATCGCGATATTCGAAGTCGAATGTTTCTGGTGGAGTTCCAAGAGTCACGCTAAGTAAGTCGTACACTTCTTGCATTAATTGTTTACGCGTTTCGTTGATTTCCTCTTCGCTAGCACCTCTTGCCACTAAGTCACGAAGTACTTTTGCGTCTTGACGAAGTTTTTTATTTAAGTATTTGTTCAAATCACTTGAAGCCGAGCTTGAAAAACTTTCCGGCATCACACTCTTTGGCACAACCCCATATTTCTTGAAGATAGACACGATCATATCCCATTGCCCACCGTCTTGTTGAGGCGTTTGTAAGAGAAAGGCTACATTGCGGCTTGTCACAGGTTCGCCCGCTGTTTTTAAAATATTTTCATGGAAATAATTAGCCTTTTCGTATTTATCCCAGAAAAATGTATAGCTTTGTGAGAGTTCAAATTCTTCGAGTTTGAAGTTATTAAAGAGTCTGTGGCGGAATGTATTCAGCGCCGCAAACATCCAGCAACGACCAGAAGCCTTTTGGTTGGCTACTTTTCCGTGTTCCAAATCAATCGAGTACACCGGCTGATTTTCCACAACAGAAGCGACCGTTTCGCTGGCACCTTTCAAACCATTCTTCACCGCAGCATTTTGCGCCACGATACGCTCTGGCTTACTTTGAAAATTTTCTTTATATTGTTTCGTCAATTCCTTTGTTAACGTAAACATCACTTCATCTCCTTTAAGGTTGATACTCTAATGGTACTCCTCTTTACCCCCATATGCAATATAAAAAAACAGTTAAATCCAATAAAAAGAGCCTTTTTGGCACCCACTTCCTCCAAAAGCACCCCACTCCTGCCGCTCCCTTCCTAAGCATTGCCGACAACATCGGCAACTACCCATTTAATATAAGACAAAATAAACTCGCTAAACTTACTCCAATAATGAAGCACACACCCCTGCCGCTCCCTTCCTAAGCATTGGCGATAACATCGCAGCAGTTCATCAAAAAAGGAAAGCATAAAAATATCTTGCGAAACACCACAAACTCGCAGGAATAAAACAAAAATAAATTCCATAAAAGTACGAAAGAGCCCTTCGGATTCTATAGCAATCATCATAGCGAGTGTAATCGATGCGAATTAGTGACTCTGGAAATTTATTTCCTAGAGTCACTTTGAGGCTCGATAGGAGCTGAGACGTAAGGCTCAGCCCGGTACAGCTATAATGATTGCTATGAAGATATCCGAAAGGGCTCGAAGTACTTTATAGCACTATTAATGATTTTGTTTTATTCCAACGGATTGGACTAAACATCGCAAGATGTTTTTATGCTTTTACCGGAGTTAAAGCAATGAACTGCTCGATGTTGTCGGCAACTTGCGCGAGTGCCTTCTTCCAAAATGCGCTGTCCTCAACATCCACGCCCAACACCTTTGCAGTATCTTCCGCAGAAGTCACTGTTGTTGCACGCAATAACTCTTGATATTTCTCAACGAATCCTTCAGGTTGCTCTTGATAGATGGCATATAATCCTTTAGAGAACAATCCTCCGAATGCGTATGGGAAGTTGTAGAAGCTTAAGCCGCTGCTGTAGTAGTGCGGTTTGCAAGCCCACATATATGGATGCATTGCGTCTGGATCTAATCCGTCGCCGTATGCTTCTTTTTGCGCATCCAACATTAATTGTTCTAAATCTTTCGAGAACATGAAGCTCTTTTCACGGTTTTCGAATACTGCTGATTCGAATAAGTAACGTGAGTAGATGTCCACGATGATTTGTGTTGTATCTTGTAATTGTGATTCGAGTAAGGCTACTTTTTCAGCATCACTTGCTTCGCTAATCACTGTGTTCATCACGATATTTTCGTTGAAAGTTGACGCTGTTTCCGCAACAGGCATTGAGTACTCTTGGTTTAATACACGGTGGTTTTCGATGTGTAAACCGTGGTACGCATGTCCTAATTCGTGCGCAATTGTTACAACGTCGCTTAATGAACCAGAGAAGTTTGTTAAGATACGTGATTGTTTGATGAATGGTAGGTTGCTACAGAACGCGCCCCCCACTTTTCCTTTACGTGGTAAGAAGTCGATGTAGTTGTTTTCGTAAGCTTCTTTTGTCATTTGCGCTAAATCCTCTGAGAAGCCTTTGAAGTTTTCTAATAAGAATTCTTTCGACTCTTCGATTGTGAAACGACGTGAGCTTTCTCCGATTGGTGCAAATAAGTCGTAGAATGGTAATCCATTTTCATGACCTAAGAGTGCTGCTTTATGTTTTAAGTAAGCGCGGAATTGTGGTAAATATTCGCGAATCGCTTCAAGAAGTGCATCCAATGTTTTACGAGACATACGAGATGCTTCTAATGTTTGCGCAAGTGGTGATTCGAACCCACGTAAGCTTGTTTCTGTTAATACTTGTTGTTTAATATTGTTTAGGGCAAATGCGATTGGTTCTTTGATGGTGTCGTACATCTTCAATTCTGTTTCGTACGCTTCTTTACGAACCGCTGCATCCGCATCATACGCCATATTACGGATTTCGCTAAGCGTTACTTTTTCGCCTTTAAATTCGCCTTCAACGCCTGAAGTCATCGCTTCGAAAAGTTGTTCCCAACCGTCTCCACCGCTGATAGAGAATTTCGCGATTACATCTTCTAATTCATCTGATAATAGATGTTTGTATTGTTTCTTCGCTTCTGCAAAGTAGAATTCGTAGTCTTTTAGATTTTCGTCGGCTGTGATATCTGTTTCCACGCTTCCGATAAATTTGTAGACTTTTGTATACGCACTGTTTAACGCAGCATACGCATTACCGAATAAAGTACGGTATTTATTCGCTGTTTCGTCTGTTGTGTTCGCTGTTAATGTTAAATTAATGTAGTTTCCAAGACGGCTGCTTAAGACGCTGAACTCTTCTAGCGCTGCAATTGCCGCTTTGATAGACTCTAAGTTATCTTCGAGCGTTAAGCCGTTGAATACCTCTCTAAAGTTTGAAAAACGTTCAAAGTCACGTTGAAACTCTTCACTTTCAAATGAAGGGTATAATTCTTTTAATGACCATTCTGTTGACATTTCGTATCCCCCTTATATTGACTATATGTCCTATTCTACCGAATTTCTTTATAAATAGATAGTTTGAATTACTTAACTAAAATCAAATTTCTTATCAGTACTTATCGATGGTCGATAATCATAAACTCGTTTTGCTTGTTGTAACGTTTCGCGAACATATTCTATTTCTTTATTATTAATTTTATTCTTATTCATTATTTTTTGTATGAAAAGATTAATCATTTTACACAAACCAAATTGATTAACCTCCCAATGATGTTTCAATACACATCTAATAAATATACGAACAACTTCTTGTTCCCCATAAGTTAGATCTATTTTTTCAGAATTTTTAGATATTGTATAGTATTTAAGATTTAAATGGTTACAAAATTCTATTATTTTTTTTGAAAGCCAGTCATACGAATTCTCAATAGGATTTGTCTTTTCCTTATACCTAAGTGCCGTTCTCAATATATGCACCTCATGCATAGTTATCTTCTCCGCACTGGCTGCTTTAAATAAAAATTCTCTCCACTTAGATTCTAAATCTAAAGAACGTCTATACGCTGCTTTTAAAGCCACATACGCAACAAATGTTCCACTCAAAGTTGCTATTGCACCAATTAATGCTGAATTTATCTCATTCATATTTACTCTCCTTTAATTCTTACTAAGTAAAATAATATCATGTTTTAACTCCGAAGAATATCTTATTTTTTAGTAATCATTTAATTAACTTTCATCCTAGTTATCAAACGTGTATACTTAAGAGGCAAACACTTTTAAAAAAGGAGTTCTTATGAAAAAGACTTGGAAAGAATTGTTCCCGGATGCTCTTCTTGGAGAAAACGGTCAAGACACTGTTCCTGTAACGCTGAACGGTGAAGTGATTTATCTCTTAGAATCCAGCTTAACTGAGCGCGAACGATTCCTCATCGAAACCTTAAATACACAACCAACAAAAACTTCAATCCCAACGCATCCTTGGCTTGCGTACTTGGAAGGAAAAGGCGCATTGCCGTCCCCAACCGCGTATATCCAATGCGTCCACTTGGCGGTATTTCCTAAGCAAGAAGGTGTCTTCCACGAGAAGGACTGGATGGAGTTCGTCGAGAACTTAACCGTTGGCGCCCTTGCCATCTTCAAAAACTTCCGCCATCACTACACGCTAGTCGTGAACCCGGAAGTCGCAACATCGCTAGCAAGCACGCTCTTTGAAGTGCAATCCGCGATTGAAGATGACTTTGCCGTGGAATTACAACTCTTTATCGGAAACCGCTGGGCAACATCTAGCCGTGTGCCGCTCCTCTATCAAGCAGAAAAAGCACTCTTCGTAGAATACTTAATGCATTCGCACAAGCGCTCTTGCCTAGAGTTTGCACCGGTCGTTTTATGGGCGATTGCTAACGCTCTGCTCGACATCGCACCGATTGCCGACGAGTTGATTCTCTTATTAAGCGAGGACGACGTGAAAGAGTTGATTGAAGCTCTCTGGGACGCTCATGGAAATGTCTCAAAGGCGAGCCAAAAACTCTTCTTACATCGTAATACTTTGCAATATCGCATCGATCGTTTTGCGGAACAAACAGGGCTGAACGTCAAGGACATGAATGACCTCACGCTCTGCCACCTACTCTTACAAAAACAAAGTTACTAAAAAACAGCCACTTCTATATTAAATAGAAGTGGCTATTTTCGTTATGTTTTTTATGCTTTAACGGCTTCTTTTTTAGGAGCGACTTTTGTTTCTTTAATCGTCACTTTTCCTTTTTGAGAACCGATTGTCACTTTTTGACCGAAGCGAATTTCTCCGCTGAGGAGTGCTTCACTAAGTGGATCTTCGATTTTCTTTTGAATCGCGCGACGAATTGGACGTGCCCCGTATTCTGGGTCGAATCCTTCTTCTGCGATCAGGTCGATCACTCCTGAAGTGAATTTCAATTCGATATTCAACTCCGCAAGACGAGTCTTAATGTCTTTTGTCATCAATTGAACGATTTGACGTAATTCAGGTTTCGTCAATTTATGGAAGACGATAATTTCATCGATACGGTTCAATAGCTCTGGACGGAACGCATTCTTCAACTCTTCGCGGATGCGTTTTTCCATTGCCGTATGGTCATGTTGGACGGTTTTCGCACCGAAACCAACTGCTTTTTCATCTCTTAGAGCCGTTGCCCCAAGGTTTGATGTCATAATAAGAATCGTATTTCTGAAGTCGACTTTACGTCCTTTCGAATCCGTCAGATGGCCATCGTCTAAGACTTGCAACAGAATGTTAAATACATCCGGATGAGCTTTTTCGATTTCATCTAACAGAATCACAGAGTAAGGTTTGTTACGGATTTTCTCTGTTAATTGTCCGCCTTCATCGAATCCAACATATCCTGGAGGTGAACCCACTAAACGGCTAACCGCGTGTTTCTCCATGTACTCAGACATATCGATACGAACGAGTGCGTCTTGGTCGCCAAACATCGCTTCCGCTAATGTTTTCGCTAACTCTGTCTTACCAACCCCAGTAGGTCCAAGGAATAAGAATGAACCGATTGGACGTTTTGGATCTTTCAATCCGCTACGAGCACGGCGAATCGAACGAGCAACTGCTGATACGGCTTCTTCTTGTCCAATCACGCGTTGGTGCAATTCTTTTTCAAGATGCACGAGGCGTTCGCTTTCTTTTTTCTCCATTTGTTTCAATGGAATTCCAGTCCATTGTGATACCACTTCTGCGATATCTTCGTCTGTGATGGCTGCGACGAATTCTTGTTTCGCTTCGACTTCTACTTTTTTGCGTAGTTTTTCAAGCTTGTCGCGTTTGGCTTGTTCTTTCTTGCGTAAACGAGCTGCTTCTTCGAATTTTTGCTCACGAATCGCTTCGTCTTTCTTCACTGCAAGTTCTGCCACTTCTACTTCGAGTTTTTGAAGCGGAGAGTGTTTACCACTGCGGTCAAGACGGGCTTTTGCTGCTGTTTCGTCCATCAAGTCAATCGCTTTATCTGGTAATTTACGAGACGTAATATAACGAACCGATAATTGAACGGCTGCTTCAATCGCTGCGTCTGTGATTTCCACACGGTGGTGGTCTTCATAACGTTTGCGAAGGCCTTTTAAGATTTCAACCGTATCGTCTGCGCTAGGTTCGTTAACATGAACTGAGGCAAAACGACGTTCTAAGGCTGCGTCTTTTTCGATATATTTTTGATATTCATCAAGCGTAGTCGCTCCGATAACTTGGATTTCACCACGAGCAAGCGCAGGTTTTAAGATGTTTGAAGCGTCGATAGAACCTTCTGCCCCACCTGCACCGATAAGGGTATGTAACTCATCGATAAAGAGAATCACATCTTGTTCACGGTATACTTCATCCAAGATTTTCTTCATGCGCTCTTCGAACTCACCACGGTATTTTGTTCCCGCAACAACCGCACCCATGTCTAACATCATCAGACGTTTTTCAGCGATTTCTTCTGGAACTTCTCCGCTCACCATGCGTTGTGCTAAGCCTTCAACGATGGCTGTCTTACCAACACCTGGTTCCCCAACGAGGACAGGGTTATTTTTCGTACGACGGCTAATGATTTGGATAATGCGGCGCACTTCGTCTTCGCGACCGACAACTGGGTCGATTTTACCTTCACGTGCTAATTCGGTTAAGTCACGCGCTAAACTGTTTAATGTAGGAGTTCCTTCTTGTGAAGACTCTTGGCGTGCTTTTCTCTTAGAACCAGCGTTTGAAGGTTGAATTCCGATTTTACCGTAGATTTCTTTCATCAACTCTTGAGGGTCGATTTGGTTATCACGGAGAATCTTCGTTGCTAATACTTCTTCACGTAATAAGGCTAATAGTAAGTGCTCTGTTCCGACTTGTGGTACTTCGAGGCGTTTGGCTTCATCGGTCGCCGATAGAATCACTTTCTTCGCTCTTGGTGAATATGGCATTAAGTACGGATCCATTTGCTTACGGTTTGAGCCGTATCCTGTGAGTGACTCGATTTCAGAACGAACGATTTCCGCAGTTAAGCCTGCAGCACGAAGCACATTTCCCGCGATGCCTTCTTGTTCAAGGATTAATCCTAATAGTAAGTGCTCTGTTCCCACGGCTTGGTGTTTGAACAGGATGGCTTCTCTTGCGGCTAAGACCATCGCACTCTTTGCTTTTGGTGTAAAAATTTCACTCATGCGTTTATTCCTTTCTGTTTAACGGTATTTCAAATTGTCGATTAATTTCTTCATCATATTACTACGAATCTCTGCAGCATTCTTTACGTTTGAAGGGAATGTATCTTTCTCCATCATGAGTGACATCATTTGCGCCTCACGTTTAGTAATCAGCTCATTTTCATATAAGTTTTGTAATAAATGATTGCCTTCTCGCGCTGAAAGTTCTTCAGGAACAAGATCACTTAATGCATTTAAGATATCCATCTCGTCCACTAGATTTACTTTCATAATGCGGATATAACCACCGCCACCGCGTTTACTTTCAACGACATAGCCTTGTTGAATGGTAAAGCGCGTATTAATCACGTAATTAATTTGGGAAGGTACACAATTGAATTGGTCTGCAATCTCACTGCGTCTGATTTCAACTGTTTCATTCTTATGCAGTACATTCTTTAAGTAATTTTCAATCAAATCCGACATATTTTGATTTTGATTTTGCATTCATCTTCCTCCTTTTACCTTGACTATATTTGACTTTAATTATACAAAAGAATGCGCCTTTTGCCAATCATCTTGCATTTTTTGGTAAAAAAAGAAGCTAGACACAATGTCTAGCTTTCTCATTTGTTTACGTATCGGGAATACAGGATTCGAACCTACGACCCCTTGGTCCCAAACCAAGTGCTCTACCAAGCTGAGCTAATTCCCGTAAGTAAAAAATGCACCCAACAGGAGTCGAACCTGTAACCGCTTGATTCGTAGTCAAGTACTCTATCCAATTGAGCTATGGGTGCAATTTATATTAAGTTAAATGCCGAGGGCCGGGGTCGAACCGGCACGGTCATCACTGACCGCAGGATTTTAAGTCCTGTGCGTCTGCCAATTCCGCCACCCCGGCATGGGCCATGGTTTTACATTGGCAAAGCGGAAGACGGGGTTCGAACCCGCGACCCCCACCTTGGCAAGGTGGTGTTCTACCACTGAACTACTTCCGCAAATTTGGTTTTAATGCCGGCTAAAGGACTTGAACCCTCGACCCTCTGATTACAAATCAGATGCTCTACCAACTGAGCTAAGCCGGCTATGAGTGATACAGGGCTCGAACCTGTGACCCTCTGATTAAAAGTCAGATGCTCTACCAACTGAGCTAATCACTCAACAATGGAGGTTAACGGGATCGAACCGCTGACCCTCTGCTTGTAAGGCAGATGCTCTCCCAGCTGAGCTAAACCTCCATTATATATAAAGCGTGGCAACGTCCTACCCTCGCAGGGAGAAACCCCCAACTACTATCGGCGCTAAGAAGCTTAACTTCTGTGTTCGAGATGGGAACAGGTGTATCCTTCTTGCCATCGTCACCACACTTTATTTTCTGAAAAAACTTTCGTTCTTTCAAAACTGAATCTATATCCAACTCCATCAATCTACCAGCTATACAACTCGTGGTTAAGTCCTCGACCGATTAGTACTAGTCCGCTCCATGCCTCGCGGCACTTCCACTTCTAGCCTATCTACCTGATCGTCTCTCAGGGGTCTTACTCATTTAAAATGATGGGAAATCTCATCTCGAGGGGGGCTTCACGCTTAGATGCTTTCAGCGTTTATCCCGTCCACACATAGCTACCCAGCGATGCTCTTGGCAGAACAACTGGTACACCAGCGGTGTGTCCATCCCGGTCCTCTCGTACTAAGGACAGCTCCTCTCAAATTTCCAACGCCCGCGACGGATAGGGACCGAACTGTCTCACGACGTTCTGAACCCAGCTCGCGTACCGC
>ENA-OWND01000635-OWND01000635.1-metagenome-genome-assembly--contig:-NODE-635-length-24191-cov-8.014045_pt1 | contig 24191 bp, 21 predicted proteins | sample MGYA00245342_ERZ651119 | MGnify/ENA primary metagenome ERZ651119 (study PRJEB26857, sample SAMEA4031756) | metagenome | biome: human; feature: oral; material: saliva | place: Philippines | collected 2014... | reverse complement strand
GTGTTGATGGGAGTAATCCTAATGCTTATGTGGTGGCATAACCGCCGACAAAGTACACCCTTCCACTGGCGATGGTCAATACTCGGTATAAGCGTATTTATATGCCTGGCAGACTTTGCCTATTTCTTTTCTCTGAGCCATGATGATGCAATGATTTCTATGGTGTCTATGATACGCCGTGGCAGTGTTGTGGTGAGTTTCCTTTTCGGTGCAATGATATTCCGTGAGCGTAATCTACGGTCAAAAGCCATTGACATGCTCTTGGTTCTGCTTGGTATGCTCTGCATTTGTATAGGATCATATTAAGCAGTATATAATAAGGTTATAATTGCATTGACTGCAACTCATAAAGCATACCATGTTATTGTTAGTCAGGTATAAGTTGATATGTACTAAGCATGTATGAGTAATTGTCTATATTATGGTAATAATTAGGGAAATCCCTAACGACGAATAGGGAAACAGACACTTATACATAATAACGAATTGATAAATTTGCAGGTATAAATAAAATATAATTATTATGAGAAAACTAAAGGGAATAATTGCAATCACACTTACGGCGTCATTACTTGCTGCGTGTTCAATGCTAAAATTTGTATCCATGAAAGATATCATGTCTATCGAGCCTGGCATGAGTAAGCAGCAGGTTATCGATAAACTTGGTGAACCGTCATTACGCTTCTTTGAAGATGGCTATGAAGAACTGGGATTCAATTTGGGACACGTTGACAGCCCAAACTACTACACAATAACCCATATACGTTTCGAGAATAATAAAGTTGTCAGTATGGCATCTGTGCAGATGCCAGTAATTAATACCGCAGTTCAGCCTGTAACTGATGGCAAGTAAGTATTGAATTGGCAGACACAGAATAAGAGTCATTTATCTTTACATAATTTTCGTGTCATTTCAACAGACAGGCACTGACATCAAAATTTATTCTCTCTGAAAATCACAAAGATAATCGCTTGTAATCATCTGATTCTCAGTTTGTTGCAAAAAGCGCCGTTTCTTGCGCCTAAAACCGCCGATTCTTAATGGTGAAACCGTCGGTTCTTAAGCCAAGAAACGGCGCTTTTTGAAATCACTTCCTACGCTTTTTGAAAACACACTCTTCATAACGATAGAACAAACTCTACCAAAAGCAGATTTTTATTTTACATTTCCTATTCGCCGTAAAAGCCGTTGAATATGAAGTTAAGTCTGTATTATTAACCCCAAAATGGTCAATAGATGCCACACAAGCGGGCGAAAACAGTAGGAAAGCTCTTGTTCTTTGATAATAAAACGGCACCGCGGTCTATTGACCGGTTTGGGATAATATACAGAAACATCATACTTTGCGTTCGATCGGATTCGAGCAGTCTCTGCAATGTTATCATGACTTCCGACAAGAAAAAGCGTAGTAATATTTCGTAATTCATTTTTTTTTTGTACTTTTGCACAGCATCCTTGCTATGCTTTGCTAAATGACGAGGCCCTGTAGCTTAGCTGAATAGAGCGTCAGATTCCGGTTCTGAAGGTCGCGGGTTTGAATCCCGCCGGGGTCACGGAAGGAAAGTTGTGGCTGCCTTTTGCTTTTGTATAGACGATACAAATATTAAATGTTGTTCAACGCAAAAACGCTTTTTCCCGGCAAAAAACAACCGTCAAGCCACCACAGGCAATAAAACACACGGACAAATAGATGTGAATCCTGGCAATATGAGGAATAGCATGTGGTTACAGCATGGCGGGATTGACATTGCATGCGAGCACTACGCAAAGCGGCTGGTCGCCGTACGAGTGGACCATACTCTCGGCAAGAAGCTCAAAAGGTCATAGTATTAATCTTCTAAACAAAACGATAAGACAATAATGAAAAAAATATTATTCATGCTGTTGGCAATGCTGCCAATGCTCATACTGACATCTTGTTCTTCTGATGAAGACGAAAACGACACGATAGTAGGTACATGGTTTCGCACATCCGACGAAGGTGTGGAAGAGACCACATATAATGAAAACGGGACAATGTCGCAGATAAATACATATAAAAACGGAGAGAAGGAAGAGTTTATCGGTAAGTATTCCATAAGCGGGAAGTCACTGACCTATGTTATAACTTCTTCTAAGATGTATAAGCCAGACACTTTCACACGTATAGAAGACCATAAGACAGAGTCTTTACAAACCAAATTTTCCATTAGCGGAAATACATTGAAATTCAAGAGAACGAATAAGAAAGGACGAATAGAAACCGTTACTTTCACCCGTAAGCGGCTATAATATGCCGTAAGGTATACATAAATAAGGTTCTGCTCTATAGGAAAGCAGAACCTTATTTTATATTTCTCCATACTTACGGCGGTTGTTTTCGCCGGATGTATGGTAATGCGTTACTTGTTGTAGTTACCTGTTATCTCACATATTTTCACTATCACCTGCATGGCTTTCTCCATTACCTGTACAGAGACGAACTCATGAGGTCCATGGAAGTTAACGCCACCGGCAAAGATGTTCGGGCATGGCAGTCCGCGGAATGAAAGCTGTGCGCCGTCTGTACCGCCACGGATTGGCTGTACCTTTGCCGGAACATCGCACGCGCTGAAAGCCTGCAAGCAGATATCGATAGTATGTATATGCTCGTCGATTATCTCCTTCATATTACGATACTGGTCGTAGATATTTGCAGTGACAGTGCCCTCTCCGTATTTCTCGTTGAGTTTGTCGACACACTCTTGCATGAATCGCTTGCGCTCGTCGAAGCGCGCTGCGTCATGATCGCGAATGATGAAATACATCTTTGCAGCTTCTGTCGAGCTTGTCTGCGAACAGAGATGATAGAAACCCTCGTAGCCTTCGGTGTTCTCCGGCAGGTCGTTTTCAGGAATCATATCGAGCAGGTCGGCTGCAACGCGTGAGGCATTTATCATCTTTCCCTTTGCGTAACCCGTGTGTACGCTGACACCTCGTATCTCAATCTTTGCACCGGCAGCATTGAAATTCTCATATTCCAGTTCGCCGAGGTCACCGCCGTCGATGGTATAAGCCCAGTCGCAAGCGAACTTCTCCACATCGAAATGATGTGCTCCTAAACCTATCTCCTCATCGGGATTAAATCCTATGCGAATATCTCCATGAGGAATTTCGTCGTGGTCGCGGAGATAACACATAGCCTGAACTATTTCTGCTATGCCTGCCTTATCGTCAGCGCCGAGCAGAGTTGTGCCGTCAGTGACAATGAGATCCTCGCCTACATGAGCAAGAAGCTCCGGGAACTTTGCAGGCGATGAGACGATACCCTCTGAAAGCACGATATCGCCACCGTCGTAGTTGCTGACGATGCGCGCCTTTACGTTTGCGCCAGAGGCATCTGTCGCCGTGTCGTAATGGGAAATGAAACCGATAGTAGGAACATTCTCCTTTATATTGCTCGGGAGAGTAGCATACAAGTACCCCTTGTCGTCGAGTTCTACATCTTTCAGTCCCTCGTCTTCGAGTTCCTTGCGGAGGTATTCTGCGAATACAAGTTGTTTATCGCGATTGGAAGGAATCGTCGGAGAGTCCTCGCGTGACTGTGTGTCAAACTTTGTGTAGTTGATGAATCTTTCTACTAATTCCATGTTATTGCAGTTTTTAGTTCTATATCATTAAATAATCATCTGTCATAAACCCGTTCAATACGACATCATCCGTGCGGCTTCTAATACCATTGCACGGCGTTTGAGTAGCCACTGCGTTTATCGTACTTCAGAATATCGGTTAGTGTCGAAGCGTTGCAACGGAACGAGAAGTTGTAGCTTGTATATGGCGCCAACACTATCGAGCACGACATCGAGAAGCAGTGCAAATCACGTGAAAGTGATGCTGTTGTCATACTGATCTTTTTGTTTTCAAAGTCATAACCTGAGGAGAAACTGATGTTCCAGCCCTCGGCAAGACGTATATTACCAGAGCAGTTGAGGTTTTGTGAGAAGCGGTAAGGATAGCGCATGGTCTTTGTGTTGAACTTTCCGCTGGTATTCTCGCGCATGGTGATACCGTAACCGAATGTCAGCGACCACGGCATGCTGAATGTCATGTATCCGTCGTCGTCGGTCTCTGCCTTGCCGCCACGTCCTTTCTTGCGCAGACCTTTCTGCGCTTTTATCTGCACGTCGTCGATATTCGACTCGATATCCGTATCCATGCCCTCGTCGTCTTCCATCTCGCCCTCTTCCTCTTCGTCGTCACCACCGCCAAACCATTTCTTCAGTTTCTCGGGGTTGAGAGTGAACGAAAGGTTCTGCGATGTTCCAAGGAAACGACCGAAACGACCGTAGCTCCATTCCGTGCGTGTTCCAACGTAAGGTCTTCCGTTCTCATTGAGTTCGTAGGCGTATGTTGCGAACACGGCATTCATGTTGAACGTGTAGTTTTTTGAAAGTCTCAGACGCAGGCGCATACTGAGGTCACTCCACGGTCGTGTCTGTGCAGCCATATTATACGACATCTGGGCACCGAAGTTATCAATCAGACTTATCTTCTTGTATCCCGTCGAGTCCTTGTCGCTCTTTATCTTCATCTCGACGTTGTTATCTATCGACATGGATATAGAGCCCGTCTTTCCCTTGCCTGGCACTCCGTAAAGCATATCCCTATAAGGTGAATACTCTACAATGCTGACCGAACCGTCGGCGTTGGTCTTCTGGTAAGTATCATAGTAACCATAGCGTGATGTACCGAAGTCTGGCGCATAGCTAAGGCTCACGGAAGGCGTCACGACATGGCGTATACGGTCTACTTTATCGCCGAACAACTTTCTACTCGGTATGTAGAAACCGTATAGTTTAGTCGACATCGACAGCGCAAGATTCCAGTTGTAGACGTTATGAAAGCCGAATGTCGTATCAACCACCTCCACCTGTCGCAGATCATCCCACGACCGTTTGTGTTTGCTGGTGTATGTACGGTCGGTAAAGTTGAACGACGGCGACACATTAATATAATCAAATAAGGTGAAGTTACCGGCTATAGGAATGGAATGGCTCATTCCGTTTTTCCAGTCCTTTGCCAGATTTGAGTTAAACAGCTTTGACTCCTTACCTGAGAAGGAGTTTGATATTCTACCCGTATATGACATTGATATCTTCTCATACCAGCGCTCTTTTCCTGCTGCGTGTTTGCGTTTGAACGGATAGAACCGCGACAGCGTGATGTTAAGGTCGGGCAAGGTCATCATTATAGACGAGTCGCGCATATTCTGCGAGAGGTTTGCCGTAGAACTGAGATTTAGTCCTATTGACGAGAATCCCGTGCTCCAGCTCACCGACGAGGTACGCGTACTCTGCGTTCTCGACTGCGGGTTATACATACTGTTGAGGTTATTACGCTCATAGCTCGACGATGCGAAGTTCACACTTGCCGACAACTGGCTGTAAGGGTTTGCCTTTGCGTCCTGCCGGTGCGACCATTGTATCTTGAAACTCGTCTGCTTTGAATAGTCAGGCAGTCCCTCCTCACTGTTTCGTGTGTCCTGATAACTCACAAGGAACGAACCGTTGTACTTATAGCGTTTCTTATAGTTAGATGTTGCAGTCACTCCCCATGAGCCTTTTGTATATATCTCACCTACGAGTTTAACGTCAAATTTATCGTTTATGGCGAAGTAATATCCACCGTCTCGGAGATAAAATCCTCTGGCGGACTCATCACCGTAAGTAGGCATAATGAGACCGCTGGAGTAGTTTTTCGTAAATGGGAAGAAGCCGTAAGGAATGGCTATAGGCAATGGCACATCGGCAACGACCAGATGTGCAGGACCAAAGATAACATCCTTGCCGGTGCGTACCTTCGCGCGACTGAGTGCGATATAGAAGTCAGGGTGTTCGGCATCGCACGTCGTATAACGTCCGTGCTCCATATAAATGTCGCCATTGGCAGCGCGCTTCGACACCTTGCTTATGAGAAAACCGTCGTCCTGCTGCGTGGTGACATTCTTTATTATTCCTTTCTTTGTCTTGAAGTTGAATGTCATGGTGTCGCTTTCGTAGGTGTCCTGCCCCATTTGGAATACGGGAGTGCCGTCGAGTTCTGTCTGTGTACTGTCAGCCCATACACCCGTTGCATGCACAATGCTGCTCTGCTGGCTCATGTCTACTTTCTCTGCTTTCAGGTCCATGTTCTCGTATTTCACGTTGGCGTTACCATAGAGATAGGCTTTCTTTGTGGAAGAGAGATACACCATTGAGTCGTCCGACTGATAATGGACGGGAGAGTTGATGCCGTTCGACTTCATTCTGTTTAGCGAGTCCTTGCGTATGCTGTCGTCAATTGCCTTGTTATGGAGGTAGATAGCTCTCTCAAGCGAGTCAAGCGGAAAAGAATCCGCCGACATTTCTTTCAGTGTATCGGCTACCTGCTCAGCGACTGCCACGGTTGAGTCTATGTCAATAGAATCTCCGTCGTCACTGCTGTTCAGTGTCGGCAGACCTCTTGTTCCTGCCATTATCAATACTGACAGGAACAGAAATAATACTATGACATAATGACGTTTCATCCAAATAATCTGTGTAGTTCAAGGAATCTCGCGACACTTTCTTCACCGAATTTCTGCATCGAGCGTAATACACTCGCGTAATTTTTCTCCTCGGTGAGGCGTGTTTTGGAAAAGAATTTGTCGGCATAGCATATCAGTTTCTCTTCCATTGTCTCCGGAAGAAAATTCTTCTTCGGCAATGGCAGTGACTGCTTTTCTATGTCACATACGGTAAGTCCTGCACCTGTGTGACGTTCGCATACACGTGCATAGGGCTCAATCTCGTCAGCCGACATATTCAGCTCTGCTGCAATGTCACGCAACAGTCTGCCTCCGCACAGCCCATGACATATGTAAGGCGCATCGCCGTGACATTCTATACCTTTAGCATCGCAGAAAACAATTCCTATATCGTGAAGCATTGCCGCATCATGGACAAACTGTCGGTCTAACGGCAGATTCTTCTCTTCGATAATCCGAAGTGCCTTCTCCGCCACCTTCTCACTATGTAATAGGAGAATACGCCTCAACGGCGTATTCTCTCCATAGTATCTGTCGATGATGCTTTCAATGTCCATCAGCTTATTAATCCTGATTACGCTCTATGTAGGCAATCACATCACCTTTGTGTACCTTAGCGCCCTGCTTTGCGTTTATCTCGACAAGCTTGCCGCCGAGTGCAGCAGGAACCGTAAGGAGTTCGCCCCATGTAGCCTGCATGAAACAGAAGTCCTCGCCTTCTTTATACTCCTTGCCTATGAATGGCTCTACTGTCGTAGCTGCCTCGCCATCGCCATTGAGCTCCCAGAACAGCTGACCGTTGCATGGTGCGACGATAGCATCAGCCTTGGCATGCTTAAACGCAGAGAGTTCTTCTACTGAGAGCTTTGAGCCGAGAGCGGCGTCCTTAGCCTTCTGCAGGTCAGCAAGGAAGTTCTTCTTTGCCTGACCACTCTTGAGGTTACGATACTGCTCTGGGTGCATGGCAAGTTCGAAGAGTTCCTCGTCGTCCTGACCACGGTCCCAGCCGTTCTCTTCCATCTCTTTGATGAAGTTCTCTAATCGGAGTGATTCTGGTACGAATGAGCTTGGATTATCTGTTACGAACTCGAAGCCCTTCTCTTTTGCAAGCTCCCGAATCTCAGGAGCAAGCTCGCCCGGGACCTTACCTGACTTGCCGAGGATCATACCCCATACAGAGTCGTCCATCATGACATAGCGACCCTTGCCTTGCTCGATAGTGAGGAGGTTGAAGAGCGCGATGTTCTTCACATACTGTGAGAATGGCGTCACCAATGGTGGGAAACCGACCTTCGGCCAAACATACTCTACCTCGTTGAACAATGCCACGAGCATATCGTCAGTGCTGAGTTCTGGCTCGCCCTTCTTCTTTTTCAGGCTGTTGATAACGCCCTGAATACCTCCGAGGTCAGCCATCATGGAGCCCATCATTCCTCCCGGCAGTCCACAGCCGAGAAGCAATGACGACATGTGCTTGTTGGCGGGGTTGATGAAATATCCAAGCCACTCATCAATAAATTCCTGAGTGAGCGAACGAGCCTTCATATAAGCGTTCATATTTATTTCAGGCACGTCAAATCCTGCGTCGGCAAGCATGGCTCTTACAGAGATAACATCAGGGTGAACTTTACCCCACGACAGTGGTTCGATGGCTGTATCGATAATATCTGCACCGTTTCTGCACACCTCGAGAATTGATGCCATTGACAGACCTGGACCTGAATGTCCGTGATACTCGATTATCACTTCCGGGTGCTTGTCCTTGATGGCTTTTGTCAGTCGCCCGAGGAAGCCCGGCATACCGATACCTGCCATATCCTTAAGACAGATTTCAGGAGCACCTGCTTCGATGAATAGGTCAGCCTTTGCTACATAATACTCAACGGTATGTACTGGCGAGTTGGTGATACATAGTGTAGCCTGAGGGGTCATTCCTGCCTCTGCAGCCCACTTGATCGACGGTATGATGTTACGTTCATCGTTCAATCCGCAGAAGATACGAGGGATGTCGACACCCTGAGCGTGCTTAACGCGGTACATCAGCTGGCGCACATCGTCAGGCACGGGATACATACGGAGTGCGTTGAGACCACGGTCGAGCATATGGGTTTTGATGCCAACCTCATTGAAAGGCTTACAGAAAGCGCGCACTGCATCGTTAGGATTCTCGCCTGCGAGAAGATTAACCTGCTCGAAAGCACCACCATTAGTCTCTACTCGGCTGAAACAGCCCATTTCTATAATAACCGGTGCGATACGCTCCAGCTGGTCCTTACGTGGCTGGAACTTACCGGAACTCTGCCACATATCTCTGTATAAGAGACTGAACTGAATTTTCTTTTTCATTCTAATAGTATTTCCTATTAATATCCTTTATCGTTTCATAATTCACTCTGCACGCATACATATAGACACATGCGTGCATCCAACTTGCAAAGGTACTTAAAAATCTCGGAATCCAAGCACAATGGAACAACTTTTAACGAACTCCCATTGCATCAGAAAAGAAAATTATTAAGATAATATAATTCTTAAAGCAAATTCACTTTGCTGATATCATTTTTTTGTACTTTTGTCGCGAATAACATTTTGAATAATGAAAAAAACACTCTATTTCATTCTCCTCGCCGTAGCGCTCACGATTGGCGCATGCGCTGGAGACAAAAATAACATACCCGCGGAAGGACGTGCTACGCAAGACCTGATACTGAACGGCGACAAGACCGTGTTCGGGCTGGCGTGCGAGGGATGCAACGACTCCGTAATATGTCTGCTGCCCTTCGACAACAGCGACCCGATAAAATACGACATCATCGATGCCAAGCGCAACGGCAAGGTTATAGGTGACCTGAGGATTGGCGACTGGATTGGTATTCTACCCAACAAAGACGACTCCAAAGTGGCTGACTTAGTCATCAATCTCGACCAGTTGAGAGGGTCGTGGTGTTACATCGTGATGCCTAAATTGCGCGACTGGGACAAGCTGACAAAGAAACAGCAGGCACGTATGAGCCGCAATATGACAGACTCTATCAGGGAGCAATACCTCATACCACGCGAATACGGATTCACACTCATGCGACAGTTTCAAGCAAGTTCCATCGGCTATGTGCCTGACGCCACATCGCTCGAAGACCAGAGCCCGGTGATATATCCCAAGATGGCTTACTATTTCGAGTGGCACATACTGAACGGACAGCTGATTCTCACACGCTACGCCAGCGACCCTCCGTCGGACACTGACGCCAGCGGAAAGAAAATAAAAGTGAAGATGCCTGAGACCATTCACGACACCATCGACGTGACATTTCTCAACGACGACTCGCTCGTATTGAGCTCCGACGGGCAGACGCGCAGCTATTACCGCATATCAAAGGCATCGGATGCCAACAAACTGGCACGCGAGAAAGCGGAGAAATCTGCACGTGAGGCACTGAAAAAAGTCACACGGACGGAGAACAGCAAGTATGAAACAAACTCAGAAAAGAGGGTTGCCGAAGCGCATAAATCAGTGAAGTAAAGTCAGGCACCACAACCGACAGGTAGTAATATTGCAAATTATTGGAATCCTGTAAACAAATTATAGCGATGAATCGAGTAGGATGAAACGTGTAGAGGCGTGATTTATCACGTTCCGCAATCCTCTGGAAAACAGGCACTCAGTCAGGCGTAGGGGCGTGATTTATCACATTCCGTCTGTTGCGCCGGGTATATTTAGCAAGCGCATGTATGATTATCCCTAATCGGTCATTAGACCGCATTTGCTTAGATTTGTAATTACCGTCACGCTTTCTGCCTGCTTTAGTCCGCTTGCCGACATCTGCGCTGCCATTTAATCTCGCCGTAGCCCGCTACGCCTTCGATGAAACGTCAGCACATCTGCTCAACAATCGAACAAAATCAGTCAAGGACTCTAATGACCGATTCGGGATTATTTATTTCTCGGAGATTGCGGAACGTGATAAATCACGCCCTTACGCTTTCCGGCAAATGTCGCCCCTCTCTCGGCTCGTGGAAGGCACAGAACTTTCAATCAGTTTTTACCAGATACCAACAATTGTAAATATAAAAGACAAGAAAATCCGTTTCCTGATTTTAATATTCTGGAAATGGATTTCTCGTTTACCGCACGAAAACGATGATTTCTGCAAGCAAAAATAAGCGAATCACAGCTGACTTGCTATAGAACCATAGGAATTAGAGCCAAAAAAGGGCGGAATAAGATTGTCATTCCGCCCTTTATATAAGGTAATTTCATTGGTTTTACACGTTCATTGTGCCTCTTTCCGCACCAATCGGATGCCATTTGTAACAGTCGGAAAGCAGAACCCATTGACACTCAGCGAATTAATCAAACCATTCAAAAACGGCGTATTTGCAGCCGTCACGTTTCGTGTCGGCAAATATCGCAACGTCGCGGCATCAGAATCCGAACTTTGTAAGTTCTTTTCAGAAGCTTACTCGTGTCTGACGAAGCGTTCCTCGGCTATCCGCTCGTACTTTGTTCCGGGCATGCCGTAGTTTGCATAAGGATGAATGGAGATGCCTCCACGAGGAGTAAACAGACCCGTCACTTCGATATATTTTGGCGACATGAGCGCTATCAGGTCCTTCATGATGACATTCACACAGTCCTCGTGGAAGTCGCCATGATTGCGGAAAGAGAACAGATATAGTTTCAGGCTCTTCGATTCGACCATGCGCTCGCCAGGAATGTAGGAGATAACTATTTCTGCAAAGTCAGGCTGCCCGGTGATAGGACACAACGACGTGAACTCCGGACAGTTGAACTTCACCCAATAGTCGTTATCAGGATGCTTGTTGAGGAAACTCTCCAGTATCTCCGGAGCATAGTCACTCTTGTATTCTGTCTTGCCACCAAGATGTTGCAAACCTTCTTTTTCACGATTACTCATAATTACAGTTGATTAATTTTAAGGGGGTTATAGGAGATATTCTCGTCGTAGACATCCACTTCCTCGTATTTCTTCACGAATTTCACGACACGGATTGTGAGCGGCAGAACGAGCACCTCGTAGAGTGTCTTTGCCACTACCTGTGTGAGCATCAGGCTCATCAGAATGTCGACACTGACCTTCGGTTGCCCTTCTACGAGCATCGGAAGTAGATAGAACGCCAGAGGGAAGAAGATGAGCGAGTCGGCACCCTCGCCGACTATCGTCGAGAGTATGGCACGCAAAGAAAACTGAATGTTGAAATGGCTGCTGTCGCGTGCTGCTATCTTCATCCTGCTCATCACCCACGCATTGAGGAACGAACCGACGATGAAGGCTGTGAAACTTGCCACTGCCACCTGCGGGGCAAAGCCAAACACCTCACGGAACGAGGCATCGCTGCCCGGCACTATAGGAGGAAGCACACACGCCAGTCCGCCCATGAGAACCACAAAGAAGTTCATCATGAAGCCAAGCCAGATAATGAGGCGCGCCTTGCGGTAGCCCCACACCTCAGCGATGCAGTCGTTAATGATGTAAGAGATTGGAAATACGATGAAACCACAAGTGAGGTTCACCTGTCCGAAGACATGAAACAGTTTTGTTTCGAGAAGATTACTTGTAATAAGACATACACAAAACAGCATGCCCATTACGACAAATGCCAAACTTAATTGTTGCTTTTTCATTTTAGTTTTAATTGTTGAGGAGGTGCTCTACTACTCCCCACGGTTTTTTAAGAGGTTATACCAACTCTTTTCTTCCATTGTCCACACTTCTCAGCATAGATGATGAAAAGCGCGCCACTCTCCTTTTTCAAGAGACGGAGAGGGAGCGCAGGTATTTTTTTACCCTAACCATTCAATAGATTCCAAACTGATTTCGTATGATTGTGGAGAAGAGGGCAAACAGATGCGTCAGCCGTAGGGGCGTGATTTATCACGTTCCGCCATTAGTGCACTGCACTATATTGACCGATTTCGTATAATAAAACGTGCTACAGTCTATTGAACGATTGGGGGTTAAGGCAAAAAATTATTCTGCTTCTTCCTCTTCAGAAGCGGCAAGAGTTGCCTTAAAATCAGTGATGCCATTCTCGATAAGGATGTTATACCACTGTATGAGTTTCTTTATGTCCGAATCGTGCACACGGTCACGGTCGTAGTTAGGAAGTACTGACGCGAAATACTCGTGCAGCTCGGCAGCAGAACACTTCCTGTAGTCGAGTGAACTGACTTTGTTCTCTTCCTTTGCTCCGACAGAAGCGAGCACTTTCCATAGTGCCACATCCTCGTCGTCGGTGAACATTGCGATGTCGGAGAGCGAGGTAATGCGGTCGGTAGCGAATGCCGGCATACGGCGTCGCTTATCGTCGAGCGACTCGACAATGAGATTTTTGTTGCCACGGCTCACCATACGGTAAAGCCCCGGCTTGCCTGAAATAGCAAGAATTGTTTCCATTGTAATTAATTGTTATTATTTTTTCGTTTGTTATTTATTTCTTCTAAAAGACGATCTATCTGAGCGTCTAAATCATTTTCCCTATCATTGATTATGCAGAAGTCAGCCTTCACGGCTTTCTCCTCCTGCGACATTTGGCGGTTTATCCACTCAAGGGCTTTCTCACGGGAGATAGAATCACGACGCATGATGCGACTGACTCTCTCCTCAAGAGGTGCCACGACACATACTATATAGTCGATATGTACGCGCGAAACAAATCCACTCTCAAAAAGAATGGCACTCTCAAACCACTCCATTCCCGACGCCATAAAATCGTCAGCCACTGCAGGATGAACCACGGCGTTGACCTTCTGGGCATTCGCCTCACTGGCGACTATGAATCTGGAGAGCAGAGCCTTGTCGAGTTTGCCGTTGGGAAACACTTCCTCACCGACAGTCTCTGTCAACCTGCGCTGCAGACTCTTCGACTCACGCATGAGATGTTTGGCAGCAAAATCGCAATCGTAGACAGATATGCCGCGCTGTTCAAGCAGACTGCACACATAAGACTTGCCGCTGCCGATACCACCGGTGATTGCTATGACCATAGAGATTAGTTTTCAATGAGATAGTCGATCTGTTTAACCACCGTCGATGCTCTCATCACAGCGTGTGGGCGCTTGACAAGCTGAATTTTGCATTTATCCGTGCCGGGTGTGATGTCCTTATAGTCAGCCTGCACGATGAAACCGGAAGAGCTAATCTCGTTGGTCAGCAAAACGCCGACAACATACTTCACTTTCACACGCGACGGGAAGAAACGGAGCGACACTCCCTCAGGAACATTGACAGCCGTGACCGGAACCTCCACCTCCTCCTCTGTCAAGATGTCAGCCAGAAGGCGTACATTAACAGTGTTTTGACTGAAGTTAACGCCACGCATAGGCTTCAATCTGGCATTAATATTAACGGAGTCTGAGAAGTTCGTTATATTAAGTTCCTCGGTAGTCACATATTTGACACTATCGGCAATTGACTTGCTGACATATATCGTCACATGGTCTGGGATAATCTGCGTCTGGGCAATATAATAAGCCTCGGCAGGCTCTATGCGCCCTGCCAGACGTATAGGAACCACCTTCGACACTCCATAAGAATAGGAATACTCCAGTTTATCGGGCTTTATAGACGTTACTGTAGCCGTATTCTCCAACACACGCAGGATGTTCTTCTTCAGCTCTGCACTGTTTACTGCGAGTGTTCCCGACTTACGTTTGTAGGTATCGAATTTCAATTTAACCGTTCCTATTTCGCCTCCGTAGATGTAATTTATAAAGCTATAACCCTTGTCACGTACTGTGACACGGATTGTATCTTCAGCTCCATCGTTCATGGCGACGGTTTTCGGGATATCAGTTATGAGTACAGGAATAACCATCTCACGCTCATAATAATCGTTCAGTGATACAGCGAGCCAGATGACTCCACTGAGCAATAAGAAGAACGCGAAGACGAAATATTCTCTGCTCGGCCGAAACAGACGGAACGCTTCCTTACTTAGCAGGCATATCCTTGACAGCAGCGAAGACATAATTCTTGTCTACGGTGACAACAACACCTTTTGCAATCTCTAACTCAACCTTTGCTGTCGCATGGTCAACACTAACAACAGTACCGTAAACGCCACCGCTGGTGACAACCGTTGCGCCTTTTTCTATGGAATTCTGGAAACTGCGTATCTCCTTTTGCTTCTTCTGCTGAGGACGAATCATAAGGAACCACACGATAGCGAACATCGCTAACAACATTACGAGGAAGCTCATGCCTCCACCCTGCTGCTGAGCAGCGAGAAAAATCTGCATCATATCTTTATAAGTATTTTAATATTTAACGACTGGATTAATATCATTTTTCGATTTGCTTCCACAGCCTGCCTTCCTTATGCAGGGCACGAGCTATGGTGTCGAGCATTCCGTTGATATAACCTGCACTGCGTGGAGTACTGTATGATTTCGAAAGCTCAACATACTCGTTGATAGTAACGCTCAGTGGAATAGCAGGAAAAGTAAGCATCTCCGCCAGCGCAATCTGCATGATGACTATATCGGTGAACGGCATACGCGAGAGCTGCCAGTTACGTGAATACTGCTGTATCATATCCTGATACTCACGCTCATTTTTCAATGCCGCGCGGAACAGACCGAGTGCATACTCCCTATCCTCGTCGTCTTTAAACTCCGGAAGTAATTCCTGCTGCCCCTTTTTCGCAGGATCAAAGCGTTTGATGGTCTTCAATACGAATGAGTCGACCACGTCCTTGTCGTCGTTCCAATAGAGTGATTTCTCCTCAAGGATAGAATAAAGCGACTCGTTGTTTCCGATAATCTGTTTATATAGTTTGCGCCATACCTCACGGTCGGCATTGTAGTCGTTCTCCGTTGCCGACATATAGTCATTGTATGTCTCGCTCTGTTCAATCATCGTGCAGAGACCACGGACAAACTCCACGTTATCACGCCATGTGAGTCCATAGCTGTCGAGATTTGCCCTGAGTTGCTCATTCTCCTCGAGCTGTGCCGCAAAACGATTGTAGGCGAATCGTGACGAAGGACGTTCCTTCCCTTCACGCTCTGCACGCTGAACAAGAATATCATAACGAAGACGTTCTTCATTGGTAATAGCCAGTATCAGACCAAGCAGGTGATTATACAACTGATAACCCTTGGAAAGACTGGTAATCAATTCTTTCTCGGCAATGTCCAACGACTTGCCACCATTAAGATAGTACGCATAAACAAGCTGCACTATCTTTATTCGTATAAGTTCACGGTTAATCATTCTCTAATAATTAGTGTCTTACTCTTTTCAATTACTACTGCAAAAATACGTTTTTTTGCGTTAACAGCCAAGAAAAACAACGTTTATTTCATAATAATTAAGTATAATCTTTGCGTGAATGAAGAAAAATTCGTACCTTTGCAGCGCTTTTTTGCAACCCCTCCCCAAAGGGAGGCACATTCGTGTGATGGCGAATTAAGCCCGATGGTCGAAATACGGACATCGTAATTTATCAACAACTTAATTTAGAGTAACACAAAATGAAAGAAATCACTCTTAATGGCGTAAAGCGCGCCGAGACGGGCAAGAAGTCTACAAAGGCTCTTCGCAAAGAGGGACTCATCCCATGTAACATTTACGGTGAGGTAAGAGGAGAGAACGGTCTGCCAGTAGCAACACAGTTCACTATCCCTTTCAACGAGATTCGCAAGGCAGTTTATACTCCTGACGTACTCGTTTGCAACATCAACATCGAGGGCGAGAAGAAGATTGCTGTTATCAAGGAACTCCAGTTCCACCCTGTAACAGACGCTCTCCTTCATGCAGACTTCTATGAGGTAAATGAGACAAAACCAATTACTATCGGCATCCCGGTAAACTTAGTTGGTCTTGCACAGGGTGTACGTGATGGTGGACGTATGAGTCTTTCTATCCGTAAGATTGCTGTTACAGCACCTTACAAACAGATTCCTGAGAAGCTCGACGTTGACGTTACGGCATTGAAGATCGGCAAGTCTATCAAGGTTGGTCAGCTCAGCTACGAAGGACTTGAGCTTGCAACCAGCAAGGAGGTTATCGTTTGCTCAGTCAAGATGACTCGTGCTGCTGCCGCTGCTGCCGCTGCTGCCGCGAAGGAATAATCGAAAAAAGTCTGTCCAACAGATGAAAAAGAATAGGACCGGTCTCCAACGAGGTCGGTCCTTGCTTTTAAGAAAACATTTCATCTGATTTTCCCTTATCCGAGTATAATAGAGAATACAGAAAGTTGAGTGGAAAACATAATATGATCCCGGTTTGGGGTCAAGCAGGTTATATGAGTCACATACATCAAAACAAAACGAGATGGACAAATATCTAATAGTCGGTCTGGGCAACCCCGGAGCCGAATATCACGAGACACGACACAATGCCGGCTGGATGGTGCTCGATACCTTTGCAGAGAAGAAAGGCGTCGCCTTTGAGGACAAACGATATGGCTTCGTAGCCGAGACAAGTCTGCGAGGACGCAAGCTATTCCTGCTGAAGCCTACTACATATATGAATCTTAGTGGTAATGCCGTGCGTTACTGGTTGAACAAAGAGAACATCGACAACGTACGGTTGCTTGTAATCTCCGACGAGCTGGCACTGCCGGTGGGCACCATACGACTGAAAGGCAAGGGTTCAAACGGAGGGCACAACGGTTTAGGACATATTCAGCAACTTATCGGTCAGGACTATGCACGGCTGAGAATAGGCATCGGCAACGCTTTCAACCAAGGCGGACAGGTGGACTGGGTACTCGGAAAGTTCTCCGCAGAGGAGAGAGAAGCGCTCGACCCATGTATAGAACAGGCTTGCGATGTGATAGAAAGTTTTGTGATGCAGGGAGTGGAGCGCACGATGAATCAATATAACAACAAGAAACAGGCGAAAACCGCCCATAACGAAGGGGAAGAAAAGAAATAAAGGTATCACTATGGCAGAACTAAAGATACGTTCCGAAGCACGTCTTGACAAGTGGTTATGGGCAGCACGAATATTCAAGACCCGCACCATTGCGGCGAATGCCTGCAAGAACAACCGCATAAGAAAAGGCAATATAAACCTGAAGCCTTCATCAACGGTCAAGATTGGGGATATTATATCGGTAAAGAAACCGCCTGTCACCTACTCTTTCAAGATTCTCAACTGCATAGAGCAGCGTGTGGGTGCGAAGCTCGTTGCAGAACTCTATGAGAATGTGACCGACGCCAAGCAGTATGAATTGCTTGAGATGTCGCGCATCAGCGGATTCATCGACCGTGCCCGTGGCACCGGCCGTCCTACGAAGAAAGAGCGTCGTGCACTCGACAACTTCATCGAACCAATGACTTTCGGCTTTGACGACGACGAGTACGATGAATTTGATTTCGACGAATAAACCCAAATCTTACAACCGATTTGGGTTTATTGTTATATTACATTATTAGCTTTATCCGCCAAAGCCGCCACCGTGTACTGTCGGAGGACCACCGCTACCGTGCTGTCCGCCGCTACCGCGGAACTCAGGACGACTAAAGTCCGGACGGCCATCAGTAGGTCTCATATGCTCTCTCGACATCTTTCCACCCATAGTCTGGAAGCGGTAAGAGATGCGCAACATAGCGAACGAATTGATAGAATTATACTCCGTATCGCTACGCATACGCTCATTTATCACTCGAGTAAGGTTGCTCTGGTTCTGCAGAATATCATAGAACTGCAGATATACGACGAGGTTCTTTGCACGAAGGAAACTCTGACTTAACTGTATGTTCCATATCAGTTCGTTGGTATTGAGCGACGCATCGTTATAACCTCTGCGGCTGCGCATGTGCATATCGGTAGACAGCTGTGTGTTCCAAGGCAATGTTATCTGCATGCTGCCACCGTAAGCGAACGACCAAGTGTCAAGATTTGCTGACGGCTGGGTGTCGTTTGTGGAATGAATGTAGTTGACATTTCCGTCAATATCGACATTCAACCAACTGTTACGGAAACTGCCTGACAGGCGCTCACCGATGTTATGAACACGTGTGATGCTCTTATGCGGGTCGGCATTGCGGTTGAGAGCTACCAGACCTACGTTATTGCTATAATTATATTCCGGATGAGTTGTCACAAACCAGCGCCCGATAGAGTCGAGCGACTGGCTGTATTCCGCCCATACATCAGCATTCCAGTTACCATTGATATTCTGATATGTATTCGTGCGTGCACCCGTTACATTATCATAAGCTACACTGCGAACCGTTGCGTTACGCGTGTTTGAGAAACCCATTCCGAATAGGATATTACGTGAATAGCTGATAATGTAATTATTATAGAACATGTTGAAATTGTTAGTAAACGACGGCTTAAGGTTCGGATTGCCCACGGTGATGTTCATCGGGTCGGAGTTGTCGGTTATCTCGAGCATGCTTTCCATTGAAGGCTGTGCCGTACGTCCACGGTATCTGAACCGCAACTGATGCTGCTTTGTGAAGTGATAACGGAAATCAGCCGTAGGACTGACATTGAACACATTGCGGGCACGGTCGGTAGTGGTGCTCAGATAGCGCTGGCGGAACACCTGATGCTGTGGTTGTGCGAGCACACCGAAGTTAAAATTGTAGTTGTCGCGTACACGGCGGAACTGCAGTTCTATATCGTGGGTGTAGTTACTGTACTCTGAAAAGCGGCTCACCGACTGGTCATAGAAATCCTCATAGTTGCTAAGTATATAATAGTCCCACCGGCGATAATCGGGGATATTGTTTATACCGAGCGACGCGAGCAGATGAGCATAGTCGGCAGGCAGAGCGGAGAAATCGCTGAAATCATACGTCGAACGGTCAGACTTCGAGTAACTGTTAGTGAACTTATATGAGAATTGCAGATATGTCTTCTGTGCAATAGGCTCGCTGTATGATAGTTCTGCCGAGTAGTTCCAGTTTGTAGAAGGCGTTAGATTCCATCTGTTTATGCTGTAGTCTTTGTTCTGAACCTGATAGAGGCGTACGTTCTGTGTTGACATCGACTTGTTATTCGATGTCGTGTAGTTGGCATCAATATTTAAGCCGATGTTACGACCGCCGGTGTTAAGTTTGCGGTTTATCTGCATCCTTCCTCTCACATTCTTTGAGTCGCCATACGACAGTTGGCTGTTAGTGCGTGAGTTCTTTGCCAGCCCGAGCGCTTCCATTGCGGCGAGAATCTCGTCCATCTGCTCAACGGTATAACGATAGCCTGTATTCTCAAAAGGGTCTTTGTCGAAGGTTGCACTTATTCCTCCCGAGCGCGAGTCGTTATCGCTGTAACTGAAAGACGGGCGGAACAAAATGTTTGTCATCGAGTCGGGCGTCCACTCAAAGCGCATCTGAGCATTCCAACGCTTGTCCTTGGAGTAGTTTTGCGACAGCGAGTTGGAGAAACTCCGGTTGCCAATGACGAAGTTCTCGCTCGAGCTCTTGGTGTATTGATTTGAGGTATTGTGATTCCATCGAACGGAGCCATCCCATTTCAACAGGTCTTTTTTCTCGTAATTGAAGTTCACGCCGACCATATTGGCAGTGTTCAATCCGTTGCGGTTACGCCCGAACCCTCCGCCGCGACCGCCAAAGCCTATGTTGTTGACATTATTGAAATTGCCAAAACTCATCATTCTCAGGTTGTCCTTAAACATTCCCAGCATCATCCGTTCTGCATATCGGTAGTGGGTGCCATATCCAAGGTCAATGTGTCCTATTACACCTTTGTTCATGCCACGCTTAATAGAGAAATCCAGTGTCATCTCGTCCTCACCGTCGTCAATGCCCGTTATGCGGCTTCGGTCGCTTTTTGCCTCATATGCCTTCACCTGCTCTACTATGGCGGTGGGCAGATTCTTGATTGCTGTCTGTGTGTCGCCGTTCATGAACTCCTTACCGTCCATTTTGATTTTCTTCACTGTCTTGCCGTTGATAGTGATATTGCCCGAATCGTCTACCTTTGCACCGGGGATGAGCCGTATCAGTTCCTCTACAGCCGACCCTTCAGGCGTCTTGTAGGCTGCACTGTTGTAAATGAATGTATCCTCCACGACAACCACTTTCTTTGCCATTGCCGTGGCAGTGATGCCCTCGAGCATGACTGTCTCTGCGGCAAAGTCGAGCTTACCCATGTTAAGGTTCTGGTTATCTGCAATCTCTATCTTCTTGACCATTGTAGCATAACCGACATTCGATACTCTGAGCAGATACTTTCCGTTTGCCGGTGCCGTGATGATGAACAGCCCGTTCTCATCGGTCAGTCCGCCGGTGACATAGGTGCTGTCGCTCGTCAGGAGCTGTACCGTTGCCATGGCAACAGCCTCCTTCGTGTCGCGGTCAACGATAATACCGTCAATCTTGCGCTCTACTGCCATGACAACTGTCGATACTGTCATAAGCAGCAACAGTATTAGCGATTTTCTCATTTGTAGTGTATTGTTTTTATTCTATTCTTTGTGTTGTTTTCCTCAAAAACATCTTTTTGACGCAATAGAATCAAGTAGGTTTAACCTGAAGCGTAAAAATATCACCATACGACACAAATATACAAAAACATTGCATTAATGTTGGCAAAACGAAGAAAAAACAGTAATTTCGCAGACAAAACAACCGCGATGAATCAGAGAGTTATCATTTCCAACAACCTTGAGGCAGAGCTATGTGAGGCTATCGCCCAGTGTGAGCACGACCGAATCTTCGTCCTTACCGACGAGACTTCACTGCGTCTCTGCTGGCCGTTGGCAGAGAGGTTCGAGTGTCTGCGAGAGGTCAAAATGATAACAATACCATCGGGCGACACCAACAAAAGTCTCGATTCCGTCAGTCATGTATGGACGGAGCTAAAGAACGGTGGCGCCTCACGCCATTCGCTGCTCATCAATATGGGTGGCGGTATGGTGACCGACCTTGGCGGATTTGCCGCTTCATGCTTCAAGCGAGGCATCAACTTCATCAACATCCCGACAACGCTGCTTGCCATGGTCGACGCGTCGGTGGGCGGCAAGACGGGAATCAACTTCGGAGCATTGAAGAACGAGATTGGCGTTTTCAACGATTCACGCTACGTCATTCTCGACACCGTTTTCCTCCGCACACTCGACCACGAGAACATACTCTCGGGATATGCCGAGATGCTCAAGCACGCACTTATATCTGATGAAAAGATGTGGACAGACCTCATCACTTTCAACCTCGACAAACCGGATATGAACGCACTGGGCAGGATGCTTGCCGAATCAGTGAAAATAAAGGAGCGCATCGTCGACGAAGACCCTGACGAGCAGGGCATACGCAAGGCATTGAATGTAGGCCACACTGCCGGGCATGCCCTTGAGTCGTGGGCAATGCGCCACGGTCAGTCCCTCCTGCATGGCTATGCCGTGGCATGGGGGTTGATAGTAGAATTATATCTATCAGCAATAAAAAGCGGTTTCCCTACAGACAAGATGCGACAGACGGTGAACTTCATCCGCGGAAACTACGGCAGGCTCGGTATCACCTGCAAGGATTATCCCGAGTTACTTGAACTGATGACCCACGACAAGAAAAACTATGCCGGACAGATAAACTTCACATTGTTAAGTAATATCGGGTCCGTTCTCATCAACCAGACAGCCACCGACGAGGATATAAAAGAAGCGCTCGACTTCTTCCGCGAGGGGTAACACACCGCAACACTCATAATGCCACCATCTCTGCATAAGAACTTCCTATCAGAATTTTCTGCCGTGACGTGATTTATCACGTTCAGTCTGCCGGGACGGCGTATGGGCGTGATTTATCACGCTTAAGCCCACTGTGTTCGGTCCATTGCTTGGTGTTGGGCATGGCTCTGCCTGTTGTTTTTATTCGAATCATCATTCATCATGGTTTCATGGATGCGGAACGTGATATAAAAACATCGGGGCGCTGCGTGCGCCCCGATGAAAAATTGATTTTGGTTTATTTCAGGATTATCTTCCGTCCGCCTACGATGTACACGCCTGTGGGCAACCAGCGGCGTGCGGCGTCGTCGAGGCGGTCAGCCACGCGTCGGCCCTGCAGGTCGTACACCGCGCCGTCTGTGACTGTCATGCCGTTTGCCGAGCCGTTTGCCGAGCTTCGGAAAGTCTCCCGTCGTTTGTCGGGGCGCTTGCCGAACTCCGGCATTTAACATCCGTTAAGCCTTGACATTTCCCGAACTTCGGCATTTAACATCCATTATGCTTTAGTGATTTCCGAACTCCGGCATTTAACATCCGTTATGTTTTGATGTTTCCCGAAGTTCGGGGGTTAGCACTTATTAAGCCTTGTCGTTTGCCACAGCGGGGCAAGGCTCTCGGCATTTGAAGGGATGCTTTCCGAAAGGCCGGAAAGGCTGCCGGCATTTGTCGGGACGCTGTTTTCACCTTTATTATATATATAAGGGTTACAAGATTATCGGGAGCGTCAGCCGTAGGGGCGTGATTCATCACGTTTCGCCTGTCGTGGCGTCAGCCGTTGGCGTCGGGTTCATTGTCATGGCGTGGGGCGCGATTGTTTGTGTCTCCCCGTGTGGAGCAAAACGTGATGAATCACGCCCCTACGCCATTCGGCACACGATGAATCACGTCCATAGGGCTGACGCGTCTGTTTTTTCACGTTGCGCAAGCCTTTCAAGTTCTCGCCTTGCCGGTTTGCCTGTCTCGGTTGTAGGCAAATGGTCAACATGAATGATATGGCGCGGACGCCAGTAGCGCGGCAGAAGTTCGTCGCACAAGGTTATAATGTCCGTGAACTCAGATTCGTTATCTTCGGTGACAAGCACTACAACTTCGCCAAAACGGGCGTCGCTTTTCTTTGTAATATAAAAAGGTCTGTTGAGATGTGGCTGAAGCATTGCCTCAACCTCTTCTGCATGAACCTTTATCCCTCCGGAGCAGATGACATTGTCTTTACGACCTTTAATGCGAAAGCGTCCATCGACAATTTCTGCTATGTCGTTTGTAATCAGTGACTCTTTACATACATAAGGAGCATTGATGACCAGACAATCATCATCATTCAATGTAATCGTCACCCCCTCAAACGGCGTGTACCAATCGGAAGCATCAGGACCGTTCAACCGCCGTAATGCGATATGCGACAAGGTCTCTGTCATTCCGTACGTAGAGAAAAAAGAGCAACACGCTGGCGTTGGCTCAATGGAATGAATCTTCGAGATGGCGTTCTGTAATTCAGAACTAATCGCCCCTCCACCTATTATTATACGCTTCGACTGTGCGAGGAGGGTGGCTTCTGCAGGAACCTTCAGCGACTCATAAACCTGCGATGGCACCATAGCGATGAAGTCGAAAGGCTTAGTAAGTCCTGCCAACGGATGATTGGACGGCGCAACCACCGACAGGTTCAGTCCGCGCTCAATGGCACGCACGACCATCATCTTGCCGGCGATATAATCCAAAGGCATGCACAAGAGAGCCGTATCGCCCGGGCGTAACCCAAGAAAATCGCATGTCATCCTCGCCGATGCAAGCATACGGACTTTCTCTACAAACATATGCTTGGGAGCACCGGTAGAACCACTCGTCTTTATATGCACAAAGGGAGAATCGCTCTCCCACTCCGTAATGAATTCCTCGTATGTCATACAGTCATAATTCTTTATATAAGTAGGTGTTCAAAATTAAACCCTAATCGGTCATTAGACCGCATTTGCTTAGATTTGTAATTACCGTCATGCT
>ENA-OWND01000633-OWND01000633.1-metagenome-genome-assembly--contig:-NODE-633-length-24266-cov-8.670522_pt1 | contig 24266 bp, 23 predicted proteins | sample MGYA00245342_ERZ651119 | MGnify/ENA primary metagenome ERZ651119 (study PRJEB26857, sample SAMEA4031756) | metagenome | biome: human; feature: oral; material: saliva | place: Philippines | collected 2014... | reverse complement strand
CTGTTAATCTGCTCAACAATCAAACGAAATCAGTTTGGAATCTATTGACCGTTTTGGGTTAAACCCAAATAAATAACGATTAATATGTATGTACTAAACAAAGAACAACAGGAACTTGTACGTTCTGTAGATCATTTCACAAGAGCGACTGTCAACAACATCTGTAAGGGTAGGTTTCGCAACATTATAGCTGACATTCATCAGGAAGCACTGCTTGCTGTATGCAAGGCAACGCTGTCATACGACGCCTCATCGGCTGTGGCATTCACCACATACCTTTATCCCCACATCGTCTATGCCGTGCAGAAGTCGGTGCGCGAGTATGGGTTCGCCGTAAGAATACCTCAGCATGCTGAAGGCTTGGCGACAGTGGTTCATCTGCATACGACGGTCGACGACGACGGGAAGTGTGTAGGCGATGAGATTCTCGACGGTCATCAGGAGGAAGGCTCAGACGAGATACTGAGACAAACGGCGGAAAACGAGAAGGTGGACTTTCTCTTCTCGTTGATTACAAAGCAGGAACAGCGGATTATCCGTGGTATCTTCGGCTTCGATGGCAAGGCGATGTCGTTTCAGGCATTGGCAAAGAAACTGCAGCTCTCGCCTATAAAGATACGCCAGGCGTACAACAATGCTATTATAAAAATGGAGAATGGCGCAAAGCATTACAAAAGGCGAAAGAAACGATGCCTGCCCACGGAAGAGATTCGGATGTATTGACCGATTGGGATTAGCTATACAGGGTTATATCTGTCCTGCCTCGACTTGTCTTACCACGCGTTCTGTCACACGATCTATTCCGTCGGGCTTGTATTCTTTCGTCAGCGATGCTCCGAAAGCCCAGGCAAACGCCTGATAGAATCCTGCACGCACGGGACCAAGAAAAGCCTGAATGAGATTATAGCTGGATGAGTTGCACTCGCGGTAGATAAGTTTAATCAGAAGTTTACCCTGAGCATAGGTGAGCTTCTTCATGCGTGGCTGATACTCTTTCCATATGCTTTTCTCCACGTATTTCATGTGCTCCCTACGCTCTGCTTGCGTATCAAGGGTCTGCATATACTCGTAGGTCTCGATAATGATGGCATTTGCCTCTTTGGCAATGGGCAGCACCTTCTTTATATTGCGCACGAGTTTATTATACGCCTGTTGCTGTCTTTTGTTCTTAAATTCCTGTTTAGGATAGATATACACATTGTTGAACTCAACATAAGGTATGGAGTCGCCCTCGAGGAGAACCTTTCCTACTTTCACCATAGGCACAAACGACGGGTCGTCGACGCCTGCCTCGCCCTTTGGGGCATCGGTGGCAATGTCCTGCGCCTTAAGTGCCGGTGTCGACGCTATGGAAAGTAGTAGTGTAAGCAACAATCGTATCATCATACGGCAAAGATACAAATTATCTGCCAAATAAAAGATTCTTTCGCCGTAGAAATGAAAAAACGATAATTCTTTTATTACTTTTTTGCCGTTCCGTTTTTTTGCAGTACTTTTGTTGTTCGAAAACAAATAAAATAATATGATTATGGCTCAGCCTCTTCTGATTTACAACACCCTCACCCGTAAGAAGGAACTCTTCAAGCCGCTTCATGCACCGAATGTCGGTATGTATGTATGCGGTCCTACAGTATATGGCGATGCTCATCTGGGTCATGCCCGTCCAGCCATCACGTTCGATATTCTTTTCCGTTACCTTAAGCATCTCGGATATAAGGTGCGCTATGTGCGCAACATAACCGATGTGGGACATCTCGAGCACGACGCCGACGAAGGCGAGGACAAGATTGCCAAGAAGGCACGCCTTGAGCAGGTTGAGCCAATGGAGATAGCGCAGTATTATACACGCCGCTTCAACTCTGCCATGGACAAGCTAAATGTCCTTCCTCCATCTATCGAGCCTCACGCCACAGGGCATATCATCGAGCAGCAACAGCTCGTAAAGCAGATTCTCGACAACGGCTATGCCTACGAGGCAAACGGTTCGATATATTTCGACATAGAGAAATACAACAACGATTTCAAATACGGAATCCTCTCCGGTCGTACGCTGGAGAATATAAAGGATGCCTCGCGCGAGAGCCTTGCCGGCATTGGCGAGAAGAAGAACCAAGCCGACTTTGCCCTCTGGAAAAAAGCGCAGCCTGAGCATATCATGCGCTGGCCTTCACCTTGGTCGGATGGATTCCCGGGCTGGCACTGCGAGTGTACCGCTATGGGACGCAAGTATCTCGGCGATGAGTTCGATATACACGGTGGCGGCATGGACCTCATTTTCCCTCACCACGAGTGTGAGATAGCCCAGGCACAGGCTTCGATGGGACATAAAGCCGTGCACTACTGGATGCACAACAACATGATTACTATCAACGGACAGAAGATGGGCAAGTCGTACAATAACTTCATCACACTCGACCAATTCTTCACCGGCGACCATCCACTGCTGACAAAGGCGTTCTCGCCAATGACCATACGTTTCTTCATTCTCTCTGCCCACTACCGCGGCACGGTGGACTTCTCAAGCGAGGCACTCGAGGCAGCAGAGAAGGGATTCAACCGTCTCATGACCGGGCTGAAGGACTTGAAGCGCATACAGCCAGCCAAAGGTTCTACGCCGGAGACAGCAAAGTTTGTCGAGACACTGCCACAGCAACTCTATGACGCTATGAACGACGACATGATGACGCCTATCGTCATCTCACTACTCTTCGAGGCGTGCCACCAAGTAAACCTGCTCGTCGACCGCAAAGCGAAGATATCTGCCGACGATTTAGAGAAACTCTCGCAGACAATGCACCTTTTCACAGAGGACATTCTCGGTCTGAGCAATGCCACTCAGGCTGGCGACGCATCGCGCGAGGAGTCGTTCGGAAAGATTGTCGACATGGTTCTCGATATGCGTGCAAAGGCTCGCGAGGCAAAGGACTGGGCTACAACAGACCAGATTCGCGATGCTCTGAACGAGGCGGGATTCATCATCAAGGACACTCCCGACGGCACCGTATGGGAACTGTAACGTCTGCACGACAGCGCAGACAGAGACTATCACACATCTGTCATCAGACCGCAGTCGAGGTTATTGTCACGATGGCAGCCTTCCATCGCTTTCCTACTTATAACGGCTCATCAACGGCTTCTCTATCATAAACCACGACAGACAAGCCAATATACCTGTTATTATCAGTGCAAGAACAAAGCAGAGATAAATATTCAACTCCTCTACGCCGCAGAGTATCAACAGTTGGATTACGGGGAAGTGATAGAGATAGAGCCCATAAGTCACATTATCGTATTTCCTAAGGAAGTTCAACGGCTTGCAGTTGTAGGCAATGCCTATGATGATGGCAGAAAATGTCAGCGGTTCGATGGCATAGCAGAACGCCGTTATATAAGGCACTTCAACAACATAAACGAACGTTTCGGCAACGACAGACAAAGGAAGAATCACATTGTAGTGCTGACTGACATAGTCGAAGAAGAGCAGTAAGAACATTCCCGAGAAGAAATACATGAAATATTGTGTCTGCAAAGGCACAACAACATACAGCAGCAAGCCCAACGCAATGATAGGAAAGGTCAGCGCACGCTTGCCTGTGCGTCGCATCAGAATTATCATAAGCGGGACAAGGGCATAGAATATCATCTCCTGCTTCATCGACCACAGCGAGCCGTTCATCTGCGGAACGTAATTGCTTTGGAATGTCTGTGGCAGTTCCGGCTCGAGCCAGTTGAGCATAAAGATATTCGCGACGGTGTATTTCCATGTCTGCATGGATGCGAAGAACTCACCTGTGTCGAGCGTTGTGACAGTCCATCCCAACGTCAGACAGAAGAGAATGCACGCCACATAAGCCGGAACAATCCTGACAAAACGCTTACGGGCGTAGGATTTCATCCGGCAGTCGCGTCGCAGGAAACTATAGGTCACGAGGAATCCTGTGATAGTGAAGAACGCCTTAACGCGCATACTGCCCGTAATGAACCAGAACTGTTCATTGCCAGTCAGCGTGCAGAAATGTGCTATGATGAGAGAGAATGCAAAGACATATCTGAGAAAATCGAAACAGTTGCCCTTTCTCACCTCATTTATTATTCTATCGTTAAGTATCTCCGGCATGTAATCATCTCACTATTGCAACCTTTGTCACGATACCTTTCTTCCCCTCCTCCGTAGCAACCATGACCATATATACTCCCGATGCCACGCGCTTGCCATTGATATCGCGACCGTCCCATGTGAAAGTTCCGCCGTTCGACGTGCCTTCAGCAACAATCTGTCCGCTCGATGTCACAATTTTTACCTCCGAGCGATAGGTCAGTCCGACGATGGTTATCAGTCCGGTATAGTCGGGCGTAACGGGATTCGGGTAAGCATAGATATTGTCTTTCACAAGTCTTTCTGCATAGCCAGAAGCATCGCTGGCATAAGAGCAAAGACCTTTGTCGGTGGCGATATACACCTCACCGGTGGCATCGTCAATGGCGATGCTCTCTATATTGTTCGACAGCAGAGGGCTGTTTGATGCTGTGAAATGGTGTATCTGTGTAGTATTGTCATAGTCGATGAGATATATTCCATTGTCGTTCGTGCCGAACCATTTGCGGTTGGCGGCGTCGATGGCGATGCAGGTGATGTCGATGCCCGAAAGAAGATAGTCGGCGAGGTTGGTACCGTCGTTGCGCGGAACTTTTATCTGCTGAAACACTTCCGTGTCGGAAGTAACGTCGGCGGCGAGATATTCAAAAGGTCCGATATTCGTGCCGAACCATATATTGCCGTATCTGTCCTCTACGCAGCAACGCACATACATGAAGTTCACTCCCATGCCGTCCTGATTGACAAGGCTCTTGTACGCCTTCAACCGGTCGGTCTTTATGTCATAGCGTGCCAGTACGGGTGTGCGCCAGTCGTTATTGACAAACCATATCTCACCGCGAGAGTCGAAGAAAGCACTCACCTGACGCTCCCAGGAGTAGTCTGCAGTGTTTTTCATCTCCGGATGTGAGAACGAATCCCACTTACCATCCTTATCGAGTTTATATATCTTTGGGGCTGGCGCTATACCGTTGAACACCCACACAGCGCCTTCATTGTCAAAAAGTGCCGAGGTTGCAAGTGTGTAGTCAGCTTTGTAAGGGCTGTCAGGCTTCACTGTGGCTGCCAGCTGGAGAGGAGAGTTGCCCCAATAGTAGTCATTAATGACCTTGTTGTTCTTGTATTCGTACAGCCCTGTTCTTGCAGGCACGAACCAATGACTCTCGTCCTTAGGGTCGATTTCTATCATATAAGGATTGACGTATGACCTCTGCGATATGTAGCCGATGTCGTTGCTTATGACGGTCCATTTGTCTTTCTCCTTTATCTGTATGTATGCCTTGCGTGCCGGCGAGGAGTAGCCCGCGACGGTATAGAGTTTACCGTTATACATTCGCATATAGCCAAACTGATTCAGTTCGGGACCCTCAGGACGGTATTTGTCGATGATTACTTTCTGTTCAGCAGTTATCTGCTTGTTTTCTGCCGTGTAGTCTGCCGTCCGGCTCCAACTGCTCCTGTCGATAAGATTGCTTGTCAGCAGCGCCGAGTACTGTCCTGACTGCTTCGACTCGGCATATATTCGCCGGTTGTCGACATGAGTCCAGTCAACCGATATACCGATGTTGTATGTGTCGCTGATCAATGCCTCGGCGACGTTTATCCTGATCACACCAAAAGCAGTGCTGAGATAAGCATATCGCCCGACAACATTGATTCCGTTGATTGTCTTGTCTACGGTCATCACCTTTGAGTAATAGTCGGAGATGTTGATCACGTTTCCGTTTTCCTCAAGCAGGTCGATGTTCTGATTGGCGTATGCAATGACGAGCCGTCGCGCTACCTGACACCATGCTATGTGCTTTATGTCACAGTCAGAGAGGGTCTTTGCCTTGTCGAACACCGTCACACTCTGGTCATTGGCGTTGTAGCAATAGAGCGACCCGGAGTCAAGCACATATGTCTTGTTGCCAGCCGTCTCTGCCTCCGTGGCATTGCCAAAGGCGGGATGAACCCTCCACTCGCCTATCACTGCCGCACTTAACGCAAGGTGCGACAACAGCAATATGACTGAAATTAATAGTTTCTTCATTGTCGTAATCTGCTTTTTCTGTCTTACCGTTCAGTTCTTTTCTTCAGAAACTCTGACAGTTTCTTCACCGCACGTGCTCTGTGTGAGATGGCATTCTTCTTCTCCACCCCAAGTTCGGCAAAGGTCTTGTTGTAGTCTTCGGGTATGAACACAGGGTCATATCCAAAACCTTTGTCCCCACGTTTCTCCGTGGAAATCTCTCCTTTGACAATGCCCTCGAAGAGATACTCCTTACCGTCGATGATTAATGCTATCGCTGTGCGGAACTGCGCACGGCGATTGTCGATGCCGCGCAGTTTATCGAGCAGACAGCGTGTGTTGGCTTCCGCATCGTGAGAGTCGCCATAGCCGTTCATCGTACCGAAACGTGCGGTATACACGCCGGGTGCTCCGTCGAATGCCTCCACTTCCAGTCCGGTGTCGTCGGCAAAACAATCTACACCGTAGCGGTCGTTTATGTAATGTGCCTTCTGCAGAGCATTGCCTTCCAGCGTATCGGATGTCTCAGGAATGTCGTCGTGGCAGCCCAGCTCTTCCAATGACACAATGTCGAACTCTTGTCCGAGGATAGCACGGATTTCTCTGAGTTTATGTGTGTTGTTTGTAGCGAATACAATCTTTTTCATGCTTATCATTTTTGATAAATAACGTGAAAATGGCGGTTTTATTTCGTTTAAAGAGGAGCAGTTGATTGGAATAAGCAAAAAAATTATACTTTTGTATCGGAAAACTGACGTTTATATGTTCCTGCATATGGAACAGAATGTTTTTACTTATGAATAGTCTTTTCAAATTGCTTCGCAACTGGACACTCCCTATTTCCATGCTGGCAGGAGTGCTGGGATATTTTCTCATCTCCTCTCTCCCGTTGTCACACGACGAGAGTAAGCTGACATTTTTCATTATAAGCCATTACATTCAACCCGTGCTGCTATTCCTGATGCTGTTTCTCTCGTTCACAAAGGTGACGCCTCATGAGATGCATCCCCAGCGTTGGCATGGCATCGTGCTATTCTGTCAGGCACTGGGGTTCGTCGTTTTCTCTGTTCTTGCGATGTCGATGAAAGGCATAGAGAACAGAATCCTGTGTGAGGGAGCGATGCTCTGCTTCATTTGTCCCACAGCTACGGCATCGTCAGTAATAACAGGACGACTCGGCGGAAGCGTCTCTGACGTAACGACTTATCTGCTCATATGCAATCTCATGGTGGCATTGATTGCTCCTCCGTTTCTCACAATGGTAGAGCCACACGAAGGTCTCAGCCGACTGACTTCGTTCTTTATGATAATGGGAAAGATTTTTCCACTGCTTATCAGTCCGCTTATATGTGCTTGGATAGTGAGGTTTCTCCTCCCTAAGCTCCACGACCGCATACGTGCCATAACAGGATTAGCGTTCTATCTATGGGCAGTAGGACTGGCACTGGCAATCCTTGTCACCGTGCGATCAATAGTCGAGAGTGCCATAGGCATGACCTATCTTGTCGGGCTTGGCATCATTTCCCTTGTCGCTTGTGTGCTACAGTTTGCCATTGGCAAGTTCGTTGGCTCGCATTACGACAAAGGAACAGGACAGCACATCAACCGCATCACTGCCGGACAGGCTTTCGGACAAAAGAATACCGTCTTCATTATTTGGCTCGGTCTGGTGTTTCTCGATCCCGTAACATCTGTCGTCGGAGGACTTTATTCCGTATGGCATAACATCATCAACTCATATCAACTTTATAAGGTAAGGAAGTTATGAAACACTTAAGTACTATATTCCTGGTTGTTGTTCTTATTATATCGTGCAGCAGAGAGCCGCGCGGCACTGTCCCTGCAGGGTTCAAGGCGGAAGTGATGCTGCCCATTACTCCAATAAAAGACCAGGGCAAGAGCCCTCTGTGCTGGGTGTATGCCATGCTTGCAACTATCGAAACGGAGCATCTTGGGCAAGGTGATTCGGTGAATCTGTCGGTCGATTATCTCTCGCGTATGTTTCTTGAGGAACAGGCGATGAAGCGTTTCAGTACCAAGGGCAGTCATGACATCAGTCTGCGAGGCATGGCGCCGATGGTAATAGACCTTCTTCAACGCTATGGAGCCATGCCTTACGACAGTTATTTTTCACGGGAACCGATAAATTACAATGTCCTAAGTAGGAAAATAGAAAAGACCGTTGATATGTGTCTTGCCCACAGATATGACTCTGTGCGTTGCCTCGACGAGGTGCGATACCAACTCAACGAGAATATAGGATATATGCCAAGCATGGTGTTCATGTATGGGATGAAATACACCTTACTGGAGTTTGCCCACTCTGTATGTCTGCCCGATGAGTATGAATCGCTCACGAGTCTTGAGGCTGAGCCGGTGAATAAAGTGATAAGACTGCCCTTTGCTGATAATCATTACGACATTACTGCACTTAACATCCCTGCCGACAGCCTCATAAAACGCATGGAGCATTCCCTTCGCAAGGGGCATCCTGTGCTTTGGGAGGGAGGTCCTGAGGATAATCATGCCGTTGCCGTAATCGGCATGGGCAGCGACAACACCGGCACAGAATACTTTATTGCGAAGAACTCATGGGGCAAAGACAACCCGACCAAAGGACTGCTATATATAAGAAAGGATTATGTGAAAGCCCACACCTCGGTGATAGTAGTGAAGAGAAGGTCGTTTTCTAGAAATTCTAGATTATCTAGATGACATAGATGACCTAGAAAATATAGAAAATCTAGATTATCTACAGCTCTAAGTTCCTTTAGAAGCAAATCTTTCCGGGCGCTCGGGCTTTCTTAATATTTTATTCCTGCTGCGGAGAGGAGACGCTGAATGCGCTCCACCTCTACCTTGAGAGCAGTGTTTTCTTTTTCCAGTTGCCGCATTCGCTCTTCTTCTGCCTTTCGGTAACCGGTGCGGGCTGCATACATCCGTTCCTTTATGCCTCCATGCTTTACAAACTCTTCTTCTAATTTCTCAAGATAACGGCTTATCATCCGGTCGCACATTCGACAGAGCGTAAAGCCGATGTTTGCCATCTCCTCACTGCTCCATTGCCTTAAACCCAAAACGGTCAATAGACCGCGGTGTCGTTTTATTATCAAAGAACAAGAGCTTTCCTACTGCTTTCGCCCGCTTGTGTGGCATCTTACCAGCCTTATTACCTTGACGTAGCCCGCTACGCCTGCGGTAACAAGACTGCTGATCTGCTCAATAATAAGACGAAATCACTTAGGAATCTATTGACCGTTTTGGGTTAAATAAGGCTCATAAGCGGCAAAGAGATTGTTGGCTTTGCAGAACGCAAGCATGGCGTCAAAACGTTCGTGGCGCTTATCCCAGACAGTGAGCCGGCGCGAGATGAGATAGTCGGAAAAATCCTCCTGCAACTCTTTAAGACTCGAGCGTCCGACATTGAGCAACTTCAACATCATCTCCGTGCTTGTAGTTCCATCTGCCAGTCCCTCTACGATGTTCTGCTTGCCAGAGCGTGCCGCCTGTATCATCTGGTCGACGGTCCTGTCGCCATACTTAGGAAGGAAACGCTCGCAGAATACGAATGTTAACTGAAAAAGAACCTCTGATTTCTGATAAAACCAAAGATCTTTCCAGTTAACCTGCGTGGCAAGCACCTTATATTCTTTCTCGGAAGACATTACAGTAATCTCTTTAACCCAAATCGGTCATTAGAGTCCTTGGCTGATTTTGTTCGATTGTCGAACATATGTGCTGGCGTTTCACCGAAGGCGTAGCGGGCTACGGCGAGATGAAATGGCAGCGCAGATGTCGGCAAGCGGACTAAAGCAGTAAGGAAGCATTACGGTAATCAATAAATCTAAGCAAATGCGGTCTAATGACCGATTGGGGTTTAACACTTAATATTGTGACTTATGTATACAAAAGTACAAAAAAGAATTGACTTTCTTCTATCATTCTTCTCTCTATTTCATGATTCAAGTTTATTGCCGGCGTATGGGGCAATTCCGTTAATTACTAAAAAACAACACCTCTATTACTAAATATAAATGTTAAATAAATGCCGTCACGCAAAAAAAACTATACAGAAACGATTGTATTACGAAACCTTTAGTATATATTTGTGACATAAATACTAAACGATTCGTAATTATGAAGAAACGTACGGAACCAATGACACTCACCAAAGGCGAAATGGAGATAATGAACCTGTTGTGGAATTTTGACGGAGAGGCGACGATAAAGGATATCCTCGATCGTTGCGACGAGCCAAAGCCAGCGTATACCACTGTTGCGACATTCCTGAAGATTCTCTACCAGAAGGGCTTTATCTCGCAAGAGAAACATCCGACCTCGGGTAAGACATATTTCTACCGTCCTCTGATGACGCGCGAGGAATATACGTCACGGGTTATGGACGATGTGACAACAAGTTTCTTCGGCGGTTCAGTGAAATCGCTTGTCAATTTCTTTGTCAAAGCAGAGAAAATATCGACTGAGGAAGTCGAAGAACTACTGAAGAAAATAAATTCCACTCATGAAGACTCTGCGCTCAAATAACCGAGAGCAACCTATGTAAGGAGAACAAATAACATTAATCACCACCACACTATGACCTATATACTTAAATCGATCGTTTTTCTCAGTATTATGTATCTGCCATACATGCTACTGTTGAGGAAGGAGAGTTTTTTCCGTTTCAATAGAATGATGCTTCTGTCGATAATGCTTCTGTCGCTCGTGCTGCCGATGTGCGATTTCCATTTCCTTTCCATGTCAGACAGTCCCGCCAGTGGCATGCTGCAACTAACACTACCTGAAGTGGTCATCGGTGCTCCACGGCACGATGCCCCGACCGCCACACAAACAGACTGGATAACCACCTTATATATAATAGGTATGTCGCTGACGCTGATATGGAAACTTGCGCAGGTCGTAATGCTACGCCGGCAGATGAACCATGGCGTGTTGTGGAAAGACCATTCCGACGGGGTGACCATACTATGCCATATAAACGACACTGCACCCTACAGCTGGTTCAACACCATAATAATCAGCAACGACGACTACGAAAAGAATTCTGTAGAGATAATACGCCACGAGATGGGGCACATACGCCACCGTCATTCGTGGGACATACTGCTGCTGAACGTCATACAGACAGTACAGTGGTTGAATCCCCTTGCGTGGATAATCGGCATATCGCTGCGCGATGTTCACGAATATGAAGCCGACGACGCCGTGCTAAGCAGTGGTGTCAATGCCCTACAATATCAGACATTATTAATAAGAAAAGCCGTTGGCTCCAGTTCCTACGCTTTCGCCAACAGCTTCAACCATAGTTTATTAACTAAAAGAATCACTATGATGTTACGTAAAAAATCAAGTCCGTGGATGCGTACAAAGGCATTGTACATCATCCCAGTGGCTGTCGTCGCACTCAGTGCCTTCGCCACACCTAAACTAATTAAGAAGGTCGACAAGATCGCAACTGCGCCGGTTGCAACGACTTCTGTCGACAAAATTAATGAAATTACCCCGAAACAGGAAATTTCAAACAAGAAAATAACCGTCATGACCGAAAAACCCGACACGGCGAAAATCGTGGAAGACAACGACGAACAAGTGATCACGCGTCCAGAAAAGATGCCGGAGTATCCCGGCGGCATGAATGCTCTGATGGCATTCCTTTCGAAATCGCTGAAATACCCAGTCATTGCTCAAAAGAATAAAATACAGGGGCGCGCCATCATCAAGTTCATCATCGAAAAGGATGGTTCAGTGAGCGACGTTAAACTATTCGAATTAATAGAAAAGAAAGACGTAATAGCAAAAAAGGAATCAGAAGAAACTGTTAGCGATGACGACGTAACGGCTGATGCAAACGGTCAGACAACAGGACAAGCGAATAAAGAAGAAATCCAAGCTGCACGCGAGGCGCTCATCGAAGAAGCCCTGCGCGTTGTCAAAGGAATGGATAAATGGATTCCCGGAAAAGTAGGCGGAAAGACTGTAAGAGTTATGTACGTACTGCCTATTTCTTTCATGTTAAAGTAGTGTTTTTGAAGGCGCATCTCGCTACGCCTTCAAAAAACATCAGCAGAAGATGCTCAAAGCCCCCGGCTCCGGAATGAGAATTTATAAAACAGCCGGCACGCGCCAGCCGTAGGGGCGTGATTCATCACGTTCCGCCTTAGCGCAGAGTCCATTGCACGAGATATTTGTTTCTCGGCGATTGCTTAAGCGTGATAAATCACGCTCCTACGGCTGACGCCATTGCCCGGTATACGAAAATCCTTCTTCAAAGGGAAACTTATCTCAAATTTACATTATGAATAAATTCAACAAAACGGCTGTTATAACAACAAATACAGCCGATATTCGCCAGCACATTATCCTTCATTGACAAAAAACGCTTGTTTTCGGCATTACAAGAAAAGCGCTGATTATCAGCGTGATATATGTTTTTAATGCCGGCAAAAATAAGAATCAGTTTCAATAACCGCCGTTTCTTGGAGCTAAAACCGGCGTTTCTTGCCGATGAAACCGCCCTTTTATGCGTAAAGAATCATCGCTTTTTGAGAGGAAATGCACTGAATGAGGATGTTTTCAGCTCTTGTCGATTCTCGAAGAGGTGGTTTTATGCCATGCGGACTTGGCAAATCATGGTATTTGCTTTTCTATTTCGTCAAAAATCACGAAGATGATTTTTCATTACTATTCTTGAGATTTCCAACTCGCGACAAGACCTTCTTTCTTCCGAATTATTGTAAAAATGATAGTAGAGAAAAAAGAATGTCATAGAAAAGCATAACGCTGTCTGATGACTGATTTGGAGGTAACAAAAAAAGCCGTAGCAGACTTTAAACGATGTCTGTTACGGCTTTTTCTATTGTGTTCTTTCTGTCCTATTTATTGTATAGCATGGCGTAGATTCTTATTTGCTTTATCATTGCCAGCAGTCCGTTTGCCCGTGTCGGCGACAGATGCTCGCGCAGTCCGATGCAGTCGATGAAATAGAGGTCGGCATCGATAATCTCCTGTGGCGTCTTGCCCGAGAGAACGCGCAGCAAAAGGGCGACGATGCCCTTTACAATCAGTGCGTCACTCTCTGCACGAAGTTGCATGCGTCCGTCCACAAGGTCGCACTGCACCCACACACGGCTCTGGCAGCCATCGATAAGGTTATCGTCGGTCTTATACTTATCGTCGAGGGGGGCAAGGTCGTTGCCCAGATCGATGAGCATCTGATATCTGTCCATCCAGTCGTCGAAGTCGTTGAACTCCTCGATAATCTCGTCCTGTATCTCGTTAATCGTCATATTTCACGGTCTTTAGAATGTATAACTTATCACTTGGACGCACCTTGTCAGGCACCGGTATGCTCACACGCCAGCCTTTCTTTGCTATCTCCACCGGCGTGAGGTCGAAGCGTATCTCGTCGGCAGTCACATACATCACTCCCGTCGTAGGACCGGTGATGAGGAGCTTGTCGCCCAGATGCAGTTCGTTTGCCTCTATGAGAAACTCTGCCACTCCGAGTTTTGAGAAATACTTCATGCCCTTACCACAGTAGACCTTCTTCTCCGTTGCCAGCGAACCGTAGTGTTTGTTCCACTCGCCGAGGGTCTGTCCCTGATAGTAGCCATCCCAAAATCCGCGGTTGAAAACACGAGAAAGGCGCTCGTCCCAATCATCTTTCTTCTCTTCAGTAAAAGTGTTGTCGATAACGCTCTGTATAGCTTCCTTATAGCACGTGATGACGGTATATACATACTCCGGTCCGCGTGCACGACCTTCTATCTTGAATACGCGGACACCCGACTTCATCATACGGTCGATGAAACGAATTGTCTTGAGGTCTTTCGGGCTCATGATGTACTTGTTGTCGACCTCGAGCTGCTCACCGGTATCAGTGTCGGTCAGCGTGTAAGAACGTCGGCACATCTGCATGCACTCGCCACGATTGGCAGAGCGTCCCGTCTTGTCGAGGCTCATGTAGCACTTGCCGGAGATAGCCATGCAGAGCGCTCCGTGGCAGAACATCTCTATGCGTATCTGCTCTCCCTTCGGACCGCAGATATTCTCGTCCACTATCTGTCTGTAGATTTCAGCCACCTGGTCCATGTTGAGCTCGCGGGCAAGAACCACCACGTCGGCAAACTGAGCATAGAAACGCAGTGCCTCGATGTTGGAGATGTTGAGCTGTGTAGAGAGGTGAACCTCCACGCCCACCTTATTACAATATGACATCACTGCCACATCGCTGGCAATGACGGCTGTGATCTCAGCCTCCTTGGCAGCATCGATAATCTGGCGCATCGCCATCATGTCCTCGCCATAGATGATTGTATTCACGGTGAGGTAGGTCTTGATGCCATGCTCACTACACGTCAGGGCAATCTCACGCAGGTCGTCGATAGTGAATTTGTTGGCAGAATGCGAGCGCATGTTCAGCTGTCCGATGCCGAAATATATGCTGTTGGCACCGGCTTGAATGGCAGCAGCCAACGACTCACGAGAGCCTACGGGAGCCATTATTTCAAAATCGTTTATATTCATATCTTATAATTTTGTTTCGTATTTGTTGCATTTGCCGGCGATGACATGACAATTTCGCCATGGCATACGCCCCATGCTATATTTCTTCTTTTTCAGGTCGGAGAATATTCATGTACTCATCATAGGAGATGAAGCGTCCTCCCATTGATTGCAGGTGAGGCGTCTCGATTTGACAGTCGATCATCTGTCCGCCGTGGCTTTGAAGATACTTCGCGAGGAATATCAGCGCAAGTTTCGAGCCGTTTGGAATGAGCGAGAACATTGACTCGCCGATGAACGCAGTACCGAGCGTGATGCCATACAGACCTCCGACGAGGCGATAGCCTTTCTCATTATAGTACCACTCGACATCTTCCTTGCCCTTAGGCGTTGCATTCGCGTCGGGCATCTTATCCCACACCTCTACACTTGCAGCGAAGCCGAGTTTGTGGAGTTTGGTGTAGGCGTCGACGATGTGCGGTCCGAGCCAGGCTCCACGTTCGTCAATGCGCAACTGCCCACAGTAGCCGATGACCTTATCGAAAGCCTGATTGAACGAGAACTGATAACGCTCTTTGCGGATAAGAGAACGCATAGAGTGGCTGATGTGAATCTCGTCGGGGAAGATAACGAAGCGTTTCATCGGACACCACCATTGAATCCAAGGGTCTCCATTCTCGTCGCAGAAGACATTGTCCTCCTTGCGGAATGCGTACCACGGGAAGATGCCGTTGCTGTATGCAAGCAGCAACCGGTCTACCTCAAGATCACCGCCAACGGCAAATATTCCATCCTCCTCACCGTCGCGTGGGTCGGGGAAATCGATGTTATCCGGATTTAACTGATATATCATATTATTGCCAATGCTTTGTCATTTACTCCTATGCTGATTGTGCGGACCGTGTCCTTTGACTTGCCTCCCGACTTTCCGCCTGTCGTCTTTCCGAAGAGGATTTCGCGCATGAGCAACGGATTGAGGTTCTGCTGGATTATACGGTCAATCTCACGGGCGCCATATCGCGGCGAGAATCCTTTGTCGAGAAGCAGAGAGCGAGCCTCAGCAGAGAGTTGCAGAACAATATTCTTCGCCTTTAGTTTCAGGTCTAACTGGCGGAGTTTCTTGTCGAGGATGAGGTTTGCCATTGCAAGATCCATATCCTTGAACACCACGATTGACGACAATCGGTTGATAAACTCAGGCTTGAAAGTCTTCTTCACCTGTGTCATCATTGCCTCGCCGCGCGACACATGACCGCTGAAACCGACATTTGCCTGTGAGGCATACTGCGCGCCGGCATTGGATGTCATGATGACTATGACGTTGCGGAAATCAGCCTTTTGTCCTTTGTTGTCGGTGAGTCGGGCGTAGTCCATCACCTGCAGCAGTATGTTGTAGATGTCGGAGTGAGCCTTTTCTATCTCGTCGAGCAAGAGCACACAATTCGGTGTCTTACGTATGGCGTCGGTCAGCAGACCGCCATCCTCGTAGCCTACATATCCTGCAGGGCTGCCGATGAGTTTCGCAACGGTATGCTTCTCTGTGTATTCCGACATATCGAAGCGAACAAGTTCTATTCCCAACTCCTGAGCGAGGACGCGTGCCACCTCGGTCTTGCCCACACCTGTAGGACCTACGAATAGCAATGAGGCTATAGGTTTGTTGTCTTCAAGCAGTCCTGCCTTCGACATCTGCACCGATTCCACTACCCGATGTATGGCTTCCTGCTGTCCGTATATCTGGGCAGAAAGCTGGGAGTCGAGGGTTGCAAGCGCCTTATTGTCGTCGCCCTTTAGTGCCTTGGCGTCAATCTTGCACACCCTTGCAAGGATGTCATTGACGAGCGGACGGTCAATCTTCTGCGAGCGTCGTGTCTTCTTTTCGCCGTTGTCCTTTAGCAAAGGGTTCACCTGACGGAAGGCACATGCCTCGTCGAGTATGTCGATGGCTTTGTCAGGCAGGAAACGTTCGGAGATATGGCGGGCTGCCATCTCCACGGTGTATTCTATTATATCGTCGGGAATAGTCACAGAGTGATAGTCCTCGTATTTCCTTTTCAGTCCTTTGAGAATCTCAACTGTCTCTTCCTGCGAAGGCTCGGCAATGTCAATCTGCTGAAAACGGCGTACTATGCCTTTGCTCTTAGCCAGATAGCGGTTGTATTCCTGATAAGTAGTTGATCCTATGAAGCGGATGTCGCCACTCTCGAGATATGGCTTCAGCATGTTCGATGCGTCCATTGCTCCGTCGCTGCCCTTGCCGGCGCCGATGAGATTGTGTACCTCGTCGATATATATAATTGCTTTGCCTTCCTCACGAACGCCGTCCATGATGCTCTTTATTCTTTTCTCGAAATCGCCTCTGAACTGCGTTCCGGCAAGCAACGTACCGAGGTCGAGCGAGTATATGCGGTAGTCTTTAAGACGCTCAGGCACCTTGCCTTGCTCTATCAACGCAGCCAATCCGTACACGAGAGCAGTCTTTCCCACCCCCGGTTCGCCTATATGCAACGGGTTGTTCTTATCCTTACGGCACAGCACCTGTATGGTACGCTCCAGTTCTGCCTCACGCCCTATGAGTGGATTGTGGTCGGCAAGCTGGTCGTTGACGCAGGTCACTAGTTCACGCCACAACTGGCGTTTGACATTATGCTCCACAGCATCCTCGACGTCTTCATCGTCATCAGGGTCGCTGACATTCACATCTTCATCGTATGCAGTAAGGACATTGGTCACTATCTCTGCCTCCGTTAGGTCGGTATTGCTGACAAAAAGATAATGAGCCTGCGAGTCGCGCAGATGCAGAATGGCATCAACGAGATGCGGGACGTCAACTTCTTTCTGTCCGGCACCAAGCGCCTGTGCCTCGGCATAGTCCATCATATCACCTGCCTGGTCTGATACAATGAGTTCATAACCATCATTGCCCGGCACATGCTCCATGGTGTGCATGAAAGAATCAAGTTGCGCCACGAAGGTGCGGTATTCTATATTGCAGTATAACAATGCGCGGATGAACGTATCGTCGTTGATTAGTCCTATCAGCACATGCTCCGGCGTGACGAATTCGTGGCGGAACTCGTTAGCCTTGGCAGCAGCTGCATTCAATATCTTCTTTGCTTTATCTGTAAATTCCATAATATATGTGTTACTCCGGTTGGTAAGTCAGGCGCAAAGGAAAGCCTTCCTCACGCGCCATGTCCGTGGCTTTGCGCACCTTGCTTTTCGCAATGTCATAGGTGTATATGCCCACTACCGCCTGACCAGAGCGGTGCACGTCGAGCATCAGTCGTTCTGCTTCTGCTGACGGTTTGAAGAAAACCACACGCAGGACACGCACGACAAAGTCCATTGTGGTGAAGTCATCGTTGTAGATTATCACCTTGAAACGACGCGGTTCATTGATACCGGTGCTCTGCTTATTGCGTACTGATGATTGTGATTTTGCCATTGGTGATGATTTATAATGGATAATATTATTACCTTCTCCTATTTCTGCATCTCATGCAGTTTGCGATAGTAGCCGTCGACAGCGAGGAGCTCGTCGTGTGTGCCGCACTCTACGATTTGTCCGTCGTGCAGTACATATATCTCGTCGGCATTCTTGATAGTCGACAGACGGTGTGCGATAGCCACTGTGGTGCGTGTCTTCATAAGTCGTTCCAAAGCGTCCTGCACCAGTCGTTCGCTTTCTGTGTCAAGAGCTGATGTGGCTTCGTCGAGTATAAGGATAGGCGGATTCTTCAGTATGGCGCGTGCTATGCTTACTCTCTGACGCTGACCGCCCGACAGACGACCGCCACGGTCGCCGATTGATGTGTCATATCCATGCTCCGAGGCAATGATGAACTCATGAGCGTTGGCTATGCGTGCCGCCTGTTCTATCTCTTCGTTGGTGGCACTGTCGACACCGAACGAGATGTTATTACGGAAAGTATCGTTGAAGAGTATCGCCTCCTGATTGACGTTTCCAATAAGTTGCCGCAGGTCGTGAATGCCGAGATCTTTGACATTAATGCCATCGATAAGCACCTCGCCCTCCTGAACGTCATAATAACGTGGGATAAGATCAACGAGTGTCGACTTGCCCGAGCCTGACTGTCCGACGAGTGCTATGGTCTTGCCTTTAGGTATTACAAGGTTTATGTGGCGCAGTACCCATTGCTCGCCATAGCGGAAGCTTACATCACGGAACTCAATCTGATGCTCAAAGGTGGTGATGTGTCGTGGCACATTCGTTTCCTTTATTGCTATCTCTGCCTTGAGAATCTTGTCAATACGGTCCATTGACGCCAGACCTTTCGGTATGTTGTAGCCCGCCTTTGAGAACTCTTTCAACGGATTTATAATTGAATATAGCATCACCATGTAGTAGATGAACACCGGTCCGGAGAGTGTGTTTCCGCCAAGAACGAGCATCCCGCCGAACCAAAGAACAATGACTATCATCACCGTACCGAGAAACTCAGACATAGGATGAGCCAGTTGTTGGCGGATGTTGACACGCATTATATGATTGCGGAAGTTGCTGTTGACATTATCAAAGCGCCGGTTCATCTTCTCCTCAGCACAGAAAGCCTTGATGATACGCAGTCCGCCGAGAGTTTCCTCCACCTGACTCATGGTATCGCTCCATAGCCCCTGTGCCATTGTTGACTGCGCTTTCAGCTTACGACCGACATATCCCATGAACCATCCGAATATGGGAACAAAGACAAGTGTGAACAATGTCAGTTCCCAAGAGAATACGACGAGTATGGTGAAATAGGCGATGATAAGTACAGGATTCTTGAAAAGCATGTCGAGCGACGACATGATGCTGTTTTCGATTTCCTGCACATCACCCGACATACGGGCAATTATGTCGCCCTTGCGCTCATCGGAGAAGAAGCCTAATGACAAGGCGTTGATCTTACGATACAGCTGATTGCGTATGTCGCGGACCACACCGGTGCGGATAGGTATTATCATTGCCGATGAAAGGAAATAAGCACCTGTCTTGAGGAATGTCGTGAAAGCGAGGAATAAGCCGATGAGCAGCAGTGTCGTCGACGCTCCGAACGAATCAAGCAGTTGCTGCACGAAGTAGTTCAGGTCGTTGGTCAGCACCTTGTTAAGGCTTGCCTCACCAAGGCTCATGTACCTTGTGGCTGTCACCGCGTCGTCGGTCTTGAATATGATTTGTAGTATTGGCACGATGGCTGCAAATGAGAATATATTCAGCAATGCCGACAGTATGTTGAATACTACCGACAGAACCAGATACTTCTTATATGGCGGTACGAATCTCCGCAGTACTTTCAGGAATTCCTTCATTTATATGAGCATTGATAATTCTGTTAGCCTTTAGGACTTTATGTTCCCGTTACGGCTCTTATATCTCCTCGCCGAAAAGAGTTGCGCTTGACGAACCGGTGATTCTCACCTTCACGAAATCGCCGATATGATGATTGCCTTTGTCGAACACAACGACCTTGTTCTGTTCCGTACGACCGAAGAGTTGCTCGCGGCTACGCTTGCTGTAACCCTCGACGAGAACCTCAAACTCCTTGCCTTCGTCATTCTTGTATGATATGGCGCTCATCTCTGTCTGCAACTGTATGAGTTCATTGAGACGGCGTATCTTCTCTTCTTCCGGAACATTATCTGGCAGATGCTTTGCTGCATACGTGCCTGGACGTTCGCTGTACTTGAACATGAAGGCAGAGTCGAAACAGACCTCACGTACAAGCGACAGCGTCTCCTCATAGTCTTCGAGGCTCTCGTCGTGATAGCCGACGAAGATGTCCGTTGTCAGTCCGCAGCCCGGAATAATACGGCGGATGTCGTCTATGGTCTTGAGATACTGCTCGCGAGTGTATTTGCGGTTCATGAGTTTCAGAACCTTGTTGCTTCCGCTCTGTGCAGGGAAATGGATATGATTGCAGAGATTCGGCTCGTCGGCTATGGCATGGAGTATGTCCTCTGTCATATCCTCCGGGTTTGATGTAGTGAAACGTACACGCATTCCCGGCACCGCCTGTGCCACCTTGCGGAGCAATTCGGCAAACGATGTGCCGCCCTCTACCCGTTTGCCGGCAGGAGAAAGACCGTAACTGTTGACGTTCTGACCGAGGAGTGTCACTTCTTTGAAGCCACGTGACTCGAGGTCTTTCACTTCGTTGAGTATGCTCTCTACGTCGCGGCTGCGTTCACGACCACGAGTATAAGGAACGATGCAGTAGTGGCAGAAGTTGTTACAGCCACGCATGATACTTACGAAGCCTCCCACCTTGCCTGAATGCAGTCGTTGTGGGAGTATGTCGCGATATGTCTCTGTGGTAGAGAGTTCTATATTTATAGCCTTATGTCCGGCTTCTGCCTGTGCCACCAAGTCAGGAAGTGTAAGGTAAGCGTCAGGTCCAGCCACTAAGTCGGCATGATGTTTCTCAATGAGGTCGCCTTTAACGTTCTCTGCCATACAGCCGAGCACGCCGAGAATAAGGTTTCGACCATCGCGTTTGCGAATGGCGTTGAGGGTCTCAAGGCGATTGTATATCTTTGTCTCCGCATTCTCGCGGATTGAACAGGTGTTAAGAAAGATGGCATCTGCATCGTTTTCGTTATCGCAGATGTCATAGTCTGCCATTTTCATGACTGAGGCAACAACTTCGGAGTCTGCCACATTCATCTGACAGCCATATGTTTCTATATATAGTTTCTTCATTCTTTAAAAGTCCTCTTCCTCACTGCAAAAGAGGAGGAAGAGGGAAATATCCGTTTTATTTCTTTGTTTGCTTTGCCACAGCCTTTGACGCTGCCGACTTAGCTTGTTTACCCGCCTTAACCGGTTTCATCGTCTTTGCAGGCACTATAAGCGCTGCGGGCTTGGTTTCCACTGCAGGAGAATCTTTCTTCTCGACCTTTATCACCTCGACGGTAAAGATAAGTGTTGAGTAGGGTTTGATGTTTCCTGCCTGACGCTCGCCATAGGCAAGTTCCTGTGGAATATACAGTTCCCACTTAGAGCCTTCGGGCATCATGCACAACGCCTCAGTCCAACCTTTTATAACCTGGTCAGGACGGAAGGAGGTAGTGTCAGGGTTACGCTTGTAAGAAGAGTCGAACACAGTGCCATCGATCATCTTTCCTTCGTACTTTACAGTCACGTTGTCAGATGTCTCGGCAACAGCACCGTCACCCTTTGTGATAATCTTATACTGAAGACCTGAAGGGGTAGTGACTACTCCATCCTTTGCTTTGTTTTCCTCGAGCCACTTGGTGTTCTCGGCGATATATACAGCGTTCTGTTTCTCCTTGGCGATGTTCTGCTTCTCACGTGCAAAGTCTGCTGCGGCATGGGCATCCATGATATTGGTGTCACCCATAGCACCGTCAATGAATCCCCTGTAGAAGAGGTCGCTCTTGATAGAGTCGGCTGTGCCTTCGAAGGCTGCCTGCTGCTGTGGGAGAATCTGCTTCCTCACCTGTGAGGCAATCTGCACACCGGCATTGTAGGCTACGTACTTAGGGTCGGTACCACGCTCTATGGCATCATAAAAACCTTTCTTGAAATCAGCCATATACATGGTGTCAAGGTCGAGGCTTCTCTGAAGATAAGTGATAAGTCCCTGTGTAGACGCAAGACCAGCAGCATAACTGATAGAATCACTGATGCTTACAAGTTGAACAGGGGTCTCCACTGTCTGCACAGCCTCTGCCTTGTCCTTATTCTTTTTCTTCTTGTCAGCTGCGTTTGTTGAGAGAGAGGCACTCGCCAACATGACGAGTGCCATAAATATAGTCTTCTTCATTACTGTGTTTTATTTTTCGATACCGAGGAGATCAATCTTGAAGATGAGAGCAGAGAAAGGCTTGATAGGTCCCTGAGCACGCTCGCCATAAGCAAGTTCCTGTGGTATGAACACTTCCCAAGAAGAACCTACAGGCATGTGGGTCAAGGCTGCTGTCCAACCCTTGATAACTTGGTTTGCACGCATCGTCACCGGCTCGTTGCGCTTGTAAGAAGAATCGAACACATTACCGTCAATTGTCTTACCCTCATAGTTTACCTTTACTGATGAGGTGTCTGCCGGCAGAGCACCTGTGCCCTCTTTGATAACACGATACTGGATGAACGACTTCTTGCCGTCAGGTGTTGTCACCTCGAGTGTCTTCACACCTTCTTTCTTTGCATTCTCAGCGAGATACTTCACACCAGCCTGCTTGTTAGCGCCGTATGTCTCCTCTGCTACCTTTGCCTTTATCACCTGCATCTTGGTCTGGAAGAGATTCTGAGCTTCTTCCGGGGTCATGAGCGCCTTACCGTTTGTAGCTCCTGCAATGAAACCTGCCATGAAGTTCTTCAGCGAAATGGTCTTTGTTGAGTCCTCACCATAGATTTCGTGGTTGATACCTGGAATCATCTGGTTGCTCACCTGCTGACCAATCTGTATACCGGCAAAATAGGCTGCCTTTTTCTTGTCGTCGCCAGAATTGACTCCATCGTTAAGACCTTTGATGAACTGGTCGATGTAGGTAGTGTCGATACCCATGCGACCAACGAGGTATTCACGCAGACCTTGTGTCTGAGCAAGACCGACAGCATAACTGAGGGTGTCAACATCTGTCTTGAGATTAGCCTTAGGCGTTGAGTTGCCGCAGCCAACGAGTGTTGCCGCAGCAATTGTAGCAGCTGCTACGAAAGTTAATTTTTTCATTGTTCTTTTGTTGTTAATATGTTAATCTATTGTTCTTTTCTGAAAAAGAATTACTTCACCTCGATGAGTTCCACATCGAAGATAAGTGCTGAGAATGGAGGAATGTTCTGTCCCGCGCCCTGTTCGCCATAACCGAGATGGAATGGTATGAAGAAACGTGTCTTGCCTCCTTCCTTCATTGTCTGCAAGCCTTCTGTCCAGCCTTTGATAACCTGATTCAATCCGAATGATGCCGGTTCGCCACGCTGTACGCTTGAATCGAACATCGTACCGTCGGTGAGCATACCTTCATAGTGGCACACCACAGTATCGGTAGCCTTCGGCTTCTTACCTGTACCCTCGTTGATGACAAGATACTGCAGACCGCTCTCGGTTGTTATCACGCCGTCCTTCTTCGCGTTCTCTGCAAGATACTTCTCGCCCTCTTCCTTGTTTACCTTGAAACGTTCAGCGGCAGCCGCGCGCTGTTGTTTCTCCTGCTCCTGGAAGAAATTCTGCACCAGCGTCTGAGCCTCTGTGTCGGCCATCTGCTTGTTACCTGAAAGCACATCCTTTATTGCCTGTGCGAAATCATCAATGTTTAGGCTCTGAGCACCCATGTCGCTCAACTGTGAGCCGATGCCCATGCCTAATGCATAACTTACTTTGTCCATGTTCTGTATTTTAAAAATATTCTATATATATTATAGTCCAACATTTTTGAATCTGCAAAATCCGTACCAAATATTTTGTCTTTTTTAATATACACGCACATTACGTGCATGTGAAATTCTTGCAAATTTACTACTTTTTCCGCACAACACTCTTACTTGTTATAGATTTTTAGTATATTTGCTTCATATTTCGGCAGGTTCGACAGATAGTATTGTACCATGTCACGTGTTAAACCCAAAACTCTAAGTTTGCAATATGAATTGCAATAAATAAAGAGATTGCA
>ENA-OWND01000632-OWND01000632.1-metagenome-genome-assembly--contig:-NODE-632-length-24325-cov-6.470334_pt1 | contig 24325 bp, 17 predicted proteins | sample MGYA00245342_ERZ651119 | MGnify/ENA primary metagenome ERZ651119 (study PRJEB26857, sample SAMEA4031756) | metagenome | biome: human; feature: oral; material: saliva | place: Philippines | collected 2014... | reverse complement strand
GTTTTGTTTCTTCGGCTATCTGCCTTATAGAGGTTCTCAATTCCTCCTCATTGGCGGATAGGGCTACGGCGTTGATAACTCTTATAAGGATGTGAGGTATCTCATCCGCCCAATTACATACGATGCTTTCTATTTCTGCTTTCATATCTGTTGCGTTTGGTAGGGCAGAGCAAGCCCTGCCCCTTGTTATTTAATTCAATCCGAAATAATGGATTAATCGTTCTTCCTGCGACTTCGGGAATATCCACCCTGCCGACTTCTTGCCGTTATGTGTCAATCGGCTGTTGAAGCGTCCGCCCATTGCTTTAAGCTCCTCTTTGATTGCCCGTGTTTCCCCGAAAACGGCTACGGCTTTTTCGGAATACTCTACAAGCGTGTAATTCCCATCTGTTTGCTCAGACTGTTTGTCGGGATGTGTCGCTATGGCATTGCCAAGCCGTATGTTTTCTTCTTTCCCTGCCGTGTAAGCTAAATCCTTAATTGTCTGCTCCCGACTGTACACGGGTATTTTCTCGATTATCCAACCGCTGTATTTGCTTCTACCCAGATAGTATCCTGCTCCCATCGAATATTTTTCCCGATGCTCGTATTTTTCGTTCTTTTCGCTCAAATAGGCAGTCCCTTCAAAGTGGGATGCGTATTTCCTCATTTCGGAGAACAGGTCTCTTTTATGTTTGGAAAAGCCTAAAATAACGGTTCGAATGATGCGACTTGCGTGATAATCCGTATATGGATCACTCTCATCCTGCATCTGACGTGCTACGATAACCGCCTGTGCATCTTCGGGGAAAATCCGTATTAAACGTTCTCTCCCGACTTGTTCGACTTTCTCGGCTCGTATTCGTTCCCGTTGGGCTTCTTCATCTTCTGCCTGTTTCTTTTGCTGTGCTTCCTGAAGGAGCATCGCCACTTCGAAGCTGTCCATAAACTGCGGATTTTCGCTGTCGTAATAAAAGCCGATGCCGAATTTCTCTTTCAAGGGTCTGATGATGTTTGCTGTATTAAACTCTTTCGTTCGGAGGTTAATCAACTTGTAGGTAATACCCCAATCGTTTTTGGATACTTCGTAAACAACATATTTGTCGCAACTGTATCCCTCCATTTGGATAATCTGATTTACTTCCACTACCTGCTCGGCTCTGTCAATCTGCTTGTTTGCACCTAATAAAAATACTTTGTTCATAATTTTGAATTTTATAAAGTTATAGAAATGTCAGTAGGGCGAGAAGAACGAGAATAACGGTGAGCAACCCCACCAACAAGGAGATAATACCCCGAAGAATATGTATCAGTAGATACCAGTCCGCCAACACCCAGAGAAAGCCTGTACCCCAAACGAAGTACCCCAAAACTACAAGAGTGATTTTCCCTGCTGATTTTATGCTAATTGGAAGGTAGGCTGTCGTTCGATGTTTCCTGTTTTTTTCGATGCTTCTCATAACCTCTGACTTTTTTTTTATGCCGTATCGGAGCCGGTAAGGAGTGTCGAGTTTCAGGTGCAATGAGAAAGTAGTGTTCAGCCGTCGTCCAGTTTTTGACGAATAAATACGCTCGCCCGAAGCATGAGGGAAAGAGGAAGATTTTTCGTTCAAACCGTAAGGCTTGAACTTGCGACGGCGTTAAGAACACGAAAATACTTTCGCAACTGAATCCGACACGTCCTACCGCTTTCCGGATGCTTTGTCTTAGAGAGGAAGAGGTTATATTCGAGGGAAGCAGAGAAAAAAGGATATAGGATATCAGGACTATCGGATTTTGAATAAACAGTAGTCTTCTTCGTTTCTAAGAATAGACTTTATAGCATGGTATAAACGAAATGAAGAATTGAAAAAACGATTTTTCATGGTTTTTGCTTACAAATACAGTATCTTTGTAGGAGAAATATAGAAGTATGTATTGCGGAAATATTTTCCTGCAATTCATGATATATAACATAACGTTCGCTGAACGTCTCATCACGAAAACTGGCACTTTTCAACTAAAAGAAGAGACCGATGCGCAATGTTCATGCTATACACAAGTATGGCGTGGGCTTGCCTGTCTTCTTCTTTGGGTATGCCAGTACCTCGTGGTGGAGCAGCGTGAGTTCCACGCTTCTTTTTTTGGAGGTTAGCGAATGTTCTTTGACAGGAAAAATGGCAATAAATTGAGACATGAAAAAGATTAAATTGTACATTGCTGTTTCTGCGGATGGATATATCGCACCTCCCGACGGAGACTTGAGTTGGCTTGTCAATCACCCGATGCCATCGAAGGAAGAACATCAAGATTTCTTAAACTCGGTGGATACCGTTCTTTTAGACGGTAATATGTACAGTAATCTTGTTTGTATGGATATTCTATGGCCATACAAAGGCAAAGAGGTATATGTCGTTTCTCCTCATCCGGTCTTAGCAAAGTATGAAGTAAAATTCATCACGGAAAAGGTTTCGGAGACGATTGCTGACCTCAAAAGAGCGAGAGGGAAGGACATTTGGCTTGCCGGAGGCGCCGACCTCATTTCCTTATTACGTGACAATGGCTTGATTGACGAAATGATAATCATTTACACGCCTGAAGTCTTTGATAAGGGAATTGCTTTATTCTCAGAAGACCCCGAAAAATCAGCTTGGAAGTTGGTAGAAAGCATTTCGTACAACGACATAGCTGTTAGAAAAGATACACTTAGCCAAGAATAAGACTTAACTGAGTCAACTTTAAACAGGGATTGTAATAACAGCAGTCAACTAAAATCAGGATAATACATAGGGAAACATTTTAGTGCAAGGTGCAAGCATCTATATATAGATAGACTTGCACCTTGCACTAAGGTCAAATGATTTTATATTAAGAATATTTGTAGTTTCTAAAAAATGTAGTATTTTTGAACCTGAATTTTATGCGGACAGATGAACGCCAATTGCGGCAAACGCTGCCAATAGGTAAAAAACAAGTCAATTTATCCCATCTTGTATCCCGTAGTGATCTTTGAAAAAACAAATCACTGAATAATAGCGGATCAGATTGAATGGTTCAAAAACCGTACGCACCGCAAGAAGAAAGTGTCTAAAAGAGACGTGAAGGTTTCAGTATTGATTTATACAAGGGTTGAAAGTGTAACCCAAATTGTACCCCTCAAAGTGAGAATAAAAAGCAACAATATATAAATCAATGCGATAAGTGCAAAAAGTGGCTTTCCCGTCCATACCGCTAAAATAAGGAGTTGTGTTGAAATAGTTTTTCGGCACAGCTCTATTTTTGTATGTTATCGCAGCACCGGAAAGTATAATTACCGGATGAGATTATTCAATATGCTCGGAAGATTTTCTTAGAACGAAGCAGAAGTGTTTGTCTTTATTACGATCTGCTTGGGATATAGGGATTAAATTAGTATTATTGCAGGAGGGACGGTACATGGAGTCGCCTGGCCAATCAGATGAAGAAAGAAGAACTACGATTGATTTTTATGGGAACGGCCGATTTTGCTGTTCCGGCACTGCGAGCTTTGGTCGAAAACGGATACCAAGTAAAAGCTGTGGTCACTATGCCGGACAAGCCTATGGGTCGAGGACATAAGGTAAGTCCCAGTATGGTCAAACTATACGCACAGGAATTGGGTCTGCCTATTCTCCAGCCGGACAATCTGAACGAAGAATCTTTTCTCGATGAACTACGGACTTATCAGCCGCACTTGCAAATCGTAGTGGCTTTCCGTATGCTTCCTCGTTCCGTATGGCAAATGCCCCCCATGGGAACAATCAATCTGCATGGCTCTCTGCTGCCCATGTATCGAGGAGCAGCCCCTATCAACCACGCGATACGCCATGGCGATACGGAAACGGGAGTTACCACCTTCCGCCTCCGGCATGAGATAGATACGGGTGAAGTACTGCTGCAAGAGAAGTTGCCTATAGGACATGAAGAGACTTTCGGCGAATTGTACGAACGTTTGGCTACTCTCGGTGCATCCGTATTGGTGCGCACAGTGGACTTGTTTCTCGAAGGAGAACCCGTCTCCATACCTCAGGAGCAACTTCCGGGCTATGTTGATGCTCGACCGGCTCCGAAGATTTTCAAAGACGACTGCCGTATTGATTGGGACAAACCGGCTGAAGTGGTACACAATTTCATCCGCAGCATATCGCCTGCCCCTACAGCTTGGACCAAGCTTCATCGTCCAGGGATGGAGTCCATCGTGCTGAAAATATACCGTACCCAAGTGATAGAACGAGAACCGCGACACAGAGGCCGATTCGGCTCCATCATATGGGACAAGAAAAACCTCGACGTGATGACACGCAAAGGGGTCATACGTATACTCTCGCTCCAAATGCCCGGCAAGAAACAAATGGATGCCGCCTCTTTCCTCAATGGTTTCGCTTTGTCCTCAGATATGTATATAGAATAGGGAGAGAGCTTGTCCCAAGGTTTGAACTGCTCATTTTCTGACCTCTTGCATACAATAACAATGTGCGGAGGATACTTCTCTGCTCAACGTTTAGAGAAGCAGTTGGTCGTAGGCCGAGCCAATCACATGGTTTTTTAACTTTGTAACCGAAAAATAAACGACATCATGAAAGAAAACGAAAAGCCGACAGCTGCTGCCGGAACCGTAACCACCACCGATAAGACAAAGCCTGATTGGCGCAAAATCCTACCTTATGCTGCGGTCGTACTCCTTTTCATAGCCCTCGCTTTGGCCTATTTCTATCCCGCCTCATTCGACGGACGTGTACTGTTCCAGGGCGACGTAGCGGGAGCCAGCGGTACGGCGCAGGACGTACGCGATTGGGAGGCACAGACAGGAGAACACTCCTATTGGACCAACAGTCTCTTCGGGGGGATGCCTATGTACCAGATTTCGCCAAGCTATCCCTCTACCCATACGCTCCAAACCATACAGGATGTTCTGACCCTGCGCAAGCCTTTCTATCTATTAGGCACCTATGCCTGGATGCTTTTTGCCATGATGGGAGGGTTCTTTCTTTTCCTTAGATCGCTTCGAATCAGGATTTTGCCGGCAGTCATAGGCTCCATCGCATGGGCCTTTTCTTCCTACTTCCTGATTCTGATTATGGCCGGACATATATGGAAGCTGACAGCTATGTGTTTTATTCCTCCTACTCTTGCCGGTATGATCTGGATCTACAATGGGAGGTGGTTGGCAGGCGGTAGCGTGATGGCTTTTTTCACGGCTTTGCAAGTCTTGGCTAATCATGTACAGATGAGCTATTACTTCCTGTTCGTCATGTTTTTCATGGTGTTGGCTTTCTTGGCAGAAGCCATTCGAACAAAACGAATCCGACACTTCTTCCTTTCCTCGGCAGTAGTCGTCATAGCAGGTCTGGTGGGTATAGCTGTGAATAGTACCAACCTCTTCCACACCTACCAATACGGCAAAGAGACCATGCGTGGAGGTAGCGAACTGACGCTCAAGCAGAGCGGAGCACCCACGGATCAAGTGACGCATGAGAATAAAAGCGGACTGGACAAGGCCTATATCACACAATGGAGTTATGGTATAGGTGAGACTTGGTCGCTCCTTATCCCCGATATTAAAGGAGGATCCTCCGGTTACTTGGGTTATGACGAAAAGGTGATGGAAACCGTGAATCCATCCTATGCTCAGGCGATAGCTCGTATGAATCGCTACTGGGGAGACCAACCATTCACGGCAGGGCCTGTATATGTAGGAGCTTTCGTTCTCTTTCTCTTTGTCTTGGGTTGTTTTATCGTCAAAGGGCCTGTCAAGTGGGCTTTGCTGGCAGCCACCATCCTGTCTATTCTACTCTCTTGGGGGCATAATATGATGTGGCTGACGAGCTTCTTCATCGACCATTTTCCTCTGTACGATAAGTTTCGCACGGTATCGTCCATCCTTGTGATCGCCGAATTTACGATTCCGGCTTTGGCCGTTATGGCTTTGGTGGAAATAATCAAAGAGGGAAAACCCCTCCTTAAGCGCGAACGTACTGCTTGGGTTGCAGCTACACTTCTGACCCTTGGGGCATCGCTTCTTTTTGCCCTTGTGCCCTCCCTGCTCGGTTTGCTGAGCGGGCAGGAGGAAGCTATGTTCCGAGAAGCAGCAGGTCACCCTGAAGCAGCAGCTATCAAGACTACCCTCGTGAATGTTCGCTCGGGCATATTAGCTTCTGATGCATGGCGTAGCTTCGGCATATTGGCTGTATGCGGCATCCTGTTGTGGCTCTTCTTTCAAAAGAGACTCAAAGCAACTGCTCTACTGGTATCTTTGGCCGTAATCACGCTGGTCGATCTATGGACGGTGGACAAACGCTATCTGAACGATGAGCATTTCATAGATCCCGAACTCGTCAGCCAACGTGCTGCACCTCTGACAGAAGCAGACAAGCAAATCCTTGCAGACAAGTCGCTCGGGTACCGCGTTCTGAATCTCACCGTGGACACCTATAATGATGCCACCACGAGCCGCTGGCACCGGAGCATCGGTGGATACCACGCTGCCAAACTCCAGCGTTATCAGGATTTGATCGAACACCAACTGAGCAAAGGCAATCGCGAAGTAGTCAATATGCTCAACACCAAGTATATCATAGTCCCCGGAGAAAACAACCGGCCCTCTCCCATGTCGAATCCGGACGCTTACGGTCCGGCATGGCCGGCCGGCAGTATCCGCTGGGTAGGAAATGCCAATGAGGAAATGATGGCTTTGGACAGCAATCGACTGACGCGTGACGTCGCTGTCGTGGACGAACGATTCTCTTCCGAATCGCTCAAAAGGCTACCGGCTCTGACCGATAGCACTGCCTCTATAAGTCTGAAAGAATATGCTCCGAACAGACAGGTGTACGAAGCTGTGAGCACACAACCCATGCTGGGCATATTTTCCGAGATATACTATCCTCATGGCTGGACAGCGACTATCGATAACCAAGCTGTACCGATCATTCGTGCCAACTATATACTCCGTGCACTGGAGGTTCCTGCCGGGCGTCATAAAATAGAATTTCGTTTTGATCCGAAGAGTCTGCACATCACAGAAGCTATAGCCAAGACAGCTCTGGCACTACTCCTGCTGGGGATTGTGTGGGCGATAGCACGCCCCTTCTTCTTGCGCGGAAAGCGTCCGACAGCCTGACATATGAAGACGTTGTTCGAACGAGGAGAGCTTTTGTTTCCGAAAAGAAGTGGTTTCTGCTACGTAATAGGAGTATTTGTTCTATTTCTGCTCTATTTCCTCTTTCAGAAAGTCATATTCCTGCTCGTCTACTCTGGCCGGCTTGCCGGGATAGGCACTTCCAGCGGAGATATTGCGGCCATTTTCCTGTATGGACTCAGGCACGATGCAGCCGTAGCAGCTTACCTGACAGTACTTCCTCTATTGTTCGCCGGCATCAATGCCATTGCCGGCTGGGGAGAAAAGAAAATCGGGCGAATACAGAGACAAATTCTTAAGCATTATTACACACTCATAAGCTTCTTTGTCGGGCTGATCTACACGGCGGATCTGATGCTTTTCGAGTATTGGGGTTTCCGCCTCGATGCCACACCACTTTTCTATCTACGCCAGCCACAGGAAGCCATGGCCAGTGCCACAACACCGCAACTCTTGATCAGTCTCTTGATCACGGTTGTATTCGTTTGCATACCGGCTTTCGTTCTACATCGATTTCACCGTAGGTACTTTCCGACAAAAGTAGCTGCACATCCGCATATTGCCGGCATATGGAAACCGGTTGCGGGTGGAGCTTTCCTATTCCTCCTGATCAGAGGAGGAGTGGGAGTGGCTACGCTCAATGTCGGATCCGTCTTTCACAGTCCCAAGCAGCTACACAATCAGACTGCCGTCAATCCTGTTTTCAGTTTTCTATACACCTGCATGCATAGCGAAGAAGACTATTCGAACTATCAATTTTTGTCTGAAGAAGACTGTATCAAAGCTTTCGAGCAACTTCGTTTATACGGTTGTTCGGATGGAAGCGAAGTAAGAGAATCGGCTTCTGATAGCACAGAGAGGATATTGAGTACAGATAGGCCGAACATTGTACTGATCCTGCTGGAGAGCTTCTCGGCTAATGCCGTGGGATGCCTCGGTGGTAACCCGGGACATACACCCTGCATTGATTCGCTGGCACAGAATGGGATTCTCTTTAGCCAAGCCTTCGCAAGCAGCTTTCGAACAGACAGAGGCACAGTAGCCACGCTCAGTGGCTACCCTTCGCAGCCGAATTCATCCATCATCAAATACCCCAATAAGGTGCGCAACCTGCCGGGCATAGCTGCTTCATTGCGCACCGTCGGCTATAGCACCCACCACCTGTACGGAGGAGATGCTGACTTTACAAATGTCCGTAGCTACCTATACGCCACTGGATATGACGAGGTAACGGACGTTAGCAGCTTTCCGTTCAAAACGAGGTTGAGCAAATGGGGTACGCCGGATCATATCAGTTTCCCACGCCTATTGGACGATTGTCGGCGATTGGAGAAAGAAAAGAAACCTTACTTCTACAGCTTCCTCACACTTTCCAGCCATGAACCATTCGATGTCCCTTCTCAGCATCATCCTGATCCGTATCTCAATAGCGTCTTCTATACGGACAGCTGCTTTGGCGACTATATACGTGGTATGCAGCAGTCTCCTCAATGGAAGAATACACTCATCATAGCCGTTTCCGATCATGGTTATCCCTATCCCACCGACCAAGCTATGCCCGATCAGCCCGGCCGATATGGAATCGTGATGCTGTGGACAGGAGGAGCCATCTTACGACCGATACGCTTCGAAGAGGTAGTGTCGCAGTCCGATTTGCCTGCCACGCTACTGGCCCAATTAGGGCTTGCTCATGATGAATTCGTATTCTCCAAAGATGTTTTTCGGAGAAACAGCCCCCATTTCGCTTATTTCTCCTTCCCCGGTTTAGTAGGCTTGGCGACTTCTGAAGGAACTACCATCTACGATTTTGCCGGCGACAAGATTGTCTATGGACACGAAGCCCCACTTGCCGACCAACGCGCTATAGCGGCCAAAGTAATGCTGCAATCGGTGATGAAGGATATGCTATCGCGTTAATATCCTACTCCCTTTCTATCGCAATCGGAGAGAGTTCCATGTAGGAATCTCCATCTTGGGATAAGCCTTTTATTCATGATTGGCTCTATTCGGGTCTCGCTAACATTATCTCAAGACCGAAGTATCTCTAATCATAGGAGCTTATGATCGAACCTCCTCGAATCGCCCACTTACCCAATACTCCGAAAGAGGATATTATCCCCTCTCTATTCGCAAGATGAAATACCTGAAAGACAGACTTGCTACGGCTGTCTTGATCTCTTGTTAAAGGTTCATATAAAGCGATAAGGCACACCTCGTTATACCCGGTTCATTCACGAACCGATTTCTCTGTGTCTGCGCCCCCGAAAAACGTGGCGCGTAAACTTTTTCGTTTTGGTTCGAGAAATAAAAAATTCTCGCGCCACAACGAAAAACTTCTTGCTCCGGTTTTTCAGAAAACACGCGCCACAATCAGAGCATTTTCGGCTCGTATTCTATACCCCTGCCCTCGCTCCCTCTCTCTTTTCAGTGCGGTTTTCTCAAAATTGCTCGGAACGATGGATGCTATATATCCGATTTCCTCGCAAATAAGCATAAAAAAATACGCATTAATTACAGCTTTTAGAGTAACTTTAGGCCATTAAATATATTATAAGCTATAACCACATGCGAATAGAACTATCCATCAAGGCAGACGATTCATTAGTCTCTTTTTCTCACCAACATTTGCTCGTCGGCACTCTTCAAAAATGGCTCGGAGAAAACGATATGCACGGCAAAAGTATCTCCTATTCATTTTCTCGTCTCAATGGGGGCAAACTCGTATCAGAACTCAACAGTATTCTCTTTGCCGATTGGGCCAATATGTTTGTCAGTGCTCATGATCCGGAGCTTATCAGACGTATGCTGGCAGGGATTCGTCAAGATCCCGAAATGTTCAAAAGCCTCTGCGTCCGGGAAGTGACCGTTATCGAAGATCCCGACATGACCGATCGCGAAATTTTCTTTCCTGCCAGCCCTATCCTGCTGAAGCGTTGGCGCGAGGACAATGGGTTCGACCATATAGTCTATACGGACGAAGCAGCCAATGCCCTACTGACAGAAAATCTTCGCAAAAAACTTCAGGCGGTAGGAATCGATGACCCTACTGCCACTGCATCTTTTGTCCCGGATCAGGGGAAAGCCAAGGTGATGCTTATCGATTACCGGGGAGTGAAAAACAAAGCCAGTTGGTGCCCCATCCGCATAATAGGGAATGCCGAGACCAAGCTGTTCGCATGGAACGCGGGCATCGGCAACTCAACCGGCATCGGCTTCGGTGCCATAAAATGAAATATAATATGAAAAATATAGATCTATCCATACTGGGAAAAGACCCGGATTTATCTGCGTCGATAAAGCTCCACATTGAACCACACGCTCCAATCTCTATGGTAAGCGAACTTCCGGGATCATACTACAAGGCTCTTTTGTACCCTGACAAGCATATTCTTTGTGGTTTGTTCGAGAATGTTTTGGGGTGGCATTTTAGTCGTAAAGACCGAGAAATAATAACAAAAGAGATAAAGAATATAAGAAAAAAAACAAAAAAAGGATACATCCCTCCCACTATCCGCTCGATCTTCATACCATTATTATCCGATTTCTTCGAGTTAGATAGTGTTCGCATTGTTTCCACCGATAGCCCGTTTTTTTATAACGATTTATGGAAGCGTGCTTTTAGGAGGAAAGATGCAGGGAAAATCCATTTCGGAGGCACTCAAAATATTGACTATACGCTAGTTATGGATAAATTTAGATTTATGTGTGAAAATGAGAGAGCCTTGGAAACAGAAGAAAAGACAGATCAAAAAGAAGAAAAATTTTTACGAGAAAATATTGATAGAATATCTTTCTTCTACACCACTCCTACAAATAGGGAATATTTATTTTTTGAAGGAAATTATGAATGTGTAATTAAAATGGATCCTCAACTGGTTGATTTGCTATCAAAAACACTCCCCCAACAAAACATGGGGTATTTGGGCAACAGCGAAGGTTGGGTTACACTTTACCTTGAAGAAAAGTCATGAATACAAATCATTATTATATCCGATATGGATGTGCAATAACTCTGTATGATAATCATGTATCAGAGAGGGAAAGGCTAACTCCAAAAGAATTGAGATTCAGCATTGAAAAAGCGGTTTCCTCTTTTAGGATCCAAGCCCAGGAGCCTTTTTCCCCAGGATCAAAGGCCCGTTTCTCTTTTGTCAAAAGAAAAGATGGAAACACAAAGAACGGAATATTTCTCTCCCCACATATTGTCACGAAAGACATGCACGCCCAAAAAGTTTGGACAAAAGCATCTAAATTTCTTGAAATAGACTATTTAGGCAAAGACAATGAACGAGAAGGCTTACTCAAAAAAGACAATGTGAGCATGTCTAATATCCCGATATCCGGAGAATACCTGACTTTTGGCGAAAAAGATACTGGGCGAGGCTCTGCAAAAATATCTGTTGAAGAACAAACATATGGACTTATTACTACACTAACGCCCTTAAAGCCTGCATTGCAAGTCGGGAAAGATAATTTTTGCATCATTCCTGATATCCCACTCAATCAAATGGTCGATTTCATAGCTCTCTTTGACAAAATGCAAATCACTCATTTATCAGGAGAGGCAATGTTAGGAAACATAGATAATAAAGGAATTCCTCATCGTCCAAAAATCTTTCGAGGGAATTTCCCTAATTCACCCAAAAGTGACAGAATGGGAGCAATTGCGTTGTTAGGGGCTATAGGAGAATTTGCCAAGCATGCAGAATTTTCAACTCTTGCTCAAAAGGTGCTAGATTCATTGAAAGGATCAACCTTGTATCTGATTACATACGGCAATGCAATTCCATTTACGTTTCATCATTATATAATAGATCTAGCAAAAGAGGGGAAACTACACTCTATAGTGGATAGCTTATTTTATAGTCGGCTCTATAAAAAAGAAAAAAGAGTTTATGGGGATACCGATTATGACCGATTTGACTTTTTCACCAATCGTTTTTTACAATCATTCAATAAGGCAGCTTTCGATGACTTTTTTAGCTCCAGAGTAGAATATCCAAATCAAATCAAAATATTATTTCAAATGTTTTTTACCAAAATGGAGAAATTAAAAACTGACGTTATTGCATCTGCCCAGATATTGGGTAGTTGGCTCAACCAAGTTGCATATTTTGCAGCAAAAGAAGAAGCCGATTCAAGAATCTCTCCAGGAAATATCTTTGAAGAAAAAGCTAAATTTTTAGTGATGATGGAGAGCAGTATTTATGCAGCAAAGCGAGGAGATGCTCTCATTGCTCAAATCCTCATTTTAGCAGGAAGGTTATCAAAGAATGAAGCTCCAAAAGAGGCATTGCTTTTCATGGAGAAGACCATTACCGGAGAAATAGATTTGTCTGTTGCAAAGAATCTTCTAATTGCATACATGCGTATTCGCAGAGAAGAGAAACAACGAGATTTGAACAGCGTTAAAAACGATGACGCAATACCATCTGATATAAACATTGATGACTTAACAAACACATAATACTTCATATATGGAAACAAAAAAAATTGCAGGAGTTTTGGTAACAATGGTTGCTCCTTTTGAAAATCACATGGCAAATGGCGGTGAAAAACTTTTCGGAAATGCGAGCTCAATTAAGCGCAGACCGGATGGGCGTGTGTACGTATCCGGACAAATGCAAAGACACGTATTGTTCTCTGCCATTGATAGATTGAATCATTTGGATAAGGCAAAGGGGACAACATTTGTATCTAATGGAGATGGCATTACAAACCTGATTGAGATTGACTTGCGTGCAGATCTGGGAGGGTTCATGCATACAAATAAAGGAGATTATTCTGATAGAAGAATTGCACCACTGTCCGTAACACCGGCCACGGCTCTTGATACAAGTTCTGTAGGAAGAGACCTCTTGGTGAGAATTCGCTTCGACAAAAGCTCTGATGCTAAAAATCAAGCATTAGCGACAAGAGAATACAGCGAACAGGATAAGATGAATATGAACTTCTTCCTTGACATAACATCTGTTGGTGTCAGCAAATCTTTTGTTTATAAAGATGGATTAAATTTAGGAACAAAGTACTTTAAACATATCACTGACGACGAGAAAAAGAGGAGGGTAAAGCTATTCTTAGAAGCAACTCGAATAATGAATGACTACGCAAACCAAGCTCGTAATGCAGTTTGTGGTGAGCCAGAAAAAGTATTGATCGTTTTTGATGATAGACTGAGCAGGAAAGCCTGTCGTTACTATACCGTAGGTGAAAAGGAGCAGGCAAACATTATAAAAGAACTTGATCAGTACCAAGTAAAATATTATGTAGGGGATGATGCTTCAGATTATAGCGTAGCCGATGCTTATCGTGATGCGATGAATTACCTTGATAAGGCAACACTTGTCGATTTTGCAGAGGGCGAAGAGATAATGACTTTTGCAGAAGCCTTCGAGTGCAAGGAAAAAGAACCTCAAGAGAAAAAATCTAAAAAAGGGAAAGACAAGGCCACTTCTGCTCAGAATCTCTTTGCAGAACAACAAGATGATCAATAAAGAATCGCCGATTTTAGCAAAGCCCTCCGGGATTACGTTGGACGTTCATGCCGAAAACGTAATTCAAGAGGGCGCATTGCTACTAAAAGGTCTTGGTTGCACAAAAGAAAAATACTTCCAAACCACTGCCAAACAGATTGTGCAGCGAGTGGAGTTAGCTTGTAAATACCATGACATAGGAAAAAGAAATAAGATATGGCAAGATGCTTGTAAAAAAGACTATAAGGCATATCTTATTTGGAAGAAAATTCATCCAAATAAATCTTTTGAAGATTACACTATAGAATGTAGAGAAGAGGCCGGTAAATTTTTACGACAAACACATGTGCGACATGAATTTTATTCAATAAAAGGGCTTCTCAATAACAACCCTCCACCCAATAACAACCCTCCATACTGGCTGAAGATTGCGATCGCTGCACATCATCGTAAGCTAAGCATGAAGCATGAAGAACGATGGCTAAGCAGTGATGAAGATATTTGCTCTGTGTGGAAGGATATCAGAAGATTGTCAAATTATTTCTTTGATGATCGGAATAGCGTTCTGTCCGATATTGCAATCAAGCAATATGAATTTGCAGGACCACGAAGCTTACTTCAATTAGCGGATCACAGAGCGAGTGCAAAGGAAGAGTCAAAATGCATCCCGGATCCGATTGCTTTTTCTTATACCTTTCCTGAAAAGTGGGAAAAAAGACCTGTTCAAAAGCTGGTAGAAAAGCATTGGAGAGACGAACTTCTTTTAGTACGAGCACCCACTGGTGCTGGAAAAACGGATGCAGCACTCTTGTGGGCTTCTCATCAAATCAAACACAGAAAAGCAGACCGCTTGATTATTGCTATGCCCACTCGTTTTACAACAAATGCACTAGCTCTAAGCGTATCTTCGACCCTTTCTTCTACAGGCCTGTATCATTCCAGTGCATGGACACAGAATTTCAGTAGCAAAATAGACAACGGGGAAATAGCTTTAGAGCAGGCAAGATACTATCATAACCAAGCTCGCTTACTACAGACCCCTATAACGGTATGCACCATAGATCATCTCCTCTCTTCATTGACTCTTTGTGACGAGGAACATCAGACCATTACTTTTGCACTGGCAAATGCATGTCTCGTTATTGATGAGGCAGATTTCTATGATCAATTTACACAAGCTAATATATTAGTATTACTAGAGGTTCTAAAATATTGGAAAGTGCCGATATTGCTGATGAGTGCCTCATTGCCAGACAATATAGTACAAGAATATCGAAAGATTGGTTATGATATTAAACACATACTTGAAGACACGTCAGACATAGAGAGAGCACGTTTTTCTTTAATAGAGAAACGTGATGTTTCAGAAATAAGTCAGATGCAAGACTTATTACAATTATGCCTTGATAGAGGTAGTGCGATTATTTTCGCAAATACTGTCGATAGAGCACAAGCATACTATCAATGGTTTTTGGAGAACGGTCATGAAGAAGAAGTAATACTTTATCATAGTAGGTATACTGAAACAGATAAAATTGAAAAGGAAGCACAATTGCTTCTTAGATTAGGGAGAAGCGCTTGGGATAATGATCGAGCAAATGGGGTTGCCATATTGACACAGATTGGAGAAATGAGTGTGAATATCAGTGCAGATATAATGATTTCTGATCTTTGTCCTATTGATCGATTGACCCAAAGATGCGGTCGTTTGTGTCGGTTTTCGAGAAAGATTGGAGACTTATATATAATCAGGCCTATGCGCGAGGGAAATTTATTTCCAGCCCCTTATTATCAAAATGTCGGCCCATCACAAAAATTAGAGCCAAATGATGCATTAATCCAAACAGATGAACTATTGGAAAAAGGGATGTATTCTGCAGCTAATTTAGTTCAATTGCTAAACAAAGTATATGCTAATCAGACAGTATTCTCCACAGAAGCGAGCCGTAATGCGGATCGCTTGAGAGAGATGTTCAAAGCGAATTGGTTGATAAATCCAATAGAGTACCTTGATGAAGAAATAGGTTCTACAAATTTTTGGCGAGCTCGAAACATAATGCCACGATGTAGAATATACATAAAAAGGCCATTACAATCTTTTCGGAATTACTCGGATTTTAGAAGATGGGAAACAGATGTAGCGATAGATATCCCTATTTATGTCATTAAAAAAGCTATGCGTATGAGCGATACCGTTTGCTCTCAAGTAAAAGTGTGTATTGGCAAAAATGATTATACATTGATTGTAATAAATGCCAAATGCTACAATAATGTTAGAGGACTGTTTTTCTATGAATCAGTCCTCGAAGAACCTAACTTTGAGTTCTTGTAATATATCTATTTGATCAATTATGAATACAATATCAGGCACGCACTTCAACTATCATCAGGTTTGTCGGAGAAAGCTATGGCTTTTCTCTGCAGGTATTACGATGGAGCATACATCTGATTTAGTATACGAGGGGAAATTGATCCATGAGACAACGTACCAGCAACGACCGGAGCGATACCAAGAATTGGAGTTGGACGGCATCAAGATAGACTTTTATGACGCAAAAAACAGAGTGGTTCACGAGGTCAAAAAGTCTAACAAAATATCGCCTGCCCACAGACTCCAACTACTCTATTACTTATATGTATTGGAGCGTAATGGGGTATTGGGAGCAACGGGGATATTGGAGTATCCGACTCTACGAAAAAAGGAAGAAGTGATTCTTTCTGACATAGATCGCGAACGGATCAGAGAGATCGAGCAGGAGATCCTACAGATTATCAGTCACGAGGATTGTCCTCCTGTTATCGACTCCGGGATCTGTAAAAACTGTAGCTATTACGAATTCTGCTTCTCGGGAGAAGAGCAATGAAAAAGACATATTATCTATTTAACCCCGGCGAATTGTCCCGAAAAGACAATACCATCCGCTTTGTCCCGATCCAAGAGGGAGAAAACGGACAGGAACAAGCAGGACAAGCCCGCTACATTCCCGTTGAAGGAATTAGCGATTTCTATGTGTTTGGCTCTTTGAGGGCCAATAGCAGCTTATACAATTTCCTTGGGAGCAATGACATCGCAGTCCATTTTTTCGATTATTACGAAAATTACACCGGTTCTTTTATGCCTCGCGACTTCTTGCTATCAGGAAAAATGCTCCTGGCACAGGCTTCGGCATATAAGAATAAGAAGAAACGATTGTTTCTGGCCAGAAAGTTTATTGAAGGTGCAGCCTCTAATATGCAGAAAAACTTAGCCTACTACAACAATCGGGGAAAAGATATGCAGCCGATGATGGAGCTAATCGACAAGTATTCATTGCGCCTGAAGGAAACGACAACGATAGAGGCTCTTATGGGTATCGAAGGTAATATCCGGCAAGCATACTATGATGCTTTTAACCTTATTATCGATCCTTTCGAAATGGGGGTGCGGAGCAAACAGCCTCCTCAAAATGAGGTAAATGCACTCATCTCTTTTGGGAATATGATGTGCTACACCTTATGCCTGAAGGCAATTCATCAAAGCCAACTGAATCCCACGATCAGCTTCCTACATACGCCCGGGGAGAGGCGATACTCTCTATGCTTGGATATATCGGAAGTGTTTAAGCCCATATTGGTAGATCGCACAATCTTCAAAGTCATGAACAAGAGAATAATACAGGCCAAACACTTCGACAAGCAACTCAATAAATGTATCCTAAATCCATCGGGAAAGAAGCTTTTCGTACAAGCCTTCGAAGAAAGACTTTCTGAAACGATTCGACATCGCAAGCTCAATCGTTCCGTCAGTTTCAGGCACCTGGTCAAGCTCGAATGCTACAAAATAGCCAAAGACATTCTTGGGATCGAAGAGTATCAACCCTTTAAGATGTATTGGTAATGTATATTATTTTAGTGTACGATATCGGTGAAAAGCGTGTTGGCAAAATGTTAAAACTGTGCAGAAAATATCTGAATTGGATTCAGAACTCTGTGTTCGAGGGGGAAATATCGGAAGTCAAGCTCTTAGAGCTGAAGAGCAGAGCAGCCGGAATTATGGAAAAAGAAGAAGATAGTCTGATCATATTTTCTTCCAGACAAGAACGTTGGTTGGAAAAAGAAATAATTGGCAAAGAGCGTTCTGCAACGGATATATTTCTATAATACAGCACGATACAGCTCCCGCTATCTATCTTTTGAAGCGTCGGCTCGAGCAAATTCATCAAGCCTTTTGCCATGATTAACCTCCGGCGATCTTTGAAATGATTGATAATCAATAAAATATATCAGTCGTCACACCCCTTGGTTTTTCATAGAATCAGACATCGACAACTATGAATGTCTGAATTTTGGGTTTCACCTTTTCGTAAACTCCTCACATTCAAACAGAAAAGCCTATATTTGTAACGGATTTCAATTGCACCATACAGGAATTAAAATCGACAAAAAAGGTGGCTGCCACTATCCCCGAAATCAATTTCAATTGCACCATACAGGAATTAAAATACGTTACGTGCTTAAATGTTTTAATTCCTGTCCCGATTTCAATTGCACCATACAGGAATTAAAATCAAAAACGCCCATTGCGCTGCTGTCTTGACGGAAAAATTTCAATTGCACCATACAGGAATTAAAATCCTCAAGCTGGAGGACGGGGAACTGGGGACTGTGATTTCAATTGCACCATACAGGAATTAAAATGTGAGCATACCCCGGACTGGCGATTTACGCCGATACATTTCAATTGCACCATACAGGAATTAAAATAGTAGTTGTGTAGTCTTGGGAATCTTGCCAACTATCATTTCAATTGCACCATACAGGAATTAAAATGAGAACTACGATAGCGGGCAAATAGCGCAACGGGAGATTTCAATTGCACCATACAGGAATTAAAATTTGAAGAAGCGCAAGTAAGGCGGAGAAAGAGAATATCATTTCAATTGCACCATACAGGAATTAAAATTGGAGGCTTGTGGCAACGCAACGGTGGAGGCTTGTGATTTCAATTGCACCATACAGGAATTAAAATGCTACTCCTACCAACTTCTTATCTAAGTCCCATTTATTTCAATTGCACCATACAGGAATTAAAATGAAGTTTGACGCCTGCAGCCCTGTAACAACAACTAATTTCAATTGCACCATACAGGAATTAAAATCTTAGATGGTCTTCGGGAATCGTTCAGGGAGGGCAAATTTCAATTGCACCATACAGGAATTAAAATTGGACTATCAAATACAACGGCCTCGTCGTTCCACCGAATTTCAATTGCACCATACAGGAATTAAAATCAACAGGCGCAAACGCAAGTTAATCGTAAAGGCCTCATTTCAATTGCACCATACAGGAATTAAAATGAAGTCTCCTTTTTTGTACGCCGACGGCTTCGACAGAATTTCAATTGCACCATACAGGAATTAAAATACGTGTTTAAGTGGGTGGTCATTGCGGACGGAGGGGATTTCAATTGCACCATACAGGAATTAAAATATCCAACCCCCGACCCCTACGACCCCGACGCCCCGGATTTCAATTGCACCATACAGGAATTAAAATTGTTTAAAGATGCCGGTCAGGTGGATGTCGAAATAAAATTTCAATTGCACCATACAGGAATTAAAATCAAGGAGTCGCGGCGGGTGGGCAGCTGGGTGGCCAATTTCAATTGCACCATACAGGAATTAAAATAGGCCGACACACCTATACGCCCGAGCAAACAGCGGCCATTTCAATTGCACCATACAGGAATTAAAATTTCATTTATTGTAACAGATCTTGTTCAATACAAGAAATTTCAATTGCACCATACAGGAATTAAAATATGTGATACTCCTTGAAGTAATCACATTCTACATCAATTTCAATTGCACCATACAGGAATTAAAATTCTCCTATTCGATAAATCCGATAAACCCCAATCAATTTCAATTGCACCATACAGGAATTAAAATGCTTATTTATCGTGGCGTCATCGACTTTTTTTCTAAAATTTCAATTGCACCATACAGGAATTAAAATGGGTGCGGCTGCGGCGCAAGGCAATCAGGCATCGTCCATTTCAATTGCACCATACAGGAATTAAAATACGTTGAGTATTGTACACCTTCATTCTTTCCGCTATTTCAATTGCACCATACAGGAATTAAAATACACGGCGAATCCGTCCCCTTTCAGAAGTGCGCTGATTTCAATTGCACCATACAGGAATTAAAATAGGTTGTTGGGCATCGAACATGTAGGTATCGGTTCCGATTTCAATTGCACCATACAGGAATTAAAATGAACAAAGACTAAGAAGTCCACGGCGGACTGTTACAATTTCAATTGCACCATACAGGAATTAAAATTCAGGGGGCCGTTGACGGCAAGATAACGCACTATCAATTTCAATTGCACCATACAGGAATTAAAATACCAACATACGAACTCGGCTATTGCTCCGCTCAATCATTTCAATTGCACCATACAGGAATTAAAATAGGGGCCGAAAACAGCCGCAAGATATTGGGTCTACAATTTCAATTGCACCATACAGGAATTAAAATAACATAATCAGTCTATTTCGGATATTTGGAAGAGTATTTCAATTGCACCATACAGGAATTAAAATGCGTGAAGACCGCCCGTTTTTATGTCAAGCTCCGTTATTTCAATTGCACCATACAGGAATTAAAATTTTCTACGTTGTTGCAAATAGGATAGGGTTGGGCAAATTTCAATTGCACCATACAGGAATTAAAATTTCAGGGGGCCGTTGACGGCAAGATAACGCACTATCATTTCAATTGCACCATACAGGAATTAAAATTTCAGGAAGTTTAAGATAGCCAAGCAAGAAACCATCATTTCAATTGCACCATACAGGAATTAAAATACATCAAGGGGTTAACGCCTACTGCCGTTCATGATGATTTCAATTGCACCATACAGGAATTAAAATGAGCAGAGATTGAGAGAGCGTTCGAAGAAGCACGCGAATTTCAATTGCACCATACAGGAATTAAAATCATCGATTCGACTACACAGAAGTCGCTGCTGTATAATTTCAATTGCACCATACAGGAATTAAAATGGCAGAGCAGGCGCAAATACGTGCTCGGCCCACAGCATTTCAATTGCACCATACAGGAATTAAAATACAAAAAAATGAAGGCAACAGTTAAACAATTCAGAGATTTCAATTGCACCATACAGGAATTAAAATTTCAGCAAAAGGATAAGATTATTCGCATGCTGAAAATTTCAATTGCACCATACAGGAATTAAAATCATATTTTTTTCGCTTTTCTTGTTTCATTTAGAAAATTTCAATTGCACCATACAGGAATTAAAATGAGGAGATGGAAGCCCCAAGATTTGGTGAAACCCTCCATTTCAATTGCACCATACAGGAATTAAAATATTTTTTGTAGGACGGTAGGACTGTAGGACGCGAAAAATTTCAATTGCACCATACAGGAATTAAAATAAACTTCGAGCGCAGTTGCGATTGCCGGCAACATATTTCAATTGCACCATACAGGAATTAAAATGCGCAGCCCTAACTACAAAGGAGATGACGGACTGCAATTTCAATTGCACCATACAGGAATTAAAATAGAGTTCTGTAAATCTCTGTTTGAGTTTTGCGGGGCATTTCAATTGCACCATACAGGAATTAAAATATCGAAGACGGCAAAGGAGCGTAAGCTGTACTCAAAATTTCAATTGCACCATACAGGAATTAAAATTGTCCGCCTCTGTGGCGTTCATGATTTCACGGAAATTTCAATTGCACCATACAGGAATTAAAATATAGAAGCCCCAAGTTCGCCACTCTCCCACAAGAGCGATTTCAATTGCACCATACAGGAATTAAAATGCTCTTGAATCTCAGTAACGGGCCTCTTCCATGAATTTCAATTGCACCATACAGGAATTAAAATAGAAGGTGGGAGCAAGCAAGTACAAGACCAGAAAATTTCAATTGCACCATACAGGAATTAAAATTCTCATCATACAGCCAGCGCATGTTGGCCGTGGGGGATTTCAATTGCACCATACAGGAATTAAAATTCGTACCCGATTCGGTGAGTAGTACCTTCGATAGTAAATTTCAATTGCACCATACAGGAATTAAAATAAAGCAAATGGGGAAGTAGAAACGGACTATCATAAAAATTTCAATTGCACCATACAGGAATTAAAATAGAATGGGCAGCAGACAAAAGACTCTCCGCTTTCAGATTTCAATTGCACCATACAGGAATTAAAATTCCACAATTGCAACAAGGAACTCGCGTTTGTGCAGCATTTCAATTGCACCATACAGGAATTAAAATTAGGTAAACCGCAAGTTCCTCGCGGCATTCTCCCTATTTCAATTGCACCATACAGGAATTAAAATCACCCCCTAACCCCGACACGTAATAAAATGGATTTTATTTCAATTGCACCATACAGGAATTAAAATCCCAAATAATCTGGTAACTCTCCCCTCTGAGGTAGTATTTCAATTGCACCATACAGGAATTAAAATGGATTTATATTGGTCGTCTACTATAGAAAGTCTTATTATTTCAATTGCACCATACAGGAATTAAAATATAATATAGAAAAACTAACTAAAGGTAAGGAGGTTACGATTTCAATTGCACCATACAGGAATTAAAATTGGCGAAGGCATCCGCCTTGAACTCGTCGCCGCTGATTTCAATTGCACCATACAGGAATTAAAATACAGTAACAGGACGAATATCGCTCAAGCAGCTGGCAATTTCAATTGCACCATACAGGAATTAAAATTGTGACGGCCGCTATCCAAAGCGGCGCGGGCGCATATTTCAATTGCACCATACAGGAATTAAAATCTACAACCGTATTTCGGTGTGGCTGGGCGTGGACTTATTTCAATTGCACCATACAGGAATTAAAATCTTTGATGGCGTTACGGCCACGCCCGTACGGCAAAGGATTTCAATTGCACCATACAGGAATTAAAATTCTTCAACGGGATGTGCTTGCATGTTTTTTTTCCTTATTTCAATTGCACCATACAGGAATTAAAATGAGGTGGTGATCAGGATGCTGATCGATCTCGACATATTTCAATTGCACCATACAGGAATTAAAATCCCCCCTTTTGACACGGGGGAGGTGTGCCAGCGGCGATTTCAATTGCACCATACAGGAATTAAAATTGTCGCCAAAAAATTTTTTGCGACTTCGGCTGCTCTATTTCAATTGCACCATACAGGAATTAAAATTACGCCCGTAGAGACTCCTGCACCAAAATATTTTCTTATTTCAATTGCACCATACAGGAATTAAAATTCGGCCGAATAGCGAGCACCTGAAACAGGAGGTGGTGATTTCAATTGCACCATACAGGAATTAAAATAAAGCTATTGATGATGAAACGCACGACCCCTTCGTATTTCAATTGCACCATACAGGAATTAAAATAAAAATTAGCTCTAAACTCTTATCTTCAGCTATTTCAAATTTCAATTGCACCATACAGGAATTAAAAGGTCACTTCTCGAACGTGCTGCTTCTTCAGAGCAGACGATTTCAATTGCACCATACAGGAATTAAAAGCTCCGATGGCAACAGACGGATCACGCGGGGTGCAGAATTTCAATTGCACCATACAGGAATTAAAAGGTGGTTGGGAAAGAAGTAGGAAACCGGCAGCTGCTCATTTCAATTGCACCATACAGGAATTAAAAGTATTGAAAGATAGGCTTTTATCGGACGTGGAACTCTATTTCAATTGCACCATACAGGAATTAAAAGACAAACACAATTCTGTTATGTCCTACACAGAAAAAATTTCAATTGCACCATACAGGAATTAAAAGTCGAATCGGGTATCTTGATCTCCACGTTGGAGCGTAATTTCAATTGCACCATACAGGAATTAAAAGTCGAGGAGACGGCGGGCGCTATCGAGGTGCTCGCGATTTCAATTGCACCATACAGGAATTAAAAGAATCATGCAGCTGATCGGCACGGGCAACATCCGGTATTTCAATTGCACCATACAGGAATTAAAAGCAAAAAGGCGGGACAGATACGGGACAGTCCTGTAATTTCAATTGCACCATACAGGAATTAAAAGTCTGCCACCTGATTACGTGCTTGACAGGATGCAGATGATTTCAATTGCACCATACAGGAATTAAAAGATATTCCGAGTCCCCTTGCCGTTCCGCAGGGGGAAGATTTCAATTGCACCATACAGGAATTAAAAGACAAAAATAAGTCCGCAGGCGAGGTAAAACTTCACATTTCAATTGCACCATACAGGAATTAAAAGAACTCTTCACTCAACGCCAACTTCACGGAGGCTTCTATTTCAATTGCACCATACAGGAATTAAAACCAGCAGGTCGCTATTGATGTCGTCTGGGCCGTCGCCGATTTCAATTGCACCATACAGGAATTAAAACACAGATACGACCTCCGACATGTCGACACCTCCGATATCATTTCAATTGCACCATACAGGAATTAAAATGTATCCATTATACTACTCCCAAAAACTGACAACTAGTTTCGGGGTTATTTGGCTTGTTTTTTAGGTATAGAGACCTTTGCACGGCGATTGGCGTGTGTTTTGTTTGTTAATTCATTGTATAGTAGGGAGTTATTTTGTATATTTGAGACCTTTGCACGGCGATTGGTGTGTATTTTGTTTATTAATTCGTTGTATAATAGGAAGTTATTTTGTATATTTGAGTATTAAAAACAGCATAATATTCCTCCCATGGCATA